>Ga0138256_10007288_pt1 | contig 11691 bp, 9 predicted proteins | sample KNB2016incub_MG_FD_105486 | JGI IMG/M metagenome (GOLD analysis project Ga0138256, IMG submission 105486) | Active sludge microbial communities from wastewater in Klosterneuburg, Austria - KNB2014incub_MG | ecosystem: Engineered > WWTP > Activated sludge > Unclassified | place: Austria...
CATGAGTTCGTCCTGGAAGTAATTCCCACAACATCAAACTCAAATCAAAGCCCACGGCGATTTCGCCGTGGGTTTTTCACTGGTATCCTGCATCGGTTCCAATCACCTCTTGCCACTCAAATCACTCTCGAACAAAATGGCTTTGAAGAACATTTCTACAGAGGAATCAAAATGACCAGAACGAAATTTTGGGCAGCAATCGCCACCACTGTTTTGATTAGCGTCGGCGTGGTTTACGCACTTGAGAAAGCTGAAATCAAGTGGAGCGATCCCGAGCCGATGAACGAATATCGAATCAATGGGCTTGTTGGTCGGCCCGGCGAATACGCACTGACAGATCGACCAATCAGACTCGATCAGGCAATGATTTCTGCAGGAGAATTTAAAGGCGACGGCCCATTCACTGTCTATCTCCAGCGCCCCGAAGGTGGAGGGAAGTGTCGGAAGCTTTACCTCGAAGGTATTACAAGCGGTGACGACCTTCCCAAGTTCGACCTCATGGGCGGAGATATCATCAACGTCTGGAAGAAGGATGCGCAGGAGAATGCTCAGGCCGCTCCCGCGCGCGAAGGCTGGCCAACAGAAGCTGAGGTCAAGGCTGCGATTTTCAAAGTCGAAGAGCCGCTCTACGGCGCGAACGAAACCTGGCACATCAAAGGCATTCGCCACGAAGTCAAGAGCGTGAAGTTCGCAGAGCGCACGACCGAAAAACAAATGAGCTACGGCGCGAACGCCATCACGGTCTACCCCGCCAAAGTTCTCTACACCCGAATCACCGACTACACCGACGGCCGCGAGCCAAAGCGAGAAGACGTTGGTGCCGACGGCGTCTGGTTCTTCTACAAAGACAGTTTCGGCGACTGGACTGCGAAGTATGGGTCGGAGTGACCGGGACAATCGAGTGGAATTGCATCAGTCATGCAACCTGTTCGAGATGCGACTTCATCGCCGAAACCCATCAAAAAACGCCCGGACCTGCTCACCAATCGAAAACGACGCGAAGTCCTTCAACTCGCCCGCGTCGAAGAATGAGCCGTGACACACCGGGCAGCTTTCGTACTTGATGTGCAACTGACTGGGCACACTCAGCTTCATCATCTTTGTGTGACAGACCGGACAATCGATGTCGCGGATCTCGTTCATCTTCGCGCCGACTTTCGGATCGCTCGAATCGAATTTGTCGACATAGATTTTCGTTTGTGCGAGCACTTCATGCTCGCGACCATCGAACCAGAATCCGCCACAGGCATCGCAGCGATCGATCTTGTCTTCGCCGATTACGTTCGGGGTCATCGTCACGTCGCATTTGGGACAGTTCACCATTTCGATAGCTCCAATTTCGTGGCCATCCTGCGATTCCTGCTGTGCCACGTCTTCAATCCGCGACATAAAAAATATACTTCTGTCCAACATCCACGAGCTTCAGTTCTTCGTCTTCCACTTCACCGTTCCAGAGTTCGAAGATCGCCTTGCGCTTGGCCGCATCGGCGGGAAGGACGATGAGCAGATCATCGCTCATGCGAATTTTGTGTCCTTCAATTTCGTCCTCAGAAATCCGCGTGACCCAGACTTTTTCCGCTCCCGCTTTGTACGCCTTTTCGGTGAACCCTCGCGCCCACTCGCGTGACATTTCGAACGTGCGGTTTTCGGGATGTTTCTTCTCGTCGTAGTACTCGAGCGCTTCCATCTTCGAAACCTTTTCACCGTCCTCGTCGACGCCTTTGTCGGATTCCTTCAGAGCGACTTCACCTTCGTCACTGATTTCCTTTGACCAGGATTCGCGAGATTCTGAGTCATCGACTTCGGCGGTTTCATCGCCGTCTTCTGCATCCGCTGCGAAGCAGCTGGCGTTCACGTTCAGCAGGAGCGAGAGCGTCATCAGCAGTTTCATGGCGTTGAGCCACGTGGTGTTTAGCATGGTTTCCTTCGTTGATAGCGATAAAGCTCTTCAACGTCGGAGAATTTTGCAACTCCGTCATCTCGAATTGATACGTTCAGCATCCGGATCGAGTCGTAGTCCATTTGCCGAACGCTCCCAATCCGATTAACTTTGCGTTCTCACGCCTGCAGGATAGTTTTTCGCAGATGGCGTTTGGGAACGGAGTCTCTCTTTGCTGCTTGAGTCGTTATTTAGTCCGCTTTTGAACATGTTCAGCGTCGATATGGGAATCGACCTGGGCACCTGTAACACCTTGGTTTGCATCAAGGGTGAAGGCATCGTTCTGAACGAGCCGAGCGTGGTGGCGGTGAAGCGCGGGACGAACAAAGTGCTGCGCAACGGCGAAGCTGTGGGGCTCGTTGCGAAGGAAATGCTTGGCAAGACGCCGGAATCGATACAGGCGATTCGTCCGATGAAAGACGGCGTGATTTCGGATTTCGAGATCACGCAGGCGATGCTGAAGTACTTCATCAAGCGCGCGAACGGCAAGCGAAGATTCATTCCGCCGCGAGTCGTGATTGCGATTCCTTCGGGGATTACCGAAGTCGAGCGGCGCGCGGTTTTGGAAAGTGCGTCGAGAGCTGGCGCGCGGCGAGTTTATCTCGTTCTCGAACCAATGGCGGCTGCCATCGGCGCGGGTTTGCCCGTCACCGAACCAACGGCTTCGATGATCGTCGACATCGGCGGTGGAACGACAGAAGTCGCGATCATTTCGCTGGCCGACATTTCAGTCTGTCGATCCGTCCGAGTCGCCGGTGATGAGTTCGACAATTCGATCATCGAGTACATGAAGCGCACCTACAACATGGCGATCGGCTCACAGACCGCCGAGCGAATGAAGATCGACATCGGCAGCGCTGCTCCACGTCCCAACGACAACGAACCCGCGATGGAAGTGGCGGGGCGTGACATCATTTCGGGGCTTCCGAGACGAACCAGCATCACCGGCGGCGAGATTCGTGAGGCGTTGCAGGGGCCGGTCACGCAGATCGTCGAAGCCGTCACACGAACCCTCGAAAGCGCAGAGCCGGAACTCGCTGCCGATCTCGTCGATAACGGAATCACGATGGCAGGCGGATCGAGCTTGCTTCGAGGTCTCACAACCGTCATCAGCAACGCAACCGGCCTCGACACCCGCTTGGCCGAAGACCCGCTCACCTGCGTCGCCCGCGGAACGAGCGTCTATCTCGAGAATCTTGAACTGTGGAAACACACGATGGAATCGGACGCGGACGAAGAGTGATCGCGCCCTCTGGATTCGACCTGAAAATGAATCCGTGCCTCCCGACGCGATTTTCGCTACGATATTTCCAAGCAATTCGCGATGTCAGAGAAAATCATTCGAGATCCTATGCACGATGTCATCGTGCTGCGTAGCGACGATTCCGTCGAACGCCTTCTTTTTGCGCTACTCAACAGCGCGGAGTTTCAGCGGCTGCGTCGCATTCGGCAGCTCGGCATGGCCAGCATGGCGTATCCCGGCGCGGATCATTCGCGTTACAGCCATTGTGTCGGCGTGATGGAAACCGCGCGGCGGATGCTTGCGTGGCTCGGGCGGGATGTGAAGATCGATGAGGAGGATCGCTGCGTTTGTTTGTGCGCGGCGCTGCTTCACGATCTGGGACACGGCCCGTTTTCGCATGTGTTCGAGCGGGTGACCAATGTTCATCACGAACGACTCACGCGGCGGATCATTGTCGATGGTGAGAGTGAGATTCATCGCTTGTTGATCAGCCACGACAAATCACTTCCCGAGCGCGTGAACGCGATGCTCGAGGGCCGCGCGCCGAAACGATTTTTGTCCGACATCATCAGCTCGACGCTCGATGCCGATCGATTTGATTATCTACTGCGAGACAACCTGATGACCGGCTCTCGCTACGGCGGATTTGATCTGCAGTGGTTGATCCTCGCGTTGGCGATCGAGCCGAAGACCCAGCGGCTGGTGGTGTTGCCCAAGGCGGTCAGCGCGATCGAAAGTTATTTGTCGTCGCGCTATCACATGTATCGGAATGTTTATTTCCACAAGGTGGTGCGCAGTGCTGAAGGGATGCTGAAGCTGGCGTTGAAACGCGCGCGACGATTGGCAGTGCAGGATCGATTGCAATGGCCGACGCGCGAATCAAACGTCGCGCGAGCATTGGCCGGTCAACGCTTGAGCATCGAAGATTTTGTTGATCTGGATGATGTGTCTTTGATGCAATGTTTCAAAGTCTGGGCGCGATCAAACGAAGATCGCGCGCTGGCGATGCTGTCACGCGGGCTGTTGTTTCGAAAGTTGGTCAAGTCGATCGATGTCACACACGATTCAGATGCGAATCAGGCATTCGTCCGCGCGGCCCAGGCAGTGCTGAACGCCGGCGGCGATCCCGAGTACGACATCTTTCTGGATGAGCCGGTCGACATGCCGTACGCATTCGATCCCGATGAGAGCGCGAGCGAGAAGGGAATCAAAGTACTCGAGCGAGACGGCTCGCTGCGAGATATAGCCGAGGTCAGCCCGATGACGGTGAGTTTGAATCAGCAGCTGGGCTTCAAGCGCATCCATGTGGCCGAACAATTTCGGGATGTCGCCCAGAAGGCGGTTTCGGATTGATCGTCACGCAAGCGTGGCGGCTAAACGGGAATATCGGATCATGCCAGACGATCGACTTTCAAATCTCTCCCAACTGCTCCTCCAGTTTCGTGATGAACGGGATTGGAAGAAATTTCATAATCCAAAAGACCAGGCGCTGTCGCTCGTGCTTGAGTCAACCGAGTTGCTTGAACTCTTCCAATGGAAGAATGGAACAGAACTCGATGCGCATTTGATCGAGAAGCGAGAAGAATTGAGTGACGAGTTGGCGGATGTGCTGGGCTGGCTACTCTTGATCGCGGCGGATCAGAACATCGATCTCGCCCAAGCCATGCACAACAAACTCGCCAAGAACATCGCGAAGTATCCGGTTGATCAGGTTCGGGGAAGCGCGCGGAAGTATACTGAATACGGCAAGAAGCCCTAGCAGTCGAACGAACTGATCTATAGGCTGTGCGTGCGCAACTAATACCTAGATCGGGTCAAAATGAGGAAATTAAACACACGAGTGATTTTCATCACGGCGATCGCAACTCAAGTCGCGCACGCTCAGTTGACGAACTCATCCAGCTTCAAACTGCTTGGCCTATTTGGTCCGGAGTGGACCGCCAGTAACGGAACGATCTCTGGGAGTGTTTCGGTGTGGAATGAAGCTGGTTTCATTGCAGGGCAGATGAAACGTCATGCCCCCGGCGGCGGTAACTCAGGCTGGCTCTACAATCCGAATACAGATGAAGTGTTGCAGGTGGGATATTTTGGAAGTGATGGACCTTGGACTCGCCAAGATGGTATGAAGGAAAGTGGTGTGGGGCCTATGAATGGTTTTGGGCAAATCGTTGGCGGCTCGCGCATCTACAGTGGCATGCAAAGTCAGGGTACTCGAGCTTGGATTTATGATCCTTGGTTGGATCAAATCCAAGATTTCGGTCTTCAAGGCGTCGAATGGACAGATTCGAGCGGAAGCCTGTCCAACTATGCGCTGCAATTCGATGATGCCCGTCGCATTCGCGGCTCTACGGATCGGTATCTTGGGACCGAATCCAATTTTGGAAAGACCGCTTGGTACTTCGATCCAACGACTGGCGACACCACAATCATTGGGCATACCGGTCCAGAATGGACAAAGTCGAACGGGTATTCCTACAGCGCCGCAACTGATATGAATGTCGCTGGGAAGATTGTTGGGTATTCAAAGAGATACAACGGAGGCGCCGCTGAGATCGGCCAGACAACATGGTTGTATGATTCTTCGTTTGGCTCGATTGTCGATGTTGGTCTTTCTGGAAGTGAATGGACGAACAGTTCCGGATATCAGATCAACTCGCCAAACGACATTAATGATGACGGCATTACTGTGGGCACTACACTTCGTTACATCGATGGGGTGGAACGAGGCAGATCTGTTTGGCGATATGATCCTGCAAGCGGGTTAACGCAGAACATCAGCTTGGTCGGTACCACCAATGAGTGGACAAGAAGCAATGGCGCGCGCGTCAGTAGTTTCGTCGCCCATACGGAGACCGGTCAGGTCTTTGGAACTGCTACCAGATACAACGGAGGGAGCAGCAGCGTAGGAACTTCCGTTTTCTGCTTTGATCCGAGCATCAATGAAACGATCAACATCGGTCTGACGGATGTAGAATTTACGAGCATTTCTGGCGGCAAGCAGAGCGAACTTCTTGAGGTTCGACATGACGGATCGGCGGTCGGAACGGCGAGACGTTACATCCAATCTTCCAACGTGGGTAACTCAATCTGGCACTTCAACCCAGTCACACTCACATCAAAAGAGATCAGTCCGATAGGAGGGGAATGGATCTCATCCGAAGGTCGTAGTCAGAGTGGATTCGTGCGTTTCGGTGATGCGGGACAAGTGATTGGCACGTCCAGGCGGTACTCCGGCGACGAGTCTCGCGGCAACTCGTGCTGGGTCTTTGATCCAGAAACTGACGTTACCACTATTCATGGGCTGTTTGGCGATGAGTGGGAAGACGCCAGCGGATACACCACCCATACCGTGATTGACGTCACTCAAGCGGGTTACGTCATGGGTCAGACCACTCGTTTTAGCGGTAATGCGACAAACGGGACATCTGTGTGGTTACATGATCCCGTTTCCGGCACGACGAAAGACATCACGCCGACTCACCTCATCCACAATATGGTTCGCAGCGATGGCTATCGTGCGCAGCGAAGCCCTCGACTTGCAGGTCCAGGTTATGTGATTGCCTACTCGCCACGATTCGACGGAATGACTGAATTTGGGGAAGCTACGTGGCTTTACGATCCGATTCGAAAAAGCTCGTTCGAGTTGTTTTTCGCAACGACAAATGGCTACAGCGATACGATTGTGTATCAACTTTCAAATGACGGCGGCGTTTACGGACAGTATCTCAAGTCATTTGATAACGGCATTGCGGAGCTATGCGCTTTCTATTGGAAAGTTGATACAGGTCTAATTGATTTTGATGACCTCGTTATTGGCGGAATCGAATCTCAGGGCCTGCGCAGTCTAGAATGGATTCAGACAGTAATGCCGGACGGTGCAGCCATAGGTCGGGCGGTAACGCACGCAGGTAGCACAGCATTCTATCGCGTGAAACCGGGCCTAATTGAACATGCGGGATCGGCGGCGTCATGGCAGGAGTCGGGGGGATGGATTGGTGAATCTGTGCCCGACGTGTCGAGCGCCACTTTGTTTAATCGAGCGGCCAACTACAAGGTGTCGCTTAATGATAATGCCACAGTCGCCGTGCTCAATGTCGTCGCGGGTGATGTTGATATTGATCTGAATGTATACGAACTGACCGTGACCGGAACAATGCGAGTCGGTGATCCCGCCAGCACCCCATTCGTCACGCTCGAAATCCGTGATGGCATCCTGAATGTGGGTGACGGCCTGCACGTCTACGAAAACGCGACGCTGATTCTGGATGGGACAATCAACGGCGATCTCTTCGTCGATGGCACACTCGAAATTGGATCGGGCGACGAGTTGGAGATTCTCGGCGATCTGCAGGTTGACGGATTGATCAAACTCGAACTCGGTTCAACTCATGCGTCGTTAGAACAGATCTACGTCGATGGCGATCTCATCGTTCGCGGCGAGATTGCTTTCGAATTTGCGTCCGGCGTTTTTCCGGCGGCAGGGGACTCGTTTGACGTTCTCGATTTCGCATCGCTGGCCAATCATGGCTATCGCGTGACGCTTCCAGACATTGCCGCGGTCGGATTGCAATGGGACATGAGTTCATTTGCATCGCACGGCATGCTCAGCGTTGTGCCGGAACCTGCATCCATTGGTGTGTTGATCGGATGTGGTGCGCTGATGCTGCGTCGAAGACACTGAGTCACAGGAATTCTTCCGGCGCGTCAGGTGAACATCGCTATCGTGCGCTCGCCGGAATCCCGCCATTTGCCGTTTGCTCACGCGGCGACGATTTGCGGCTTGCGAGCCATGCGAGCGCATCGCCCACAAGCGGAAATTTCAAAGCGATTTCCCGAAGGCTCACCGCCCGATTCGGCGCGATCGGTGAACAGAGAAACAGCACACCGACCAGCATGATCTGCCAACTGAACATCACCGATAGCGAGAAGTAAATGCAGATGTGAATCAGGATGAGCAGCAAACCCCAAAGCCGATGCAGTGCGGGGCGAAACGCAACGATGACCGCGGTCGATTCGATGAACAGGAATGCGAGATACATCGGCCAGACAATGTAGGGGTGTTCCACGATCCATGGCGCGATGTTGACGCTGCCTTCGGGCACGCCTTCGAGAACGCGATACGCGGTGTGACGCGAGAGCGCTTCGGGATGGAACGATCCCGCCTGTCCGTTCGCCATCTGTTGAACACCCGCCGCGATTTTGAAGATGCCGGAAAGCGTATATCCCAGCATCACCCATGCCTGGGCCACGGTGAAAGCGCGCAGATAATGTTCGCGCCACGCGAGGCTCTGTGTGGCGCGAACATGGCCGCTCGGCAGCATGGCAAAAACGATTGCAGCGAAGATCCAACTGTGCCATCCGTGCATGACCGATCCGAAGCTGTTCCAGAACGCGCCCATCAACAGCACACCAACCGCCGCAGCCACGCGCGCGAATCGAACTTGCGGAAAGAAACACGGCAGACTCGTACCGATGACGGCGCTGGCGATGACGATGGCAACGCCAGTGCGCAGGCCGATCCAGTTCATCCATGCGACCGGCCAGAGCGCGTCGATCGCAGTCAGGTTGAGCCACTTGTGCCAGAGGTCGTATTGCGAAAGGACGATGAAGAAGAGGCAGATGTAGAATCCGCGCACCATCGTCCCGGCGCGTGAGAGCATGTCCGCGCGATCGCGCCAGAACGACGGACTCGGCGGAGATCGGTCCGATCTGAGCAGGAGCCGTACCCAATTGCGTGAGCGGATCATTGGATCTCTCCCGCTTCCCCGAAGATGCCTTCATCAACCACGCTTCCGAAATCGTGGACGTCTTCACGATCTGTCAACTGGATCGACGAAGGTCCATCGAAGGTGCGCAGGACGGTCACCTCATCGAATTGATGTGTTCGAAATCGTTCGAGCACTTCATATCGCCGGCGAACAAATTCGAATCGCGCTCCGGGCAGATCGCTCACGAAGTTGGAAAGAAACACGTTTTGAAGCCGATCGGCTTCGCGCTCATGTCCATCTTCCAGCGCGCTTCCCATCTTCAGAATCACCGTGCGGGCGTTGTGGCTGTGGCTGTGTTTTGACGGCGACTGGTCAAACCAGATTGATTCTGTGAGCGGTCGTCCGTTCAGTTCGACGATGCGAATCGAGTAGTCCGTGATCTGGTTCGGAACCTTACTGAAAAGGGACCACGAGTCGATCGGATACGTCCGCGGCCAGCCTTCGATCTTGGTGATCGGCGCGATCAGGAATTGACCGGCGAGCAGAGCAGCGGCGATCCATCGGAATCGCTTGAGACGTTTGAGGTCAGCATATCTGGCAAGACGCGTCACAAGCCCCGATCTTTGGAAACGACATTCATTCTAAATCACGTCATGAGTAGAAGACGTCGGAACAGGGCAGGACGCTTCCGTTGAGATGAGTTATTGTTAGTCGATTGACGATGACGCCGATCATTTGCGTCCGAAAGCTGGAAACGCAGATTTTGGGACGCTGGTGGCGAAAGCGGGGATTCAATGTAGAAGGCAGGTTTCCAATATCTAAATGACCTGACCGACACTTTTCGGGGAGCCGGATGCTCCGGTCGAATGGTTTATGAGACGCTCCCCCAAATCACCATCCTCCCCATCCCTCCAATTTAAAGTTGACTTGATCGGTCGCCGATGTTGAAATAGGAAAGTTAGATAACCCGGCTGCTCGTCGAACATCTCTATGGATATGGTCTGAAGATTTGATCTGACGAACTTGGCTTGAGTCACAAGGTTTATTTATGAAGACAGTTTTCACCACCGGCGAGGCTGCGGAAATTTGCAAGGTCAGCCAGCAGACGATCATCCGCTGTTTTGACTCCGGTCGCCTCAAGGGCTTTCGCGTTCCCGGCTCGCGCTTCCGTCGAATTCCGCGTGATGCGCTCGTCGTTTTCATGAAGGAAAACGGCATCCCGCCCGACGCACTCGAAAGCGGCAAGTCGAAAGTTCTCGTGGTGGATGATGATCCCGAAATTGTGGAGCTGTTCGTTGACGTCCTCGAACGCGACGGCCGCTTCGAAGTCCGCACCGCCGACTCGGGTTACACCGCCGGCCTGATCACCGACGAATTCAAGCCCGACCTGATCATCCTCGATTACATGCTGCCCGACATCAACGGCAACGTGGTCTGTCGAACGCTCCGTGAACGCGAAGAGTTCAACACAACGAAGATCATCATCGTTAGCGGCGTGGTGAACCAGGATGAGATCAACGACCTATTGAAGAGCGGCGCGGATGAGTTCGTGAAGAAGCCGTTCAACATTGAAAAGATCGTTGAGCGGATCGGGCAGTTGCTGACGGTGTGATCCGATCCGGATTGATCCCGAATTTCAGTTGATCCCCACACATCCGCGCGAAGGCGCAAGCGACACCATCATGTTGCTTGCGCCTTCGCGATGATTTTTTCTATGCAATCACGCTTCGGTGTCCGGTCATTCGCTTTTGATCGTCGAGACCTTTGACTGTTTTTGGAATGAGGGAGTTGGAGAACATGGATTGGCCATAGAGCTGTGATACACGCAGAAGGTCATTGAAATTCACCCACGAGTTAAAATCAGTATCGCCGTCGGTGAAGTTTTTCCCGCCCGTGTTGAAATTTTTCGCGACCTTTAGCAGATCGGGGAAGTTGACTACGTTGTCGAGATTGAAATCGGCATCAAGCGTGTGGTGGACGATGACGGCGGTGGAATCGACATCGACTCCGGCAAACGAACCGCCGTTTTCACCAAGGATCACATTCGAAGCGGCATAGCCGAGTGTAAATTTCGGCTCGGTGGCAGCGAGCGAATCGCGCAGCCCGCCGCCATTCCAAGTGCCAAAAGCGTAGCCGGCCTCGACCATCGCCCGAATGAAATTGAAATTCGACGCACTGCCATCATGGTCGAAGATGACTGTCCCGTTCACGTCCATTGACATGTCATTCTGCCACGACGACTCGGCCAAAAACAACGATGCTCCAACGCCCACAGTCATGTTGTTCAGCTCGTAATCGCCATCAAGAGCAAGATTGGTATTTACTCCGCTCACGGACATCTCATTTCCATTGCCGATCAATTGGTCAAACGTAACGTGTGCGCCGTTGACGACTTCAATGGTCCCGAGATTGATGACATTGACCTTGACTTGAAAGTCATCTACCAAGTTCGTATCTGAGCCATCAAAAATTAGCCTGCCTTGATTTAGAATCGATGCGCCGAACCCTGAGCTGAAGAACTCACCTGATGCGTAAATGCGCATTTCGGTTTCGGGTGCGATTCTTAACTCTGCGTTTGATGGAAATTCACCATAGAATCGACTCCAATCACCAAATCCCTCGTCAAACACACTGACGATGTGTGGCCCGCGAATCTTCACGTCGTTGGCGACGCCGAAGGGGACTTCCTGCGCACCGATGATCGATAGATCGCCCCCCAGCGTTATCGTTCCCGAAATGCTCATGTAGTTTAGCTGCAGCGGGCCTGTGGTTGTGACACCATAAAGTGTCGAATTACCGCC
>Ga0138256_10007289_pt1 | contig 11690 bp, 12 predicted proteins | sample KNB2016incub_MG_FD_105486 | JGI IMG/M metagenome (GOLD analysis project Ga0138256, IMG submission 105486) | Active sludge microbial communities from wastewater in Klosterneuburg, Austria - KNB2014incub_MG | ecosystem: Engineered > WWTP > Activated sludge > Unclassified | place: Austria...
GTACTTGTTTCAAGGTATTTATAAATAAATTGGAGATTACAAAATGAAAAAAGCCTCATTAGTTCTTCTTGTATTGACTGCATTATTCGTTACTAGTTTCAATGCAATGGCAGCATGCGCACCGCAAGTTACCACTAAATTAGCCGCAGCACCTTACGACACCTTGAATGCCATACTTACTCCAGCAAAAGTGACCATTTTCAGAAACAAATTGAATAACGTTACCAATCAGGCTACTTATGCAATATTGCTGGCTGAAGCCAATGCAACAGCAACCTTGATCGCCAATGGTCGTGTCATTGTCACACTGCCCGATGGAACTGTGGTAGTGGATACTTCCAAAGGCGCCAACAACACTTATACTAACTTCATTGACAAAGCCATCAATGAAAATCACAACACACGTGTTGCCATATTAGACGCTCAAATCTATGATTGTGGCGTTGGTCTGGAAACCAAAACCAGCTCGTCAACAGGTGTCAAAGAAGTTTACTTGGCAAAACGACTGGGTGCATATTTGGATAGCGCCGGAACTGTCAGACTTTCACATAAATAAAGAATTATTGAAGTTTCTATTACTCAGCTAAACAATAGTGGGCTGCCTGACAGCGGTCCACTATTGTTTGATAACCTTCTACCCACCGCAGTATAAAATATGGCTTATTATCGACATTACATTTGTCTCGTCCATAAATTGCCAAAGTGACCACCTAACTCCATCATCCAGGCAATACCTAGATGCACGGTCAAACCACCCACGATGGATTGAGTTCTGCTAGCAATCACACCCAGCACCAATCCTCCAAATAAAGAAGAGACGCATTCAAACAAGGGCTTGCCAAAATGAATGCTGCAATAAAATGTTGCCATCGGCAGAATAGCTGCTGCCCCGACATAACGAGCAAATGCAAATACTAGAAATCCTCGAAAGAATAACTCTATGGTAATGAAATCAACGCCATAACTGATTTCATACAGCAACTGATACCACAACGGATTATTCGTATGCGACTCAATAAATGCGATTTGCTTTAATCGGGGGTAAGCATTCAGAAAATCCGCCTGCGTACTGGCAAACAGGATCAGCGGCATCATCAAAACCAGCATCCAGCCATAGGTTCGCCATTCAACACCCTGAAATGTAAATCCCCAGAAACTGGGTTGTGCAGGCAGCAACTTATAGATGACTATCAGCGGAATAAGCACGACTAAACATTTAAACGGCAACGTCGTGACACTGATCAGATAGGCTCCCCATATGCCATTGATTTCATTTTCCAGCGGATTGGCGACACTCACTTTGAATGCAAACAATACAGGCGCAATCAGCAGCAACAACCAAAACATCGGCGGAGTTGTTATCTGTTGCCTTCTGAATACTATGACAAATATATACGGAACGATAAATGCGCTGCAGTAAACCAGAAAAAGTGCCACCCACTGATCAAAGCGGGAATCTAATGCTTTAATCAATCCTTGTTCGATACCCAACCTATAGTTGAGTGCTATCAGAATGCTCATCCATGCCGTGCAAAGAAATAATAGCGCTTTGTCGATCACCAAAGCATATCCGCGCAAATAAGTAAGAATAATGCTCATTTAAATAAAGATCAGGACAGTCAGTCATCAAAATTGGTTATTCACTAATTTTATAAGATCCAATCCTATCATTCTCCATGAATCAACAATCTCGATTTAGCGGATTTATTCCCATTGTTTCTGACATCAATTCCAATTCAATTGTGATATGAACAGCTATCTGGAGCGATTTCTCACACTTTACTCAACTGACAGGTGGACAGGTGATTGATAGCGCTCACACGTAACTCTCTAGGAGATTAAATAGACCTCTGCATAATGAATAAGCTGACTCAACTTGAGTGAAAATTCTTACAAATCGCGCCAATAATCGATGCCAGCAGATTCTTGCGTGCGCATGGCGTGCAAAATAACCATGGAGCTTTTTGTTTAGCTAATCACCCACCGCATTTTGCCTAGCAGCATATAGATAACCGCCAATAGCCCCCATAATCACGCCTACCGGTGCCGCAATCAACAACCCGATGAATGGCCCCTGACTGGTATCCTTTGTAATAGCGATAGGCCCCAGGAAACCAATGATAAAGCTGAGACTTCCCAGCATGAGCGCGCCACTGATTACCGCGGAGCCGACACCTATTTTTTCCCCGGAAACCAATCGCCATGTAGACCAACCGATCCATATTGCACAAACCGCTGAGAAAGTGGCACAAATCCAAGTGGGATATTGCGTTGTGATAGATAAAATCGTTGTCATTGCAAACAGCACGATCACGAACATTAGAAAAGTGACCATTGGCTTCAGTATCCGAATCATTGTAGAGTATTTTCCTTCAGTGGTTATTTAACATCGCTGCGACATAATCTATGTCAACATTGTAATATATCTCTAACTGCAAAACTGAGACTCCATCGCGTTATTCATTAATACATAGGTTACTTTTAAAATGAATGCCTTCGACAGACAACGTCGCAAACTTTTGCACTATGGCCTAATGGGGTTTGGGATTTGCGTGGGTAGTAGCTTGTTGCCCACACCTATGAGAGCAGCCATCTTATCACTGGAATCACTGGGAGAATTGCTACCACCCGACCAAAATGGTGTGCGCTTACCCGCAAGATTCACTTCGCGAGTCATCGCCCGCTCAGGTCAAACATTGCTTGGTTATCAATGGCATGCGGCACCCGATGGCGGCGCTGCTTTTCCCACGGCAGATGGTGGTTGGATTTATGTATCCAATAGTGAGCTTGATAAAAAAGCGGGCGGTGTAGGCGCCTTGCGCTTTGATCGTCGCGGCGAGTTGATTGATGCTTATTCCATCCTAAAAAATACCAGTCGTAATTGTGCGGGCGGTCCTACGCCTTGGTACACCTGGTTATCTTGCGAGGAAATTGAAAAAGGCCAAGTGTGGGAATGTGATCCTTATGGCCAGAAAACTGCGCAAGTCAGAAATGCCTTAGGGTTGTTCAGACATGAAGCGGTCGCCGTAGATGCAAGCCTTCACCAACTGTATCTGACTGAAGATGAAGCGGATGGCTGTTTGTACCGCTATACAGCACGGTCGCTGGATAGCGCGGGCAATCCCGATCTGGATAATGGTTTCTTGGAAGTAGCGGAAATCATCGAAGGACACACGGGCCCAATTCGCTGGCACGTCCTGCCCGATCCGCTGGCAACCACTTTGCCGACGCGCAAACAAATTGCCCGCAGCACCCATTTCGATGGCGGAGAAGGTATCTGGTATCAACATGGCATAGTCTATTTTTCAACCAAGGGCGATAACCGCGTATGGGCCTATGATGTACGCAAAAACTATCTCAGCATCCTGTATAACGCGGCCTTGAGTCTATTTCCGGTGCTCAGCGGCGTTGACAATCTCACCGCCAGCGCTGAGGGGGAGTTACTGGTAGCCGAAGATGGCGATGATATGCAGATTGTTGTGCTGACAGCGGATAAAGTATTTCCCTTATTACAAGTGGTCGGTCATGATCGTTCTGAGATCACCGGGCCTGCTTTCAGTCCTGATGGCTCGCGCCTGTATTTCAGTTCACAGCGAGGCAAAACCGGAAAACTCGAAGATGGCATGACTTTTGAAGTCACAGGGCCATTTTGATCACGATGATTGCATTGCTCTCCTCGGATTGTTTGAAACACTTGATAAATCGGTGCCGAATACCCATGTAGGTTGAAAAACAAATTTATGCTGACATGGCAACTTCACCATTGATTGATAGTAACCATCGCATTCATGACGTAATCAACAGGGAGAACTGACTTGGAATTCAAGGATTACTACAAAACATTGGGCGTTCCTCGAGACGCCACCGCGGAGGATATTAAAAAAGCATTCCGCCGTCTGGCACGCAAATATCACCCGGATGTTTCCAAGGAAACCGATGCGGAACAGAAAATGAAAGAAATCAATGAAGCCAATGCAGTGCTTTCTGATCCCGAAAAGCGTGCCGCTTACGATCAACTGGGGCAAGGACAAGGATTCCAGGCCGGCAGCGATTTTCAGCCGCCGCCTGGTTGGGATGCGGGCTTTGAGTTCAGCGGACAAGGATTTAATGGCGCTCAGGCAGCCGATTTCAGTGATTTCTTCGCCGAATTGTTCGGCAGACAAATGGGCGCAGGTACTCGGCATGCACATCATCGTATGCGAGGTGAAGATCATCACGCAAAAATCATGCTCGATCTTGAGGATACCTACCAAGGGTCCAGCCGCAGCTTGACACTGCGCATGCCCAAACTGGATAGCCAAGGCCGCACCCTACTGACCGAACACACTCTGAATGTCCGCATTCCCAAAGGCGTTCATGCCGGTCAAGTCATTCGGCTTGCCGGGCAGGGAGGCCCCGGAATGGCAGGAGAGGCTGCCGGAGATTTATTTCTTGAAGTACAATTTAATCCACATGCACGCTATCGCATAGAAAAAAAAGATATCCACGCTGCATTGCCCATCGCACCTTGGGAAGCTGCACTGGGTGCAACGGTTAAAATACCGGTTCCCGATGGTTGGGTGGAAGTAAGAATCCCGGAGAATTCACAGTCTGGCCGCAAGCTACGCTTAAAAGGGCGCGGCATCCCTGCAACACCCCCAGGCGACCTCTATCTGATACTGGAAGTCGTGCTACCGCCCGCCACGACCCAGAAAGCACGTGAGTTTTATCAAACAATGGCGCAGGAACTGGCTTTCAACCCGCGCCAACATTTGGGAGTTTAAGACATGACGCATGAAATCGATGCCATTGTGATTGATGATGCAATGCTGAGTCTGGATGAACTGGCCAGAAGTTGTCAGGTGACACGCGAATGGGTCATTGAACGTGTCCGTTGTGGGCTGTTACTCAATGAAGAATCCATTCATGCCGATCCTGCTACCTGGATATTTGATAGTCGTTGTTTTATACGCGTTAAAAGAATCATTGCCGTTGAAAAGGATTTCGAATGCAATCCCGAGCTCGCGGGGCTGGTCATCGATCTAATCGAAGAAATCGAGTTTCTGCGCGCTCGTTTACCCGCGACCCAATTCAACAAAGATTAACCAAGTAATGGATTAGGCAAATAAATTTACCAGGAAAATGACTCATGTCCTTACATATCGTGTGCCCACACTGTCATGCCACCAACCGAGTGCCCGCAGATCGCCTGAGCGCATCGCCTAACTGCGGCGCCTGCCATCAAGCTCTATTTACGGCGCACCCGATCGAGCTGACTGAAAACCACTTCAACCGACATATCGCACATAGTGATATTCCAGTACTGGTTGATTTCTGGGCGCCCTGGTGCGGTCCGTGCAGAATGATGGCGCCTGCATTTACTAAAGCAGCCGCGATCCTGGAGCCTCAAATGCGTCTGGTCAAAGTCAACACCGAAGAAGAACAAAACTTAGCGGCCCGCTACCATATCCGCAGCATCCCGACTTTAGCCATATTTAAAGGCGGCCAGGAAATAGCCAGGCAATCGGGCGCCATGAGCGAACAGGATCTGGTGCGATGGGCGCAAACTATCAGCAATAGCCAATAAAAGATGCATACCAACGATAAAGGAGCGCATACCTATGCCCAATAACGGATTGATACCCCGTTTATTATGGACTGCACTGACCGTCATTGTCCTCACACTATTTTTCAACGGTCTTTTGTACCAGTATTTACCGAACATCCTGCAGTCGGATTATTTCAGTGATAAAAACAGGCAGGAAAAATCCGAGCCACGAGTGGTTCAGGCTCGCGGCAATCTGGCTGAGGATGAAAAAAGCACCATTGAATTATTTGAAAATTCACGCGACTCGGTGGTGTTCATCACCACCCGTCAGCGTGTGATGGATGCCTGGTCACGCAATATCTTTTCGGTTCCGAGCGGCACCGGCTCGGGCTTTATCTGGGATGATCTCGGCCATATCATCACCAATCTGCATGTCATTAAAGGCGCTAGCGAAGCCATTGTGCGCCTGGCCGATGGCCGCGACTACAAAGCCTCTCTGGTTGGCGCCAGTCCCGCGCATGACATCGCGGTACTAAAAATCGGTATTGGATTCCAGCGCCCGGCTCCCGTACCGCTGGGCAGTAGCCATGATCTTAAAGTTGGACAGAAAGTATTCGCCATAGGCAATCCTTTCGGCCTGGACTGGACACTCACCACAGGAATCGTCTCTGCACTCGATAGATCCCTACCCGGCAGTGACGGACGCACCATTGACAATCTGATTCAAACCGATGCGGCCATTAATCCTGGCAATTCTGGCGGTCCATTATTGGATTCCGCCGGTCGATTGATCGGTATCAATACCGCCATTTACAGTCCCAGCGGGGCGAGTGCAGGCATTGGATTTTCCGTACCGGTCGATACCGTCAATCGCGTCGTTCCCCAGATCATCAGCCGCGGCAAATATATTCGTCCAGCATTAGGCATTACTGTGGATGGAAAGCTCAATAATCGCTTGATTGAACGCCTGAAAGTCAGTGGCGTCGTCATCCTGACCATCAGCCCCGGATCCGCAGCAGACTCAGCCGGTCTCAAAGGGGCGACAATGACCCCGGAAGGCAATATCGTCGCCAATGACATCATCGTTGCAGTTGAACAGAAACCCGTTGATTCAGTAGAAAAATTACTCGCCCGCATTGACGGCTATAAAGTTGGGGATACTATTCAGCTCACCGTGCTGCGGAAAGGCGAAGAAATTGTGGTACCTGTGACGCTACAGCCTGGCGAGTAAATTCAAATAAGCAGTAAGTGCCCGTGGCTTGCGGCTTTCACACGGCTCGCATCGATGATTAGTCGCTGCGAGCCGTCAAATAAAGCTTTTGATTATTAAAAACTTTACCCTTTACTCAGATCAACATCCACTGGAGTGACCAGTCGTCCACGATTTCCCCAGGCATTACGGATGTATGAAACTACCAGCGCAACCTCTTCATCACGCAAAATCTGTTGAAATGGCGGCATACCATAGGGTTGCGGGTTTCCGGCTGTGGTAGCTGGATAACCGCCATTCAGTACACTGCGAATGGCATTTAACGGCGAATTCATCAGCACACTGCGATTACCCGCCAGTGCAGGATAAACACCCGGAGCACCCTCGCCATTCTCGCCATGGCAGGACTGGCAATATTTTTTATACAGTTGCCCTCCAGAATCCAGATGTCTCTGTAAACTACCCGACATCACCGCGAAATTGACGCCAGGCGTCTTACGTTCCTCGCCTGTCAGTGATTTTAAATAGACGGCCATGGCTTGCGCATCTTCTTGCGATAAATATTGCAGACTTTGCCGAATGACCGTTGCCATAGGGCCTGAAGCCACCGCACGGTGCGTGATGCCCTTGGTCAACAGTTCAGAGATTTCCTCAAGCGTCCAATCACTGCTTCCCGCTTCCAGACGCGACGACAAGGAAGGCGCATACCAATTCACCCCCATGATGCGCCCTCCCTTCAGCGCATCTTCTTGGCTCGCTCCCAATGCATTGCGGGTCGTATGGCAAGCATTGCAATGCCCCAATCCCTGCACAAGGTATGCGCCACGATTCCAGTCCGTGCTCTTGGATGAATCCGTCACATAGACACCTTCCTTGAAATACAAAGCGCGCCAGATTGTCAGCAATGGCTGAAACTGATAAGGAAATGAAATTTCACTCGACGGATTGGATTGCGCAATGGCTGGCAGCGATTGCAGATATGCAAACATCGCATTGGCGTCTTGGCGCGTCACTTTGGTGTATTCAGTATATGGAAAAGCCGGATACAGCAATCGCCCATCGCGCGACTTACCGTGATGCAGGGCCTGCCAGAAATCCTCTTCGGACCAAAGTCCGATGCCCATTTGTTTGTCGGGAGTAATATTGGGCGTCACAAAAACACCAAACGACGTATTCAGTCGACGTCCGCCCGCAAATGGTTGTCCGCCTTTAGTCGTGTGGCATCCCATGCAGTTGCCGATACGCGTCAGATATTCCCCGCGCAGCAGATGCGAGGATGACTGCATGGCACCTGACCGCTCGAGCTCATTGGCAAGGGTATTTGCAGACACCATGATTGAAATCAATACCAGCCATGCGGTGCATATCCCAAAGAGATTGGTACATTTGCAATTTCTGGCCAATGACATGATCCGATTTATCATCGAACACCTCCATTCTCTTGAATATGATGATGGCAGCGCTGCGCCAATTCCGGGGAAAGCGCAGTCAATGGCGAGGCTTCTCCCGCAACAGGTTGATTCGCCAGCCACTTTGCGATTGTATCCGCCTCGTGATCAGTCAACTGTCTAGCAATCTCAGACATACAATCAGAGGCCTGTCCCCGTATAATGCTGCCTTTGCGCCACCCACCCAACTGTGCCGTGATGTAGGCACGAGAAAGTCCAATCAACCCCGGAATGGCAGGTTCTATTCCCATCAGATTATCTCCATGGCAGGCACTACATGCGGGAACATCTTTCTGCGCATTACCCGAGTAAATGAAACGTTCCGCCAGTTCAATTTCTTCAGGCTGCATGACAAAGCTTTCAGGTGCCGGATAGGGCAACTGGAGTGAAGCAAAATGATGCGCGATTGACTGCAGGTAGTCATCCGACATATTTTCCAGCAAAATATTCATCGGTTGGTAATAGCGCCGGCCGTCCCTGAAATTGCGCAACTGATTAAACAGATAACCCTGCGGCTTACCCGCGATGCGGGGGTAATACGCATCACGCCCGGCTTCATCCTCTGCACCATGACAAATGGTACAGGCTTTCACACGCTCATCCATGGTATCAGGCACAATCACCGAGGAACTACCATGCACATTCGCCACGCAAGCGATCCCGAAAAATATCAACACTATAAAACGCATCATTGAGGATTCCATACTTTGACTGTTCAAATGAGTGAACGAAGCGCAATGAAATGCCCCGTTCGTTATGTCGCTGAGCAATGATAGTTGGAAATACCGATCCTATTCAATACATCAAGCTATTTCCTATTCGACTTGCGCTTCGACTTTGCGGCACTTTCCTGACTCCCGGTCCCTGCTAGAATTCGCGCCACCAAATCTGAAGTTGAAATACCCGGCGTATATTCAAGCTCTTGGATCATTTCAGTGGGTAGTGTTTCGCACAGCTTATATTTATCCCGTCTTTCCTGCTCGGATGCGCACGCAAACGTATAAATATCATAACCATTTTGTTGCATGAATGCTGGGGTAATACTGGCAGGGGTGTCAGTGACCACGGCATCCACATATTTGCAAGCAGAAACAACCGCTGCACGCTCTACTTGCTTCATGACGGGGAACTTGCCCTTATTTTCCAGTACACGTTCATCGGAAACCACGCACACCGTCAAATGCGTGCCCAATGCACGCGCTGCCTGCAAAAAATTGACATGGCCTTCATGAAACAAATCCGCCACCATACGCGTATATACGCGCTTTTGCCGCTGATGCTTGGGCCACATCGGAATTTCCTTGCCTAAACGCGTGATGGCGCGCTCCAGCCATTGGCGACTGCGTAGAGCCAACACGTCATCCGGATCCTTCATAGCAATCTGATGCGCGTAGTACCAGGCTTTATTAAGATCCCCCAGCAACCAGCGCTGCACCAGCCGATGGTAGGCATAACAACGAACCAACAGCGTAAAATTTTCTAGATTGAGGGCGGAAATTACGGTATCCCAATGGGGATTGGGTGTTCGCCAGTCCCCATAAAATGCTGTGAGAATTTTCTCCGGTTGGCGAGGAAACCAGATTTCACCGAATTCAGTACTGCGCTGCACTAAATCAAAGGCAGGGAAAACCGACACCCGCTGATACTCTGTTGGATGATTGGGAAGCGAAAATCCACCGACTATGCGCTGATCCTCTCGATGCTTCAAACCACACACATCCAGCGTAATGCCCAATTCCGGATGAACATAATCGCGATAATTGCTATATTCAATGCGCATGGGTGATCTGACCCACCCCATTCCCTCCAGCCCGGCACAGCAAGCCTCCCAGGATTCCATCCACACAGCGATGTCTAAATCTTTGTCAAAATCCAACAGGCGTCCATTACGCACCAAACCTAGCAAAGTCCCGGCAAATGGGAATGCAGGAATACTCAACTTGGCTAATTCAGCACAGGTCATCTTCAATAAATTTTCCGCTTCTCCTGAAGCAAATACATTGTCATCGCCTAGTGGAATCTTTTCTGATTTTCTATTCGGCGGAATTTTTCCCGCTTTGGCCAGCGCCATTAGGTGATTTAAGGCACAGGCAAAATGGGCGCGGGTTGCGGACAAATCCAGCAAAATGAAACTGGCCGTACCCAACGTCTGCGCCCAATGAGCCTTGTAAAAATCACTTTGCACATGGGCGTAAATTTTCTCAGCATAATCCAGCACTTCGCTCGCACGATGGGTACGCATTGCCAATGAACACCAAAGCCTTGCCACATCCTGTGACATCGGATGTTCATTCTTTAATGGATCCAGTATCTCTGCCGCATCATTCAGTTTCCCACTAGCAATTAACTGTTTTGCTTGCAATAACAAGTCTTCAAGCGGCTGAATCATAACAGACAGCCAGTCATTTCATATTTATTCACAATCACTTAAGCTGCTCCATTCAATTCCCGGCTATGACGGATAATAAATATTGCATTTTAACCATTATTTAATATAATAGGAATCATTCTCATTATTACTTAATGAGACGATATGTATATTCAATGCATAAATTGCTTTTAAGCAATACTACAGGAGACAACATTATGGCAGTAATACGGGATAGGCGCCCTAACTTGGGCTCGGGAGCGATTAAGTTTATCGATGGAATCCCTTTCGATGGATTGGGATCTGCCGGATTCGGTGAAGATGACTTACTGATCATTGGCGATGATTTGGATAATCTCGACTTGATTGGCGGTTCTGGTCACGATGAAATAGAAGGTGGCGCTGGCAATGATGTCTTAAGAGGCGGCACCGGCAATGGCATTTTGACTGGTGGAGACGGCAATGATGATCTGGATGGACAGGAAGGCACCGAGAAACTGTTCGGCGGCAATGGCGATGATATTTTGAGAGCCGGCGGCAGCAAACCAGCCAACATCCCAGCACCTGATTTAGCAGATTATGACAGACTGAATGGCGGTGCTGGCAACGACACCTTTGGTTTTTATGGGCTAGGCAGCTTTGAGATCGCTGATTTCACACCGGGCGAGGATCGTCTATTTTTTGATACAGCATCCATTGGCATCGATCAAATCGAAGAGTTATTACCTTACATATCGAGAGTAATCGACCCTGCCGGCAATAATGGTTATATCGTTGAATTTGCTGGTGGTGCTGCAACCATCGAGTTTGTTGGTATCAATATTAGTGATCTTACTGCAGATATGATTGTTTTCAGTCTCTGAGTTGGCTCAACGAATGAATCATTTCAGCATTTTGCATCACGGGTAGGTCTTTCTCTTCTCAAAAATGCCCTACTGCTTAATTCAGCAGTAGGGCATTTTTTTATTAGCTACCCAACCTTTTCTATTACCTCTACTCTATAGTGAAGCCAGGAAAGCCACCAAATCAGACTTTTCCCTCTCAGTCAGTCCAATTGCAAAGCGAGTGTCATAAAACTCAACGACGGCTGGCAAATCTTTCGCAGAACCATCGTGAAAATAAGGAGGTCTTGATGCA
>Ga0138256_10007290_pt1 | contig 11689 bp, 9 predicted proteins | sample KNB2016incub_MG_FD_105486 | JGI IMG/M metagenome (GOLD analysis project Ga0138256, IMG submission 105486) | Active sludge microbial communities from wastewater in Klosterneuburg, Austria - KNB2014incub_MG | ecosystem: Engineered > WWTP > Activated sludge > Unclassified | place: Austria...
AACCGCACCGGCGCACTCGCGGTCAACGCGAGCGATCCGGTGCTGACCGTGCCGATGGTGGCCAACAGCGCGGGCACGATCACCGCGGCGTTCGACGTGAGTTCGTCGCTGCCGGACGGCAACCCGGACAACGACACCGGCGTGGCCGATGTCGAGGTGCTGGGCGGTTCGTCGGATCTCGCGATCACCAAGACCGTCTCGCCGACCGGCACCGTCGCACAGGGCAGCAACGTCACCTACACGCTCACGCCGAGGTTCAACGGCGGTGTGCCGCCGGGCTCTACCGGCGACGGCGTCATCACGATCACCGACACGCTTCCGGCCGGGTTGACCTTCGGCTCGGTGACGCCGAACGTTCCGTGGACCTGTGCCTATTCCGCGCCGACAGTCACCTGCACGATGAACGGGCCCTACCTCGGCGGCAACTTCACCAACCTGCCGACGATCGCCATCGTCGCGCAGGTCGCGACCGAGGGCGCGATCCCGAACACCGCGACGATCGACGGCCCGGAGAACGATCCGGACCTCCTCAACAACGCATCGACCGTGTCGGTCACCGGCAGCAACCGCGCCGATCTGACCGTGACGAAGACCGCGTCGCTTCCGGCGGTCGTGCCGAACCAGCCGCTCACCTACACGATCCGTCCGCGCAACAGCGGGCCGCTCGCGATGGTCGCGGGCCAGACGGTGACGATCACCGACACCCTGCCGGCGGGACTCACGCTCACGGCCAATCCGTCCAATGCGAACTGGACCTGCACGGTCGCGCCGCCGGCGACGATGCCGCCGCCCGACGCGCCCGGGCCGCTCGCGCTCACCTGCGTGCGCGTGCTGCCGGCCAACGTCGCGGCGAACACGAACCTGCCGACGATCACCGTCTCGACCTTCGCGACTGCGACCGGCACGATCGACAACACCGCCTGCGGCGACCTGACCGGTCCCGGCCCGCAGGACGACTCGACCACCCGCTGCGGCAGCGTGAGCGTCGTGTCGACCGGTTCGGCGAGCTCGGCGGACCTGTCGATCAGCAAGAGCGGAAATCCCGCGACCGTGAAGGCCGGGGAACTCCTCACCTACACGCTCTCCGTCCACAACGCCGGCCCTGGCGCCGCGACCAACGTCGTCGTCACCGACGCGCTGTCGAGCTTGTTCGCCTCCGGACCGGGGCTCGTTTCGGCCGCCGTGACCGCGGGAACCGGCACCTGCAGTCCGGCCGGCCCCTCGAGCGTCTCGAGCACTACCGTGACCTGCACGATTCCGACGCTGGCCTCGGGCGCGGACGCGACGGTCACGATCCAGATCCGTCCGTCGATCGCCGCCACCGGCACGCGCACCAACCAGGCGTCGGTCAACTCGACCCAGGTCGGCGACCCGGATCGTTCGAACAACACCAGTTCGACCGTCACGACCTCGGTGACGGCGGTCGCCGACATGCAGGTGACCAAGACCGCGAATCCCGCATCGGTGCCGGGAGGCGCGCCGCTCACCTACGTGATGACCGCGCGCAACAACGGCCCGTCGAACGCGGAGAACGTCACCGTCACCGACACGCTCCCCGCGAACGCGGTGTTCCTGTCGCTCACCTCCACCGGCACCTGCACGACGCCCGCGGTCGGCGCGACCGGCGGGACGATCAGCTGCACGTTCGGCACCGTCAATGCCGGGGTGCAGCGCACCGCGACCTACGTCGTGCGTCCGCTCGGGAGCGCCGCCGGCGGCAACGTGGTCAACCAGGTGGTCGTGTCGACCGCCACCGAGGACACCAACGGCGACAACAACTCGGCCTCGGTGATCACGCCGGTCGTTGCGCCGTTGCTCGACATCCTGGTGAACAAGGTCGACAGCGTCGATCCGGTCGCCCTCGGCGCCACGACGCGCTACACGATCACGATCACCAACCAGGGACCGTCGTACGGGACGAACCTCCGCATGGTCGACGCGTTCCCGTCGCAGTCGCCGACCGCGACGTTCAGCTGGCAGGGAAATCTCGATGTGCAGCCGCCCGGGTCGGGCACCTGCGCGACGGTGCCGGCGATCGGCGCGACCACCGGGACGCTCGAGTGCGCGTTCGCGGGCATCGCGGCGGGCCAGGTGTACACCGTCGCCTACGACATGCGCGCGGAGTCGGTCGTATCAGGCATCTCGGGCACCGGCTTCAACCAGGTCGACGTGACGGTCGACGAGACCGAGACGCACGCGGACAACAACCGCGCGATCGAGTCGACGACGACGCGGCGCACCGCCGACCTGTCGATCATCAAGACCGGACCGGACGTGCTGACGCCGGGCGCGTCGTTCGACTACACGATCGTCGTGACCAACCTCGGACCCAACCCGAGCGCCGGTGCGATCGTGACCGACACGCTGCCCGCGCCGCTCACGTTAGCGAGCGCCGGGCCGGGTTGCACGAACGTCGGCCCCGCCGTGACCTGCACGCTCGGCACGCTCGGGTTGAACGAGACCGCGACGATCACGATCCGCGCCAGCGTGCCCTATCCGTACACCGGACCCGCGTCGCTGACCAACACCGCAACCGTGGCGGCAGTCAACGAGATCGACCCGGTGCCGGAGAACAACACCGACGACGCGACCGGCGCGGTGGACACCAACGCGCCGCCGCCCCTCCCGCCGTCGCAGCCGGTGCCGACGCTGCCGTGGCAGGGGTTGGTCGCGCTCGCGGCGATGCTGGCTGCGGCGGGCGGCTGGCAGCGGCGGCGCCTGGCGCGGTCGATCGCCGTCGCAGGACCTCGCCGATAGCGCTCATCCGGCCCGGTACCCCGTCACAGGGGCGTCGGGCCGGAGTCCGATCGGTCTTGCCGCCGCCGCGCACGCTCGAGGCGATGCCCTCGACCCCCGACGGCGGCCGAACCTGGATCTGCCGGGTGAAGAAGGGCATCTTCTTCACGCCCGATCCGGCGTTTCGCGGCAAGCCGCGCGAACTCACCGCCGCGGACTACGCGTACTCCTACCGGCGCGTGCTCGACCCCGCCGTCAAGAGCCCGTGGCTGTGGCTGCTCGAAGGCAAGCTCGCCGGCAGCGACGAGGCGATTCGCGCCGCCAAGGAGGCGGGGCGCTTCGACTACGACGTCCCGATCGCGGGACTCGAGGTCGTCGATCGCCACACGCTGCGCATCCGTCTCAACGCTCCCGATTACCGCTTTCCGTTCGTCCTCGCAATCCCCTACCTCGGCGCGGTCGCGCGCGAGGTGGCCGAGCGCTACGGACTCGACCTCGGCGCGCACCCGGTCGGCACCGGCGCATTCATGCTGGGCGAGTACAAGCGCAGCTCGCGCATGGTCCTCGTGCGCAACCCGGCTTCCGCGGCGAGACCTACACGCCTTCCGGCCCGGTGCCGCCCGAGTCGCAGGCGATCGCCGCGGCGCTGGCGGGCAAGCGCCTGCCGCTCCTCGACCGGGTCGAGATCAGCGTCATCGAGGAGGCGCAGTCGCGCTGGCTCGCATTCCGCAACGGCGAGATCGACCTCGACAGCCTGGTGCCTGCGGACCTCTCGGGCGAACTCCTCGTCGACGGCAAGCTCCGGCCGGAACTCGCCGCGCGCGGCATCCGGCACGAAGCTTCGTTGCGTCCGAACACCTACTGGTTCTACTTCAACATGGACGACCCGCTCGTCGGCGGGTACACGCCCGAGAAGATCGCGCTGCGTCGGGTGATCGCGATGGGCTACGACGCGGCCGAGTCGCTGCGCGTATTGCAGAAGGGGCGGGGCGTCCTCGCGCAGAGCCTGGTGCCGCCGGGCATCGCCGGCTACGACCCGGACTGGAAGCTCGGGGCGCAGGTCCACGATCCCGCTGCCGCGCGCGCGCTCCTCGACCGCTTCGGCTACCTGGACCGCGACGGCGACGGCTTTCGCGAGTTGCCCGACGGCAAGCCGCTCGTGCTCGAGCGCTGGTCGGTGCCCACCTCGGGCCAGCACGAGGCCGACGAGCTGTGGACCAAGAACATGACCGCGATCGGGATCCGGCTCGCGATCCGCAAGGACAAGCTGCCGGAACTGCGCAAGATGGCGCGTCATGGCAAGATTCCGTTTCGCTCCGACGGCTGGAACGCCGACTATCCGGACGCCGAGAACTTCATGCAATTCCTCTACGGGCCGAACGCCGGGCAGGAGAACCAGTCGCGCTTCAGGCTCGCCGAGTACGACCGGCTCTACGACGAGGCGCGCAGGCTTCCCGACGGACGCGAGCGCAACGCGCTCTTCGGCCGGATGCAGACGCTGATGGTCGCCTATGCGCCGATGCGGCTCACGCAACACATCATCGAGGACCGCGCGTGGCACGCGCGAGTGATCAACTACCGTGCGCACCCGATCCGCACGTTGTTGTTGCTCTCGCAAAAGCGTAAACCGCGGCGGGTTTTATCCCGGATTGTGTCGCTCCAGATTTGTCGGGAAACCGGTGGATTCCGGTACGCCATCCCAGCGGCAAACGCCCCTCCGGCGTGCCGCCCCGACGGCGGTGGTTTGGCGAGATCGGCGAGAAGAGGCAAACTGAGGGCTGGAAAACAACGATGAGGAGAGGTAGCCCGCCGCGGTAGCACCCGCGCGGGCCGTGGCTGGTGTGCAAGTGCGTTTGGCGACGCCAATCACCAGCGAGGGTTATGTTGCCGGCAAACTGTGGCTGTATGCAACCCTGAGGCGATGCCCGTGGCATGCACAGGGCGGGTGCGGATTCTCACGCCACGGGACCTATGAGCGGGTCCGCCCCGTCGGCACCTTGATCGCGCGCTGGTACTGTCCTCGGGCCCGACGCACCGTGAGTGCCTTGCCGGATTGCCTGGCGTCGCACTATTCGGGCACGCTGGCCGAGCTCGAGGCCACGGTGCGGGCTGTCGAGCAGGCGCCCTCGCGAGCAGCGGCAGCTGGGCATCTGCGCACGGATATCCAGTTGCCGGGCGCCTTGCGCTACCTGGACCGGTGCTGTCGGTCCATCCACGGCGCGCTGGCCACCATCCGCGGTCTCGAGCCGGCGCGCTTCACGGCGGTGGCGCCGACGCTGGGGGCGTTTGCCGCGGCACTCGATACCGATACCGTCCTGGTTGGCCTGCGCGCCCTGGCTGCCCGATACCTGCCGTTCCTGCCCGCGCCGTTCGGCTTTGATCCGTTCCGACACAGTCCGGACGTTGCCATGTCACGGCGCCAACACCGTGCGGGGCCTGACCCACCCACCGCCCTTGTGGAGACTGTCCCGACAGGCCGATCCGCGGCCTCTTGAGATGGAGAACTCCAATGTCCGATGATTCCCGCAGCCTCAATGAACGCGTAGCGCTGTTCCGCCACCGCTTGATTGCCCAGCTGTTGCCCGATGACCTGACGGCACGGCAACGCCAGCACACGATCGCGCGCATCGTCGCGACCGATCACCAGATCCCCGGCTCACAGCGCACCCGTGTGGCCGAGTCCACCTTGCGTGACTGGCTGCGCGACTACCGTGTCGGCGGCTTCGAGGCCCTCAAGCCGAAGCGGCGTATCGATGCCGGTCATCCACGGGCGTTGCCTGCCCCACTGGTCGAACGCCTGCTGCAGATCAAGGAGGCCGATCCGGATCGCTCGATCCGCCGGATCATCGACAAAGTGCGCGAGGAGGGCCTGCTGAGCGCCGAACAGTCGCTGCCCGTCTCGACGGTACACCGGCTGTTCAGGCAGCAGGGCCTGATGAGCCGCGCCAGCGCGGGCACGCCCGGGGAGGATCGCCGTCGCTTCGCCTATGCGCGTGCCGGCCAGCTCTGGATGAGTGATGTCATGCACGGCCCGGCCGTGGCGGGCGCGGATCGGCGCAAGCGCAAAACCTACCTGATCGCCTTCATCGACGATGCCACGCGCGTCATACCCCACGCCGCGTTCGCCTTTGCCGAGAATACCCGTGCCTTCCTGCCGGTCTTCAAGCAGGCGCTGATCCGTCGCGGGTTGCCGCAACGGCTGTTCGTCGACAACGGGGCCAGCTACCGCTCGCACCAGTTTGCGCTGATCTGCGCCAGGCTCGGCGTCGCGCTGATCCACGCCCGACCTCATCAGCCACAGGCCAAGGGCAAGATCGAGCGCTTCTTCAGAACCTGCCGCGCCCAGCTGATCGCGGAACTCACCGACACCGACACCGCCAGTCTCGACACCTTGAACCGGCGCCTGGGCGTATGGATCGAGGGCGAGTACCACCAGCAGCCGCATCGCGGCCTCGAGCAGCAGACCCCGCTGGAGCGCTGGGCGCAAACCGCCGAGGGTCTGCGCTACCCTGAGCCCGCACTGGATCTCGATGACCTGTTCCTGTTCGAGGATCACCGCAAGGTCCAGAATGACCGCACGGTCTCCCTGCACGGGCAGGTCTACGAGGTTGATGCCAGTCTGATCGGGCAGCGGGTGACCCTGCGCTACGACCCCAGCCAGCCCGATGCCCCGGTGCAGGTGGTGCACAACGGCCAGTTCGTCGAGCAGGCACGCCGGGTCGACCTGTACGCCAACTGCTTCGTCAGGCGCCATCGGCGCAGCGGCGCCCTCGACCCCGATCGCACACCGGCGCCCCCACCGTCAGGCCTGACGATGAGCACGCTGGCACGCGATGACCGCGATGCCTCATCGGGAGGGGAGCACTGATGTATCTCAAACACTTTGCACTCACCCGCTTCCCGTTCGATCATCCTTTGGCGCCCACCGTACTGTTCGCCGCCAGCGCCCAGGCCGAGGCCGAGGTCCGCCTCGAGCACCTGCTGGAACTGCGCGGCATCGGCCTGCTTACCGGCGAGCCGGGCAGCGGCAAGACCACCGTGTGCCGGCGCCTGACGGACGCCTTGCACCCGGGCCTGTACCGCGTGATCTATGTGCCGCTGACCACCGGCAACGTGATGGACATCTACAAATCCATCGCCTGGGAGTTCGGCCTGCCCACCGAACGCAATCGCGCCAGCGCCTTCCGCCAGATCCGCATCGAGGTCTCGCGCCTGTTGCTCGAAGGCAAGCAGCGCCCGGTGCTGATCGTTGATGAGGCACACCACTTGCGCAATGACGTACTCGAGGAACTGCGCCTGCTGACCAACTACGAGATGGACTCGCAGAACCGCCTGTGCCTGCTGCTGGTCGGCCTGACCGAACTGCGCCGCCGCCTGCAGATGGCCGTGCACGAATCGCTCGAGCAACGCATCGTCGTGCGCTACCACCTCGGTGGTCTCGGGCGCGATGAGCTGCCCGAGTACCTGGCCCACCGTCTGCACCTGGCCAGCTGTGAACTGCCCCTGTTCGAGCCCGCGGCCGTCGAGGCGATCTTCCAGGCCACCCAGGCCTTGCCACGCAAAGTCAACCGCTTGGCTCACTACGCCTTGACCGCCGCGGCCATTGCGAAGGCAAGAAACGTCACGGCCGAGCATGTCCACGTCGCGTTGACGGAGGCCGGCTGATGAGGACGCCACCGCTCATCCCGATCATGGCCACCTGGTCACCCGAGCAGAAACTCGCCGTCTACGATCTGTGCCGCCTGATCAGCGAAAGCCTCTGGCATCACGATCAGGACGTGCTGCTGGAGGCGATGATCCGCGATGACCATGCGCGCGGATTTGACCACCAGCTCGACGTCGAGAACCGTAATCTCGAACTGCCGTTCGAAGACACATCACCGTTCTGACCGGCTCGGCGGATCACGCGAAACCCCATCGACGACTCACCGGTCTGATCGGCCGGTGAGTCGTCCAACGCCCCGCAAGATCGGCGGCGGCGCTGGTCCGACCCATGCAGCTCCGAATCCAATGCCGAATAATCCGGGAAAACAGGTATTGTCCGGCGCGGAATAGCTCGAGAACGGCGCCACGGAATAACGTGGGAAACAACACACGTTCGCGTTCCGATACTACGACGTGAGCGGACCGGTGCCCGGGAAGTAGGCCGGCGCGCTTTGGCCCCGCATCAACCGCGCGGACCGCCGGCGTCCCTGTTCCGCCGCTCGACCGCGCGCTTCACCAGCACCGCGTCGTCGTCCTCGCCGTAGCTGGCGTCCACCGCATCGACGAACGCGGCGTGCGCCGCCCGCGCGAAGGTCGCTTCCGCATGCGTGCGCGACGACCTCGCAGGCGATGCCGACGTCCTTCGCGAGGATGCGTGCAGCGGCGCGCGGCGCGAAGTCGCCGTCGAGCGCGTCCGCGAGCGCGAGCGCCTCCGCTCCGGCGGCAAGGTTCACGCCGGCGAGCAGGTTGTTGACGATCTTGGTGGCGGCGGCGTCGCCGACGCGATCCGAGATCGTGAAGACGCGTCCGGCCATCGCCGCGAACACGGCGGCGCAGCGCTCCCGCTCGGACGCGGGGCCGGCGAGCATCATGGTCATCGTGCCTGCGTGTGCCCTGGCCGGACCCCCGGAAATCGGCGAGTCGAGGATCGTGATGCCGGCCGGCGCCGAGCGTGCCGATGCACGCCCACAGCAGGGAAACCGCCGGTGGCCTCGCCTACGCGCGCCACCGCCCCGAAGAGACGCAGCTCTACCGCCCGGTGGAGCAGCACTACCCGGCGTTCGTCGCGCACCTGGCCGAACAGGGCAATGCCTTGCCCGCCTACGTCGAGAAGGAGTTCGATGCCTACCTGAAGTGCGGGCGCCTCGAACACGGTTTCCTCCGGGTGCGCTGCGAGTCCTGCCACTTCGAGCGACTCGTTGCCTTCAGTTGCAAGCGCCGTGGCTTCTGCCCGAGCTGCGGCGCGCGTCGCATGGCCGCACGGCCGCGCTGCTGGCCGACGAGGTGCTGCCGGCGCTGCCGCTCAGGCAGTGGGTGGTGAGCTTCCCCTTCGCACTGCGATTCCTGTTCGCCGCGCACCCCGAGGCGCTCGCCAAGGCGTTGGAGGTGATCTACCGGCTGATCGGCACGCACCTCGCACACAAGGCCGGATTCACACGCAAGGAAATGGCCACCGGTGCGGTGACGCTGGTGCAGCGCTTGTACCGCATCGCGGTGGGGCCGCAGGTCGGGCGCAAGGCGCTGGTGCTGCGCACGATCAGGCCGCTCGCGGGCGAGGAGCCGGAGCTGATCGAGCGGGTCCTCGCGCATGTGAGAGGGAAGGCGGAGGCAAGCACGGGCTCACTCGGCCCACCGTCGACAGGGGCGCCGGTGAGTGCGTGAGCGGCCCCAGGGAAGGCGGGCGAATCGGGAGCAGAGAGGCTGCGATCAGGGATCGGCAGGGAGCCGTATTGCGCGCAGGTGATGTGCGCAGGGATCCGGGGGAACGTTCGGGCTGCGAAGGGCGCTGCACATTCCCGAAATGAAGAGACAGGCGGGGCAAATGTGGGGTTAGATCCCCGTCCGAGGCCCTGAGGCAGGGGCCGGCAGGGCTGGTCTCGGTCTGGGAGGCGATTTTGGGCTTTATCCTTCCTATCCTTAGCCCAAATGGTGCTGTCGCAATTTTTTACAACTCACCATCCCGCGCGTGCCACCTAGCGCCAATGCATTAGCAATAAAAACCACAACAAATTGATAATTATGATGATTTTAGGCGCCCCCCTGGAGTTGGCACGCCTACTGCTTGTGTGCTAACCGAGAGCTCGCAGGACATGCTTTGGATCGTTCTCTGAATTTTTCTTGGAGTAAACCTTATGAAAGTCAAACAAATTGTCGCAGCCGCCACCATCGTAGTTGCCAGCTTGACGGGGCTGAGCAGCGTCGCCCACGCCAGCGTGGTAACCGTCTGGGGTGAAGCAGTTGGCGGCTTCAGTCTCAGTACTATCAATAGTTTCTACAGTGGATTGTCCGGAGTTTCTTCCTCCATTGCCGGCGGCACCCTAGACACGGTCAGCCTTACAGGCGTCAACCTGCTGTGGGCGACTCAACCCGCAGACGCTTACACTAGCGCCGAACTGTCGACCATGGCCACTTTCCTTTCTACCGGCGGTCGCATCGCATTTATGGGCGAACACGGTACTTTTGCACCTAGCCAGAACACTCGCATCAATAGTGCGCTTTCCTTTCTCGGCAGCACGATCACCATCAACAATGTCGTCCTCGACTCTGGATTCCGCAGCGCGAGTGTCGGTGACGGCCAGATTTTGAGCCATCCCCTCACTACCGGAGTCAACACGTATCAATACGCAGCATTCGCTCCTCTTACCCTCAGCGGTACTGCTCAATCGCTAATGCTGGGTGAAGATCTCTATTTGGGCAACCCTAGTGTCATGATGGCCTACCAAAACATTGGCCCAGGCAGCATTTTCCTGATCACTGACCAAAACGTTTGGGATAATTCCCCCACGTGGTCTGGTGGTTTCAACAATGCTCGCATGTTCGAAAACCTGTTAAGCGGAGACACCGGCGCACCGCCTGTTCCCGAGCCCGCGTCTCTCGCCTTGCTAGGTATAGGTCTGTTTGGTCTGGCAACCATGCGCCGCCGCAAAGCCTCCTGATCGCCACCTCACACAAAAAAACGGCACCCTTCGGGTCGCCTCAGTCTGCTGACGAACCCCGCCTTTTCGGTGGGGTTTGTTTTTGGGGTGTAACAGTTGGGAATAGCGCATCGTAACCGTCCAAACCACGACGTCCTGTGGCAACTAAGAAGTGGCCCCGCGTAGTTGGGCAGTTTTCCGGGATTCTTAAGTGCTCGTGAGTGAGGAGTTTCGGATCACGCGGCCATGCGGAATACCGCCATTCTATCGTGGTCCTGACGATCGGCGATGAATTTCGCGATTTCATGGTCTGCAGCGCAATTGAGGAGAAATTCCGGGAGCGTGTGACGTAGCGCAAGGGATACGATCAGTTCGGATGGTGGGATGCCGGGCCGAACGGTGCGCAACCATGACCCGAACGAGGCCCACACCAGTGGAGCGAAGGTCACGGAGAGGTACTGCAGGAGCGTCTGGGCGACGACGCCGGTGTGGATGAACAGATGGTAGGCGTTTATCTTGCGTTTGATGCCGTGGCGGTACCCTTCGGATTGCCGATGCAGATACTGGTTGCCGTTGCGCCGGCGCAGCGGCTTCATGTCTTTCATCCAGAAGTGATAGGCGAAGGAGCCGAGCACTTGCACGGCCTGCTTGAAGGCGAGTTCGATCTTGAAGCGTAGCCCGTAGATACGCAGGATCTCAATTGCCTCGAGCGAGGTATCGGTGGACATCAGGATGCAGCGCCCGCGTGTGTGGTGGACGACCAGCACGAAACGCACCAGGTGTCCCACGGGGCGCCACAACAGGTCGCAGACGCGATACTGAACGGTGACATTGTCCTCGCCGTAAACCGGGCTGGGGGCACAAACCAAGGCCTGCGCATCGCAGAACAGTGAGGCGAGCTTCACCTTGTTCCCGTAGAGGCGCGGTCGACCGCGCGTCTTCGGGCCGTGCAGAGGAACCCGGGCACGTGCGAGAGCAGCACCGCGGCGGCGAGCGCGAAGCGGATCAGGCCGAGCAAGGCTTGCCTCCCGCCCCGGGCGCGGGCGCCGCAGGGCGCCGCGCGGCGCTTCGCCGCGGGAGATCGACGGTCATGGCTCGTGGCGTGCGCGGCATCTGGGGCTCCACCCGGGATGGCGCACCTTAAGACAGGGTTCCGGAGGTGACAAGCCGGCGCGCACAGCGCAACAATTCACTGCCGGCGCGCGCAGGGCCGCCGCGTCACGCGCGCTGGCGCCCTTCTTCGCCGCGCACGACGTGTTCGTGGACGCCACGCTGGCCTTCCCGCCGCCGCGGATCGGCGAATGGGCGCTCGCGCCGCTGCTGCAGTGGGCTAT
>Ga0138256_10007291_pt1 | contig 11689 bp, 20 predicted proteins | sample KNB2016incub_MG_FD_105486 | JGI IMG/M metagenome (GOLD analysis project Ga0138256, IMG submission 105486) | Active sludge microbial communities from wastewater in Klosterneuburg, Austria - KNB2014incub_MG | ecosystem: Engineered > WWTP > Activated sludge > Unclassified | place: Austria...
AAATCGTTTAACTTCAACGAAAAATTTTAATTTATCTCTCCATTCTAAATACCAATACTCAAATTGTTCTTTATTTTTTCCTGTTGTCATATTTCTTTTCTTGTTTAGTGTGTTTCATCTTGTTTTAGTTTAAAGTGTTCCACTGTACTAGTTAAATAGTATAATAACTGTGTATAAATTTAAAAAAAATCCCCTAATCTCTACAAGAGAGACTAGAGGATTTTAATTTGATATATTAAGCTTCTTCTACTGAAGATGCTATGTTAGAAGCTGCTGCAACTGTTGCAGAGTCTTTGTCTAAATATACATCAGCATCACCTCCTTGAACTGGAGATAATTCTCTTTTGAAGTAAATTTGAGAACCTCCTGCAGTAATTGCAGCCTTAGTTTCTGGATTAATCATAGCTTGGAAACCTGGTAAACCTGGCTCTAAAGTCTCTACATGAGAGATTCTATAATCAATTCCTAATTTAGCACCTAAATTGTCCCCTTCTTGAAGACCAAATTTAGCAATAGTAGTATTAGCTACTGTTTGGAATGCTACTTTAGTTTTGTCAAATCCTTCACTATCCAAAAGCACATTTAAGTGATTTTTAACTTTTTCAGTAACTCTTAACTGTAAAGTACTAAAATTTGGGTTTTTACCTTCTTTTGCTGGATAGATTTTTTCGATAATTACATTTTCTGCTTTCATAATTTTAAAATTTAATTGATTTTTAATTGATTTTTTGATTGATTTTCCTTTGATTTTTAAAGATGTCCTAGGAAACATCTATAAACTACTATACCATAATAATAATTTCTATTCTAAATCTACTTAGTGTTGAGATATAGTCTCTCTAACAGCTTCTTTCTATTTAGATTTCATTTATTGTTTATAGTGGGTAGTCTAATATTTAAAATGTATTCACTATAGCAAATACATATGTATAAGTTAAATTATCTTTTACCATAGCTATCTTAACATATGTAAGTTCACTATCTATGACAAAGATATATTTATAACCTCCTGTATCTGTAGCAAAGAAGAAATGAGCTTTACCATCATCTGATACTTCTTTCCTATCTATATAGTAGGTTGTTTTACTTGTTTCTAAAGTGTGCATTATCATTGTTTCTCCTTCTGATAATACAAATAGAGATTTAAGGTCTCTAAGTTCACATCCAGAGGAGATTGTTCTATCTCCTTCATATGTACAAATCTCTACCATCTCTGATGTCATAGATATTTGAGCTATAGAAGGAATTGTAATACATACTAATAATATTGATATAATTGTTTTCATAATGTTATTTTATTAGTTTTAATGCTTCCTGTAGACCTCTTTCTAATGCTTGTTCATAATTATCAAATAGTTCTATAGTATCAGCATCGAGAGTGTCTATATCATCAATATTGAATAAAAATCTTTTGATACCTGTTTTTACCAAAGTATGATCCATTATTGAATCAGCAAATACAAATATACTATGTTTTTCCCTTAACCACTTCTGTAATAAAGATTGAGTAGGTGCTTTTATTGATTCAAATTCTTCCCGAGTATTAGTACCCCTCTTTTTATCTTTTAGATATGCTTTTATATACTTAGTTACATCCCCATTTAATTCCCCTTTATGGTTATAATAGGGTTCAGACAATTGAGTCGGAGATTGCTTAAACCCTTTCTCCTTAGCTAACTTAGCAGTTTCAAAACTTATTAATTGTTCTTCCATAGTTTCTAATTTTAATAAATAGTAAAAGGGGAGTATATCTCAACTCCCCTTTGTTTTAGAATAGAGTAAATTAATTGCCGCTAAAACCTCTATTCTAACAAGCTACAATGGAACTGTAGGCATTAAATGAGCTGCAGTAATAGCTAATATAGTAATAACTATTAAACTGATTCCAATGATTTTATAATAACCATATTCTTCTCCTTGTATTTTAGTAGAAGATGTATGTCTTAATTTTGTAGATACAAGGCTTCTACCTCTATATCCATATTTTAATACTGTAGTATTCATAAATTTAAGATTTAAAAGTTTAACCTATATTGGCAAAAGATTTGATTGTTTTATTTCTAAACATCATATAATATTTAGACTGTTGTTTTAATTTTTTAAGTCTAGCTCTCTCTTCAGGAGTTTTCTTAAAATCAATCTTAGCATTGTTTACAATGTTAACATTTTTAGGTAAATAATTACCGTTGTCTTGTTTTGTTCCATTCATAGCTTTAAAGTTTAATTGTTTATAATTTAATTAATAATTGATATCCAAATACCCCTATTAATATCAAAATTCCTCCTAATACTAATATATGATTTTGTTTATCATTACTAGATTCAAAACCTAGTATTATTTTTTCTAAAAAGGACTCTAATATTATTATTCCAAAGAAGAATAACATGACTATTAATCCTATTAATAATTGTAAGCTCATAATTTTAAATTTTAGTTAATAAGTCGGGGGCAAGGAATCGAACCTCATTCTTCAGTAATTCTACTGCTATAATTGCCATTATACGACATCCCGATTTAATTTTTCTCCTAGTGTCACAACAGTTTCTTTTTATAATAATAAATTCCTAATAATGCTCCAGCTAATGCTAACAATTCTATTCCCCCATTTATAGGAACTCCTACTTGTCTACATTTAGGATGTGTAGGATTTTTTTGACACCAACAAGGACTAAATGGTGGACACGGAGGACCTGCACTAAAACTATTTACTGATATAAATAGTAGTAATATTAATATTAATTTTGTCATATTACCTCTTTTTAAATTTTTCAAACCAACTATAAAAATTAGGTGGTCTTATTTCTCCTTGTGCTGTAACCAAATCACCTATTTCCCTATCATCTTGATGTGTAAGAGCTTTTTGTAGTAATTGAATAACTTCTTCCTCACTATACATTCTTTCAGATTGCCATTTAGCACCTACGATAAAACCATCATAATCTTTACAACCACTATTATAATACCGCTCCTCTTCATCTATAACCTTAGTAGGGTGAATTTTTGCATATATTCTAGCAGCTTCTTCAAGTGTTTCTTGTTTAAATTCTTCTAATGATTCACAATCACAAGTTATAGTATGACCGCAATAACATTTAATTTGTTTAGATTCTTCTTGTGGAATAGTAGGTTCAGCAAATAATTTACCTTCTACTTCATAAACTTCCACAAACTCACAATTAGGATTCTTCACAAACCAATCTAAAAACTCATCATCAATAGCTTGTACACCGATTAAATCTTGGTCTGTTGTTAGAATGATTTTTTTACAATCAATTCTATAATGTGAGTATTTACTACAATTTACATATCCATCACCATTTTCACAAGCCTTAAATGGTTCAGGTTTTAAAGATATTGTATTATAAAACCAATCTCCTTCTTTAATTTCTTCATCAGAAGTGATGTAGATGTTTCTGTTTAAGTTATGTCCAAATTCTCCAAAAAACAATTTATTGTTGTATTCATATAATCTACTTGGTTTATCTGTTGTTAATATGTGGATATTCTTATTTGTCTTCATTCTCTTTATATTTTTCAATGATTAATAAACAACTATCTCCAACATTCCATCTGTTCTGGTACTGAATTGGAATTACTATTCTTTTTGTTTCAGTTGCATTTTGAACCCAAATTATTGAAGGATTTCCATTTACTCCTGGTGTAGCTGTTTGAATAGCAGATACTTTACCATCAATTATTTCTTGACCTATATGTATATACTCTGGTTCTGTACAAGAAACAAGTAACATTATTAAAATTAGTGTGTATATATTTCTCATAGTTATTTTATTAAAGTTAATGGATAAGCATTTAAGATTGCATCTGCTGCTTCTTCATGTGATATTGTATCAGTAGATGAACCACAAGGAAAATCCTCTAATGCAGCTTCTAATGCAGCTTCTACATGAAGTTTAGCATAATCTCTCATTATAATAACACAATCATCTGAATAATGATTGTCATAAAATTCTTTTGCTGTTGGTATTTTATTCATAGTTTTAAGTTTTTAATGATAATAACTAATACTTCCACAATATTTACATACTTCATGTTCTAAGTTTTGAGGTACGTATCCTTTATAACCTGGACAACCTTGTATGGTAAATGGATAAACATTTTTACCATAATTTTTCGGAGGCTCTTGCATCATAGCTCTTTTAACCTCTTCTTCTTGTTTTTTAGTTTGTGCCATAATATTTTATTTTAAATTAATTTTTGTCTTTATATTTAATAAGATACCAACCTCCTTCAAAATCATGTTCCCAATAAGTTATAATTACTAAATCTTCCCATTCTTTTGAATATCTTACTTTAAATTCTTCTTCTGTCCATTTTATACAATGTTCCATATTTTTAAATTAATTTTGCAGTGTAGATGGGACTTGAACCCATAATTTATTTGCCATTTAAGGGTAAGGGTGGACAACTAGGAATGGGAACTATCTCACCACATTATATGATGCCTTCACCCGTCTCGTATACTCTAATCCCTTGGAGGTAACCCTGTGTCTACCAATTCCACCACTACACTGTTTTATTAGCACCCTCTTATTATTATCTGACTATAAAGTATTCATCACTTTTTCAAGCTATAAATATCAAAATCTCACCAGATAGTAATCTGTCGGACAATTAAAATAATAAAGTAGGGTCTCGTAATTACCTGTTAACAACTCACACCAAATTTACAGGCAGGTTTGGTCACTTAATTACTTGCTGAGAACTCATTTGTGTCGTGTAGAACCATTCATTATCTACCTTAATTTGCATATTCCTTTCTCAAGGGAACAACACATCTAGGATTACTCCATCATTTTGATGAATGTGCTATATAGAACTACATGAACTTAATCATGATTTACAAACTACACGTCCAGGCTCATCTTTCCATCCTGTCAATTCAGGATTAGTATCTTTATGCGAATAACTACATCTATGCTCCTATAATCAGTAGTTTTGCGAGTGTCTATATTCACAATGGATCAATGTTTAGCCTATCTTATAATATTGTAGATTGTCTATCTCTACTCTCATTTCTCCAGTAACACAACAACAGCTCCTAGTTTTTCAGATTGAACGTTATATACTCGTATGCACATAACGTAATTATAAACTAACTACAAAAGAGTGTTTAATAAGTTATAACAATCATCTGTACTCTTCCAATGGAGTATAATTCTGGCAAGGACTAATCGTATGTTTCCTTTAAAAACAGGCTATCCCTACGGGCGATACTGTTAACCATTATACATCTACATTAAACTAAACACTTTGGATTGTGTTATAATACTACACTTGTTTCTACCTATCTCTTGAGCAGTAGGAGCTGCAAAGGTTTTACCTTTTATATAGTCATTATTTTAGCCTTTGACCTTGAAGATTGTAGTTCTATTTCAACTCATACATTTACTTGAATTTAACATTCTTTAGACTATGAGTACTTATTGTTTAATTATAAATCAGATGATTGTTAATGTTTTTATCTTAAATATTTTGTTTAAGCCATTTATGAAATTCTAGTCTAACCAATCTTTCATGTTCATCAGACCAACCTGCTTCTTCATATAAACAACCTTGTTTCATAATAGCTACATGAATTTCTTCAATTTCTGATAAATTATAAAGTTTCTCTTCAACAATACTAATGATAACTTCATTATTTGAGGTTGTTCTAATTACAGGAGATAAACAATGTGAATTATTAATACAGTTACATTGTCTATTTTCTCCACATTCTAATTCCAACTTAACTCCAGTAATAGGTTTACCTTCATTATATGCTTTTATAAATATTGGTAGAAATGATTCTGGGATTTGTGGTATGTAACTAACCGAACAATTACATTGTGCATTATAACCTATAATCTTTCTTTGAGCATTTTGTAAATTTTGTTTACAATTATTACATTTTATCTTAGTTATACTTAAAGATTTATCTGTTGTAGCAATGATTTTTTTAGCCTTTAAATTAGCAAGAATAATAGAAGGTTCTTCATTAAAATGTTTTTCAGAATTATATTGTTTGATTGCATAACCACTTTTATATAAAGGAAAACAGTACCAATCACCTTCTTTAATCTCTTCATCAGATAGGATGAATAGGTGTTGTGGTTCATAATCTCCTCCTGAACTTATTTTATGCTCTTCATCCGTATGTCTTAATTGATTATATCCTATATATAACATACTTGACCTATCTGTAGGTAGCATAACTATTGTGTGTTTCTTAGCTTCCATTGTAATTAATTTAGTTTAATTTAGCATAGTTTTACTATTTAAATGTTGTTTTTATAATAATTTTATTCTTTTATTACTCATCAATGTAAAGTTAGATTAAACATAAAGGGCTATAGTTTATGGGTATTATTTGGGTATTTATTGAGGTATTTAAATTGATTGAAAGGATAGGGGGAGTAGTAAGTACACACACTTAACAATCTCTCTATCAACAACTTATAATCAATAATACCTCACTAATTAGAGAAGAAAATAGAACTAATTAGTAGATATTCTTAGCATTCTAAACTGACTAAACGGACCTTAAAAGACAAACAAAGAACGTAGGTTTTCTTCTTTTAAGAGTAACATGGATTTACTCTTTTATCAAAGTCATTAAGTGGTAGAAACCTATCACTAAATAACAAACTCCCATAACAATAGTATAAATTATACATACTTCTATATCAACTAAGAATAAGTTAACTACTGATATCACATATCCAATAAAGGATAATAGAAAGTAATACTCATTCTTTTTAACATTTAAAATAAAGTATAAAGAAACTACTGTAGCTGATAAAGCAATTATTAAATTGATACTCATAATGATTAGAGATTTTAAACTAGTTAATATTCAATAAGATAGATTAGATTTTCTATCTATAGTAGTATTAAGAAATGTTATTTAACTAGCTCTGTGTCTTCCGACGGAACTCAAAGTTAATCAATTTATTTGACATTTCCAAATTATTATGTTAAATAGAAATCTATATAACTGATAATCAATGAGATTAATTTCAACCATTTATTAAACGGTAGTAATTAGCTATTAAACGGTAGTGTTCATTGATTAAACGGTAAATAGATTACAATAACTCCATAAACTAGCGGTTACTAATGGAGTTAAATAAATAGAAGAGGTGTGATAGAACACAGTGAACTTAATCTCTATGTAAACCTCAATGCCTTAGTAGTATTTTCCCTCTGTACTTAGTTGTGATAGATAGTTTATTGTGTTTTACATTCGCTATGCTAAGTAGGTATCTCAACCTGTTAAAATATCCTAATGGTATCAGCTTAAATGACTCCTATTATTATCACAACTATCTCACCTTGGGAATGAGAAATGGTACATTGCTATTTTTTCAATGTAGTTGTCAAAACATTTTACTGCTAGACTACATCGGGAACTAACCCATAGGGATTTCATAAGTCTACCCTAGAAGAACTACTAATTCCTCATACTACCTTTATAAATCTTAGTAGGATTTATTTATAGTAGTTTGCAATAAGAATAAAGAGTCTAAAATCATGGAACTAGGCAGAATCAACTTACTAGTAAATATGAATAATAGACTCTTTAATATGATTAACCATTATGATTCTCTCTAGGATCAAATGGAGTTAACAATCCTGTTCTAGGATCAATGTATAACTTTCTCATAAGGCAATTAATTTAAAAGGTTAATACTTAATTTAAACAGATGTAATCCATGTAATGATTAAGAGGTACAGAAACTACTGCACCAAAGATAATCATCTTAACAGGATTCATCTTAAGAGCTGTATAGATATATCCATCAGTCTCAAAAGAATAAGATTCTTGTACTTTACAGTTGTTCATAGTACCAAGGTATTGATAAACAAATGAAAGGCACTAAAGGAGTTAAAACTCCTCTAGTATCTCTGACTGTCTGAACACACCAAACTGACCAAATGGTCCTTCTTTGATGATTATCTTAGCTAACAAAGTGTCTCTCTGCTCTTTGATATCAGCAAGAGGCATATCAGTTAAGATGTTAAATTCCTTATTGTCTACAGTAACAGCTCTAAGTTTAGTAGACTCTTCTTTAGTATTAGGGTTAATAACCTTAACTACTCTAAATTTTGTAAATTCCATGTGGCAAATAATTTTAGCACGGGGGACATTCCCCGTAAGATTTTGAACGGGTGGGCTGTTTGTAGCTACCCCACACTCTCCAGTATGTATATCATTAATCCAAAAAATTTTAATAAAAAAATTTTAAAAAATTTCAAATAACAGTTCTATATATGAACAAAAAGTACTATTTTTGTATGTATATACAAAACTTAAAGATATGAAAGAAACTAAATAATGCACACTATATCATTCATTATCCAGAAAATTACCTATCTTTGCATGGTATATCATACATTAATGAAACAATTAGGTATTCAATAAAATTATTCTCTCTGATAATCAATAAGTTAAATAGTTTTTTAATATCTCAAGTAAAAATAATTAGTAAAAAACTTGTTTTATATAAAAATTAATTTTAATTTAGCTGTTGATCTACAGTAAGTCCAAAAAGTAAATTAACTTTTTATTGTATCACCCTGAAGCTACTTAACAACCAGTGGAGGGTCAGACGTAGGATTAGTATAGTGAACGAGTATAAAATATCACTAGAGGTTTTCTCCTATAAGATCAGAAAGTATCTTAAGAATATTACAACATACGACTAGCAACTTTGGGCTGAGTAAAGGGAATAGCTAGGATTTGAGAAACACTTTAAGTGTACCCTAAGTAGGTTAAGAATATTAAGATAAATTAAAAACAGGATTGTGGATTCATCCTCTTTTTTAAAAAACAGTGAGAACTGAAGGGAGTTTTTATATCCTAGAGTGGACAAGTAACATTTAAACTAAAGTACTATAAATGAACACAATAAAACAATATCTTAAATACGCTTTAGATGCAGGACATGCAATACCAGCGATAATCTTTGGGTTTCTCTTTATCATGTCAATATATGATAAAGTGTATTCAATGACAGCATTTTCAACTATATGCTTTATAGCATTATTAGCAGCATCAATAAACGACTACACTAACAAGAGAGAAAATAATTACTTAGGAAAATGATAGTAGTATTAGTAGGAGTAATAATCATAGCATTGTTACAGGCGTGTATAGAAGTATTACAACACAGATTTCATAATTCAATATTTAGTAATCTTAATCCTAAGTTTTGGGATCCTAAGATTAGTTGGCTTAACAAGTATATAGCCAATAAACCTCATCTAGGAAGAAAGAAAATCTTTTGGAAAATTAATGTACCTGTTCAGATAACAGATGCTTTCCATATGATTAAGACAGTTCAGATAACAGTACTTTGTTATATTTTAGCTCCTAATATTTATTGGTTTATAGGACTAGGGATAACACACAATATAGTATTTGGTATTATGTATCATTTAGGTAGAAAAGATTCTACTAAGGTGATTATAGATAATTATCCAATATTAAATCTTTTTAATAAAAGAATAAGAGCTTAAACGTAAATTCTATGGAGAAGAAGATTACTACTAGGACTACACCTCTGATGTTCTTTAGACAGTATCTAAAGTTAATCAACCCGTTATATAGACTCTCTCCTAAAGAGTCAGAGGTATTATCCTACTTACTGTATCTTAATTATAAGTACAGAGATATTACAGAGGATGCTAGACATAGATTAATCTTTGATTATGATTCCAAAGTTCTAATAGCCAATGAGTTTAAAACCTCTCTAGCTAAGATAAATAATGTTTTAACAGATCTTAGAAAAAAAAGTTACCAAGGACAGTCGTTTGTATTAGGAAAAAAGCTTAACTTTAGAGTTCCTTTATTACCAACATTAACAGAAAATAAAATGAATCTAAATTTTGAATTTATAATTAATGACTAGTTGGACACTCGACATATCAAAATTACAATACTATAGTACTATAGGAAGTTTAACTGTTTGGGGAGACCCTGAAGCAGGTGATGAGATTGTATTACCTAATGGGTTTTCTTATATCTTACCTGCTCCTGTTTTACAGTCTCCTATTAGAGATTACTTTTCTGGAGAAGAGTTTTTAGAAATGAGTACTAGGACATCTGAAATAGCATTAGAAGAGATGCAGGGGCGTCCCCTAACTCCAGAGGAAAGTTTTCAGCCTATCACATCAGAAGTAGAAGAATATATGAGAGAGATTAGAGAACTAGGTTTATTAAGATAATGGTAGATAAGAATAACATAGAGCTCCTAGAAGGAGACTTGATCATGATTACTTTTGATAAAGTAATACATAGACCTGCAGAGATAGTAGTTTACAAAGAAATGCAGACTAGAACTATTACTTGTGGGTCAGAGGATAATATTGAAACAGTAGAGACTAAAAGCCTTATTTACTATCCTTTAACAAAAGAAGGATTACAAGTAGCTAGATTTGATACTTCTACTACACAGGTAGATTTATTATACAGAACTAAACCGTTTACTGTTACAAACATCTGTAGTGATAATATTCTTAAAATGGATCCAGAAAGATTAAATGTAACATTAAAAACATACTATGATAGTATAACAGCTTTATTATGAGAATAGAAGAAATTAAGGTAGTATATGATAATCCTAGTACATATACTAGAATTATTAAAATAAATAGCTGTGGTAAAGCATCTATGAGTATACACTCTACAGAATTAACTAGTATAGCTTCTGTAAGTTTATCTGTAAGTAATTACCCTGATATTTTTAAAGCTGCTACATACTCAATAAAACCTACTGTTTCCACATATAATGCTGGGGACCATCTATCCTTAACTAATTTAGATTCTACATATCTTATCTTACAAGCAGATTTTCTATCTTCTACAGCAGGAAATATTCTTATAACTTTAGTATTTGAGGAGAATCAGAATTTTTTTTTGAGTAATTCTTTAGGAACTAATAATAATCCATCTATAATCTCTTATGGAGATTCAATGAGCGTAGATTCATTTGGTAGGTTAAGAACATCAGAACCCGCCAATAGATTAGATGCTGAATTTAACTATGATAAGTTAGAGGAAATATTCGATGAAGTAACTAATGGAGCAGGAACAGTAACACATGATGCAAATGCAAGGCACTTACTTTTAGAAGCTAACGGAACAGGAGTTGGGGATAATGCAGCAATATATAGTTATCCTGTACCATATACTCCAGGTTGTTCACAATTAATTGAATTAACAGGAGTTTTAGATTATGCAGCAATAGGAGGAGGAACTGCTCAATTATTTTTACGTTCAAATGTTACAGGAGTTGTTACAGAAGAGGTATATGACCAAGAAGATTGGGATAATCCTTGCGTAGATAAAGATTGGAGTTTTTCTCAAATATTTGTAATGGACTTTCAGAGTTTAAAGGTTGGAAGAATACGATTTGGGTTAAATGAAAGTGGAATAAATATTCCTATTCACGAAATCAAAAACAACAATAAGAGAAATACAGGATATTGGCAGACACCTAATTTATCTGATTATTACAGAATATACAATGATGCTACCTATACTTACATGGAGTTGGGTTATGGAGATGACTATAATGGTATTGGTTTTAGATATAGAATAACGGCAAATGCAGCAGCACAAATGACAGCTATTTGTTGTACTGTAAAGAGTGAGGGAGGTAAGGATTTATTTGACATGAGTCGTTA
>Ga0138256_10007292_pt1 | contig 11688 bp, 14 predicted proteins | sample KNB2016incub_MG_FD_105486 | JGI IMG/M metagenome (GOLD analysis project Ga0138256, IMG submission 105486) | Active sludge microbial communities from wastewater in Klosterneuburg, Austria - KNB2014incub_MG | ecosystem: Engineered > WWTP > Activated sludge > Unclassified | place: Austria...
CGCGATCGCGCCAGCACCGTCGGGCCGCGGCTGTGACATGTGATGCGCATCGCTCGACTCGCCGTAGCCGAGCAGGGCAAGCTCGCCCGGCGCCGGCGCGCCGCGCTCGAGCAGCGCGAAGCCGCCGGCCTCGCCGATCGAGACGCCGCTGCGATCGGCGTCCGCGGGTCGGCAGATTTCCCTCGACACCAGCTGCAGCGAGCGGAACCCGTACAGCGTCGTGAGACACAAGCTGTCGACGCCGCCCACGACCGCCGCATCGCACACGCCGACGCGCAGCGCGCGCGCTGCGGTGGCAAACACCTTGGCGCTCGAGGCGCACGCCGCGGAGATCGCCGCGCACGCCCCTTCGAGCCCGAGCCGCGCGCGCACGAATTCGGCGACGGACGCCGTGTTCTGGGTCTTCGCGTAATCGAACCACGCCGGCAGCGCGCCATCCGGCACCTTACGCCCGCGGTAGGCATACTCCGTCTGCAGCACTCCCGAGGTGCTCGTGCCGAGGAATACCGCCACCCGTACCGGCCCGTAGCGCCGGCGCGCGAGGTCGGCCGCGGTGGCGAAACCGTCCTGCGTGAGCGCGAGCTCCGCGAGGCGATTGTTGCGGCAATCCCAGCTCGCCCATTCATTTTCGAGCGAAGCAGCTTCGAGACCCGCGACACGACCGATCCAGCATTCAATATCGGCGCCATCGAAGGCTTCCGGCGCGAGCCCGGTACGCGCACCACGCAGGGCCTGCCACAGCGCGTCCCGGCCGCGCCCGAGCGCGGAAGTCACGGTCCAGGCGCTGATGCGGACCGGATTCACGACTGCCTGCCAACCATGTCGATCCTCATGGTGCCTGCCGCGATCACCATCGACGTCGCGCAGCGGAAACGGATCCGGTTGCCTGCTTGCGTCCACAGGATCTCGAATGGTTCGCCGGGCCGAAGCACCCCATGGAACTTCGCAGTCTCGATTTCCGCAAGCGTCGTATCGACAGGAAGCACGGCTGCGCGCACGAAGTCGAGCAGCAATACGCCAGGCACAACGGGATTGCCGGGGAAATGGCCAGCGAGGCACGGGTGGTCCGCGGCGATCATGCGCACCACGCGCGATTCGCTCATGGTGCCCCCAACATCGCGAGCAGCGATTCGCGCGGCAGCTTGCCGAGCGCGTCGTGCGGCAGGGACGGAACGATGCGCAGCGGGCGCGGCAGGAATGCCGGATCGAGGCGCGCAGAAAGTTCGTGGCGCAACGCGGCCTCGGTGCAGCCCGGCGCGACGATGAACGCCGCGAGCCGGCCCGCCCCCCCGTCTTCCGGCTGGAAGACCGCCGCGTCCTCCACGCCCGGCAGCGAGCGCAGCAGCCTCGTGACCTCCGCCATCGAACCGCGCTTGCCTGCCACCTTGACCAAGTCGTCGCTTCGCCCGACGAGGCGGAAGCGCCCGTCGGCCTCGACGGCAAGCCGGTCGGCGAGGCGTGTGCGCGGCGGCAGGTGCTGCGCGTCGACCCACGCGCCGCTTTCCGCATCTCCGAAGCTGAAGCCCGGCTGTGGCAGCCAGGACTCCTCCGACACCGTGCGGCGCGTGGCGAGCACGCCGCCTTCCGTGCATCCGTAGATTTCCTGCACGGTCGTCGCGAACCGCGCTTCGGCGCGCATCGCGAGCGCCGCATCGAGCGGCGCGGTCGCCGAAACGATGGTGGCGAGCGGCGACAGCTCGACGTCGGTCTCGAGCAGGTGGCGCAGGTGAAAGGGCGTCGTGACCAGCATTCGCGGCGCGGGCAGCAGCGCCAGCCCGGCTGCGACGTCGCGCGGGAAGAGCGTCGGCCCATCGTAGAAACTGCCGCCGGCCGCTAGCGCCGCAACGACCGTGGTTTCGAGCCCGTACATGTGCTGCGAAGGCACGGTTGCCAGCGTGTTCGGCGGAGCCCCCGCATGGAGCCTCGCCACGGCGAGGCGGGCCGAGGTCGACAGGGCGCCCCAAGTCTTGTGATGTGCCTGGGGAACTCCCGAGCTGCCCGACGTAAACACGACGGCGGCGACCTGCTCTGGCGGCCACTCGGGGAGGGGGGCATCTGCATCGCACGCCGTGTCTGCCGTGCGCACCAGCGCCGCGGCAACGTAGCCGTCATCGATGTCGAATGCGTCCGGAAACTGCCGCGCGATGGCTTCCGGCAGCGCAACCGCCGACGGAGGCAGCAGGTTGCCCCGTCGCGTAAGCGCGGCAGCGGCGAACGCGACGGTGAACGAATAGCGGCCCGAACAGCGATTGACGACCCAGCCTGCCGGCGGCAGCTGCGACGCCAGCCGGCGCACCTCGCGCGCGAACTGCGCGCGGCCGCGCACCGCGCCGTCGGCTCGCCACGCGAGGGGCGCCGCGGCGGGAGCGCTCAAGGATTCCTCCCGCCGATCCGCGCGCGAAACACCATGCCAAGATACTCGCCGAACCGGGGGTGCGGAAAGTCCGGAAATTTCCACAGGCGCCAGCAGTACTCCGCGCCGAACATCGCGCCGATGACGAGGTAACTGCCGAAGTTTGCGAACGCCGACCAGAGCGCCGGCGGGGCGAACAAGGCGAGCAGGCACGAGGTCGCGGCGAGCAGGAAGAGGACGACGGTCCACAGTACGGTAAGGCTGCGCGTGTAGACGACGAGCGCCGGAGGATGCTCGCCGCGCACCTGGCGTGCGATCCAAGTGACCAGGGGCTCTCGGCCCGCGCGCAACGAGCTGCCGAACAGGGTGGCGAGCGCGAGCGGGATCACGATCGAGGGCAGGTACAGCATGGGCTGTACACCACCCGTGCGGGCGAGCAGCGCGAGCAGGACTCCGCAGCCGCACCACGTGGCCCAGGCCCGCGCGCGCAGCCCGAGCAGGCCGTCGAGCCAGGCGAGCGTCGCGAGCAACTGCAGGGCGAGCCACCCGAGGAACAGGTGTCGCGTGATCACTGCGAAATGAATCAGGATCGTCGCGGCGAGGGCGAGCGCCAGGGCGGCCGCTGCGCGAGGCATGCGGGGGTCGCGCACGTCAGGCGCCGCTGCGCTCCGTCACGAACCGGACGAGCGTGCGCAGGGAACTGAATGCGTTCGAAACATTTTCGTCGTCCGCGCGCAGTTCGACGCCATGCTGCTTCTGGACGGCGAGCACGATCTCGAGCGCGTCGATGGAATCGAGGCCGAGGCTGGCCTCCCCGGAGCCGAACAACGGCGCCGCGGGATCGATCGCTACGGGAGTCACATGTTCCAGATTGAGTGCATCGACGATGAGCCGGGCCATTTGCGCCTCGGCGGCGGTCTGTTCGGTCATTTGGATTCCTGGTCCGGCTGCTGCTCGCACATGATCGGTGAGGCCTTGCTTGCGTACCCGGTCCTGCCCGTAATAAGTTCGCTCGATGCACGACACGGCACAACCGGTGGATGATCGCACGAACGCCCGACGTTGGGCAGGGCACTTCGATCGCCCATGGCGCATCGCGGCGACCGGTTTTGCATTCGCGTGCTTTGGCGTCGGCGCCGTGCTGCTCGGCTTCACGATCTGGCCGGTGCTGCGGCTCGCCGCGCGTGACGCGCAAGCCGGCCTCGCGCGCGTGCGGTGCTCGATGAACATCGCGATGCGGCTGTTCGTCTGGCTGATGCACTCGCTCGGGCTGCTGACCTACGAGGTTCACGGGCGGGACCGCCTGGCGCGGCGCGGGCAGTTGATCGTCGCAAACCACCCCACGCTGATCGACGTGGTGTTCCTCGTGGCGCTGCTGCCGGAAGTCGAGTGCGTCGTCAAGCAGGCGTTGTGGCGCAACCCGTTCCTGCGCTGGCCAGTGGCCTGGGCCGGCTACATCAGCAATGCCGACGGCCCGGAGCTGGTGGCCGCCTGCGCGCGCGCGCTCGCTGCCGGGAAGTCCCTGCTGTTGTTCCCGGAAGGGACGCGTGGCGAGCTGTGCCAGGCCCGGCCGATGAAGCGGGGCGCCGCCCAGGTCGCGTTAGCCGCGGGCGTGGACCTACGGCCGGTGACGATCACCTGCGAACCCCTCACGCTCCGCAAGGGCACTCCCTGGTACCGCGTGCCGCGGTCGCGCCCGCACTGGGTGCTGTCGGTGGGTGAACTGATCGCGGTACGCCGTTGGCTCGACAGCGGCGAGCCGCGCCCGGCATCGGTTCGCCATCTCACGCTGGCGCTGACGCAGTATTTCGAGCGCAGCGCCGAACTGCAGGGCGCGGCGATGCGCGGGCGGCGGATATCGACCTGATATAATCCTCGATGGGGGGCGGCGCCAGCTTCGGTGCCGGAGTTATCGGCACGGTGTAGCGGCAGAACGGTGAACGGCAGTCAGGAAATATTCGAGCGCCTGCGTGACGTGCTCGTCGAACTGTTCGAGATCGATGCGCAGCGCATCACGCTCGATGCCCACCTGTACAACGACCTGGAGATCGACAGCATCGACACGATCGACCTGATCCTCAAGCTGAAGGAACTGACGGGTCGCAAGATCCAGCCAGAGCAGTTTCGCCACGTGCGTACCGTGAGGGACGCGGTTAACGCGCTGCACGATCTCATGACGAAAATTGCGTGAGGCGGCAGCCCGAGATCATCTCGACCGTCGTCACCGAAGAGTCGATGCGCCTCGTCCTGCGGGTGCCGGCGGACCTCGCCCAGTTCGACGGTCATTTCCCCGGGGTTGCCATGCTACCGGGTGTAGCACAAGTGGACTGGGCAGTGGAGCGCGCACGCGCGCTGCCGGGGGTGCGCGGTCGCTTCGTCGGCCTGCGCAACGTGAAGTTCACGCACGTGATTTCGCCGGGAGCGCTTCTCGTGCTCCAGATGCGCCGTGTACCGGCTTCGGGCGGTGTCACGTTCCAGTACACGCAGGACGGCGTGCCCTGTTCAGCCGGCCGCATTGAGTTCGCGGATGATTGAAACCGCGCTCGTCGTGCCCTTTTTCAACCACGAGGCAGCGATCGAGCGCACGATCGACGGTCTGCGCTCCACGGGCCTGCGATGCTGGCTCGTGGATGATGGCAGCCACGCGCCCAGCCGGCCGGTCATCGACCGGATCGCGCACCGAGAGGCGGCGTGGCTCACGGTCCTGCGCCACCCGCGCAACCGCGGCAAGGGTGCCGCGGTCGTTACTGGCTTGCGCGCAGCCGCCGCCGCGGGCGCATCGCACGCCCTGCAGGTCGATGCCGATGGTCAGCATGACCTGCACGACATTCCCCGCCTGATCGAGCGCGCGGCGCGATCGCCCGCCGCGATCGTCACGGGCGTGCCGGTATTCGACCAGAGCGTGCCGCGGGCGCGCCTCCACGGCCGCCAGCTCACGCGCCTGTGGGTCGGCATCAACACCTGTTCGTGGCACATCGCCGATTCGATGTGCGGCTTCAGGGTTTACCCGCTCGCCCCGATCCTGCGGCTACTCGACGCCGGTCGCATGGGTCGGCACATGGAGTTCGATCCGGAGATTCTCGTGCGTGCGGTTTGGGCGGGCATGGAAGTGATCGGCGTTTCGACGCGCGTCGCCTATCCGCCGGGGGGCGTCTCGCATTTTCACCTTTTGAAGGACAACATGCGCATTTCGGCGATGCATGCTCGGCTCTTCTTCGGCATGCTGGTGCGGGCGCCGATCCTGCTAGCCCGAACCCTGCGGAGGGTGCGCGCATGACGCCACCTGGCGCGCGCACGGCGGACGCGCTGATCAAGGTGCCATTCCATGACCTCGACCCCGCAGGCATCGTCTGGCACGGCAACTATCTCCGCTATCTCGAGATCGCCCGTTGCGCATTGCTCGACACCTTCGACTACAACTATGATCGCATGATGGCCTCGGGATACGCTTGGCCGATCATCGAGCAGCGGGTGCGACACATGGGGCCAGCCAGATTCGGCGACGTACTGCGCGTCCATGCGCGCCTCGCGGAATGGGAGCACCGGCTGCGCATCGAGTACCTCGTCACCAACACGGCCGGTGAAGGGCGAGTCTGCAAGGCGACCACCATCCAGGTGGCGGTCCACATCCCGACGGGCGAGATGTGCGTCGTGTCCCCGGACGTCCTGTTCGAGCGCCTCGGGGTGGCACGGTGACGCGCGGCGCCTGGGCATTGCTCGCCCTGGCGACGATGTCGCTGCACGGAGCGGCCCGCGCCACCATCGCGCCGGATGTCTTCGCCCACCCCGCGACGCCCAAGGAAGTGTTGGCGCTCACCGCGAGTGCAACCGGACCGCTGGCGGACGCACGGGTCGTGCGCGGCGAGTTCACGCAGCGCCGCTTCCTCGCCGAGTTGCCGAAGCCGATCGAATCGAGCGGCGCCTTCATCTTCGCGCGCGATCGCGGCATCCTGTGGCGTACCTACAAGCCGTTCGCGTCGCAGGTGGTGCTCAGCGAAGACGGCCTCATGCTGCAGGATGAGGGCGCTGCGACCGTCTCGGTCGGGGCCGAGCCTGCGATGCGTTTCGTGGCGCAGGTGTTCTTCGCGCTGTTCTCACTCGACATCGACGCGCTGGCCGCCGATTTCGCCTTGTTCGGCACGCACACCGATCACGGCTGGTCGATCGGCCTCGAGCCGCGTTCGGCCGTGCTGCGCGCAGTGTTCCAGCGTGCCAGGATCGATGGCGCCGGCCGGGCGGAGCGCGTCGTCCTCGAGGACGCGTACGGCGATCACACCGAGATCCTGTTGCAGGGCGTGCGCTACGAGGCGGCGCCGCTCCCGCCTGCCGAGGCCGCGCTGTTCTGAGTCATGCGCGTGGCGGGCTCGATGCCGGTTCGATTCACGCTCGGTGCCATGCTGGCGCTCGCGTTCCTCGCCTGGTTCGTATTCCGCGGCGCGCCCGACCTGCGCATCGAGACCAACCTGCTGCAGCTTCTGCCCCGCACCGAGCGCAGCGCAGAGGAGCTCGCGACGATCTCGACGTTCGCGGAGCGGGTCAGCCGGGAGCTCATTTTTCTGGTCGGCGCCGCGGATCCTGCCGCAGCGCGCGCGGCCGCCGCCCGCTTCGCGCGATCGCTGGACGCGTCCGGCGCGTTCGATGGCGTGCACGCCGAGGTCGATCCGCGCATGCTCGAGGCCGCGCGCGCGCTCGGCGGCGCGCGTCACGGGTTGCTCGCGCCTCGGGATCGTGCGCGGCTCGAACGGGGCGATGGCGCCCGCATCGGGCAGGAAGCATTGCGGCAGCTCTATTCGCCGATCGGCATGATCCGGCCGCTGCCCTTCGCGATGGATCCGCTCGGTTTCACGGCGGACTTCCTCGCGGCGCAGGCGCCCCGCCTCGGAGCCGCGCGCCTCGTGGGCAACATGCTGGCAGTCGGGACCGCGGCCCGGACCCATGTGGTGGTGAGCGCCACGATGCGCGGCGACCCGTTTCGCACGGACGAGCAGCAGCGCGCTTCGGGCGCCATCGAAGCGGCGCGCAACGCGGCACGCGCGCCGGACCCCCGCGTTGAGATCATCGGCTCCGGCGCGCTGCTGCATGCGGCAGCTGCCACCGATCGCGCCAAGCGGGAGATCGCACTCTTCGGCTCGATCAGCCTCGTCGGCGTCACGCTGCTCGTGTTCGCGGCTTTCCGTTCGCTGTGGCCGCTCGTTTTCACGGTCGGCACTCTCGCACTCGCGGCTGCCGCCGGCATCGCCGCCTGCCAGCTGGCATTCGGCAGCGTGCACATCCTCACCCTCACCTTCGGCACCAGCCTGACCGGCGTTGCCGTGGATTACTCGGTGCACTACTTCGCACTCCGCGGATCGACGTCGCGGGAGGCGCTGATCGCACGCCTCGCGCCCGACCTGCTGACGGTGTGCGCGACCACGAGCCTCGGCTACCTCGTCTTGCTCGCGGCGCCGATCCCGGGTCTCAGGCAGATTGCGCTGTCTTCCGCGGTGGGCCTGTTCGTCGCGTGTGCGAGCGTCCTGTGCCTGTACCCGACGCTCGACCCGAGCCGGCGCGAATTCACGCCTCCCGCGTGGTCCGTGAAGCTGAACCAGTGGACCGCAGGCACCGCGCCGTTGGTCCTCGCCGCTGTAGTGCTGCTGGCGCTGATCGCCACCGGCATCGCGCGGCTCACGACTGCCGACGATATCCGCGCCCTGCAGCGGTCTTCGCCCGCGCTGCTCGCCGACGAGCGCAGGCTGAGGGGGTTGTTGCACGCCGACTTTGATACGCGTTTCGTGCTGGTTAGCGCCGGGAGCGACGAGCAGCTCCTGCAGCGGATCGAGTCCGTCGCCGATGCGCTCGACGAACTCGTGGCGCGCGGCGCGCTGGCCGACTACACCGCCGTGACGAGATCGCTGCCCTCGCTCCGGCGCCAGAAGGAGAGCCGTGCGTTGCTGGATCGTGCAATCTACCGCAGCGGGATCTTGGCAGGGTTGCTGCGCACGGTCGGCTTCAAGCAGGCATCGATCCGCGAACGCGAGGTCGAATTCGCGGCTGCAGGAGGCCAGGCGCTCACGCCGCGAGCGTGGCTCGCGAGCCCGCTGTCTGCACCCTACCGCCGCCTCTGGCTCGAAGGGGAGGCGGGTCGCGGGCCCGCGAGCATGATCCTGCTGGGCGGCTTGCGTGATGCCGCCGCCGTGCGTGCGGTTGTCGACGTCTTGGCCGGCAGCACGTATGTCGACCAGGTCGCCGAGATTTCGAACGTGCTGGCTCACTACCGGCGGATCGCGACCCGCGTGCTGTTCGTCGTGCTGTTCGTCATGGTGGCAGTGCTCGCATTGCGCTACGGGCCACGTGAATCGGCACGGCTCGCGCTGTCGTCGATCGGCGCCGTCGCGCTGACGGTCGCGACATTCGGGTTCCTCGGCCAGCCCGTCACGCTGCTGCACGTGTTGTCCCTGTTGCTCGTGATCGGCATGGGCGTCGATTACGCGGTCTTCCTGCGCGAGGGCAAGGACGCGCGAACGATGCACGCGGTCGTGATCTGCACGCTGACGACGCTGCTATCATTCGGCCTGCTCGGCTTTTCTTCAGTGCCCTTCGTGCGCTCCATCGGCATCACCGTGGCATTCGGCATCACCTTTGCCTTCCTGCTTTCGCTCGCGGCGAGACCGCGACGCCGTTGAGCGCACGCGCCGTCATCTGCGCGGCATTGACCGCGCTGCTCTGCGGCTGCATGAATCGGGCGATCGCGCCGGTTGCGGCGCTGGCCTCGGTGCCGGGCCTCGCGGCTCCGGGCACCGCGGTTCCTCGCACCGCGGAGCAGGTCGTTCGCGCAGCTTATGGCCGGCGCAGTTTCGCTTTCCAGAGCGTTGTGCGGCTTGCACCCGCGTCCTTGCGCGTGATCGGTCTCGATGCGCGCGGCCAGCGGCTGTTCACGGTAGACTGGGACGGAAACCGGGTCGAGGAGACGCGCAGTCCATTCCTGCCCGCCACCCTCGCGACGGATCGCTTGCTGGCCGACCTGCAACTCGTGTTGTGGCCGCTCGCCGCAATTGCGCCGCTGTGGCGGGCCTCGGGATTCGAGGTCACGGAGCCTTACTCAGGCCTGCGCCGGGTCATGCGCGATGGGTACATCGTCGAGGAAGTACACTACGCCGGCGATGATGCTTGGCAGGGACGCTCGTGGCTGGTGAACTTCACGCATGGGTATTCGCTGACGATCGACTCGCGCGCCGTGGTGGAATGACATGCTGATTCCGGGTCGCGAGTATCGCGTCGACGAGGTGCTCGCCCAGAAGGCGCCGATGTGCCTGCTCGATACGATCGACGCGTACGGTCCGGACTGGGTGCGGGCCGGGGTCCTGATCCGGGAGGATTCGTTGTTCTTCGTGCCGGCGCTCGGCGTACCGGGCTGGGTCGGGCTCGAGTTCATGGCACAGGCAGCCGCAGCGTATGGTGGCATCGAGCAACGGCAGCAAGGCGAAGTGCCCACGATCGGGCTCTTGATCGGCACGCGCGACTACCGGTGCGAACAGGAGTATTTTCCGGCGGGCGCGCGGCTCGCGGTTCTCGCGCGCCTGCTGATTCGCGACGAAAACGATTTCGTGGCCTATGAATGCGATATCGTGGATCGCGCGCGAACACTCGCCCGGGCCGTGCTGAAGGCCTGCCGGCCGCGCGACCTCGGCACGGTGCTATCGGGGAGCCTGTCGTGACAGGCCGCGTGCTCGTGACCGGATCGGCCCGCGGCATCGGGCGCGCGATCGCCTTGCGCCTCGCGCGCGCCGGCCATGCGGTGATCCTGCACGGCCGCGCGGCGTCGGCGCCGCTCGACGCAGCGACGGCTGCGGCGGCGGCGTTCGGCGTGCAAGCCTCGCAGCTCACTTTCGACGTCGGGGACCGGGAAGCGGCCAAAGCGGCGCTGACCACCGACATCGTACGCCACGGCGCCTACTACGGGGTTGTGTGCAACGCGGGAATCGCCCGCGACGGCGCCTTTCCGGCGCTGAGCGGCGAGGATTGGGATCAGGTCATCCGGACCAACCTCGATGGCTTCTACAATGTCCTCTCGCCGATCGTGATGCCGATGATCCGCCGCCGCCAGCCCGGTCGCATAGTGACGCTGTCGTCGGTGTCCGGCGTGACCGGCAACCGCGGACAGGTCAACTACAGCGCGGCGAAAGGCGGCATCATCGGCGCGAGCAAGGCGCTCGCAGTCGAGCTCGCGAGCCGACGCATCACCGTCAATTGCGTCGCGCCAGGCCTTATCCACACGGACATGATCGAACAGGCGCCCGTGGATGAGATCCTCAAGCTGATTCCTGCGGGTCGCATCGGCGAGCCGGACGAGGTCGCGGGACTCGTCGCATTTCTCATGTCGGAGGAGTCGGCTTACATTACCCGCCAGATCATCGGAGTGAACGGAGGGCTCGGCTGATGCGCCGCGTGGTCGTTACCGGGATGGGGAGCATTTCAGCACTGGGCGACAACTGGCCCGCGGTCGAGCGCAAGCTGAGCAGCGGCACGAGCGCCGTGGCCCGCATGCGGGAATGGGACCGCTACGCCGACATCCTGACACGCCTGGCGGCGCCGGTGCGCGACTTCGAGCCGCCGGCCCATTACCCGCGCAAGGCGACGCGAACGATGGGCCGCGTCGCGCTGATGGCGGTGCGGGCGAGCGAAATGGCGCTCGAGGATGCGGCGCTGCTGGCCGATCCGGCACTTGGCGCGGGGCGTGCCGGCGTCGCCTACGGCTCCAGCACCGGCAGCACCGACGCGGTGCGCGATTTCGGCGCGATGCTGATCAACGGCCTTGCGGGCAACATCAATGCCACGACCTACATCCGCATGATGAGCCATACGGCCGCCGTGAATATCGGCGTATACTTCGGCCTGAAGGGCAGGATCATTCCGACTTCGAGCGCGTGCACCTCGGGCAGCCAGGGCATCGGCTACGCCTGCGAGGCGATCCGCTACGGAATGCAGGACATCATGGTGGCGGGTGGCGCCGAAGAACTGTGTGCGTCCGAAGCGGCCGTCTTCGACACGCTCTATGCTACGTCGACGAAGAACGAGGCGCCGGGCACGACACCCGCGCCGTTCGACCGGTCACGCGACGGGCTCGTCATCGGTGAGGGCGCCTGCAGCCTCGTGCTTGAGGAGCGCGAGCGCGCGCTCGCCCGCGGCGCGCGGATACACGCCGAGATCGTCGGTTTCGCGTCGAACTCCGACGGTGACCACGTCACGCACCCGAACACGTACACCATGGAAAAGGTGATGCGCCTCGCACTCGCCGACGCGAATCTCGATCCAGGATCTATCGGTTACATCAACGCGCACGGCACGGCGACCGAACA
>Ga0138256_10007294_pt1 | contig 11687 bp, 9 predicted proteins | sample KNB2016incub_MG_FD_105486 | JGI IMG/M metagenome (GOLD analysis project Ga0138256, IMG submission 105486) | Active sludge microbial communities from wastewater in Klosterneuburg, Austria - KNB2014incub_MG | ecosystem: Engineered > WWTP > Activated sludge > Unclassified | place: Austria...
ACTGAACCACGCCAAAGGAAGCAGATCTGAGGACAGATCTGCCTACGTAGTCCGACCTGTCTCAGGTCGGATTCCCTGGGCGACGCGATATCCCCGGTAATCCTGTTTCTTCCGCTCGCCTAAACATTCAGTGAGAGCGTCGCGAATCTTCCGCTAATCTGCAAGTGTGACTTTCATGAACCACAGGCGGCTGCGGTCTCCCGTACGGCGGTATTCTTCCATCAGGACGCGAATGTCGGGATCCCAGTTGACGGTCACTCGCTTTCGACCGCTCGTTATCAGGTACGGCTGCTGGATATCAAAATCCGGCATCTCGGGCGACAGCAACACGGAGCATTGATTTCCTGGCAGATGTTCGACCGAGAATTTCCTGTCAGTCCGGCGGGCCTTCAATGACGAAGGGCGAAATCCATCGTCACCTGGCCGACTGGGTTCGTCAAGTTTTGTGAACTGTGACGGAATTGACTCCAGCTGCAACCACCACCAGCTCAGGTCCGTGCTTCTCAGAATGTCGGCGCTGATGAATTCCGGAAAGCGAACGCGGCGATGAACGTCCATCCAGGCAAAGATATCATCCGCCTCTTCGAAGTAACTTTCCGGTCCCCGATTCGGATACTTGACGATCATCGCGTCGCAGTACTTGCGACTGTCGTCCGCGCGTTTCATCAGTTTCGAAAGCAGAATGCCGACTCGTTCGTACCAGCCACCCTGACTGTCTCCGATTACCACGTACCACGAAACATCGACCGCATTCCATGCCGTCCACTGCAGGTGTCGCCGCCCGAGACTGCAAATGGAAACGACTCCGGCAAACAGATCCGGGTGCGACGTTGCCATGTCCATCGCAATTTCACCCCCGATGCCATGACCAGCCACGAACACGCGATCATCATCAATCCGCAGTCCCAGCTTTAGCTGCCGCAGGAAATTCAGGAACCGTGTATGTTCGGTCATCGACGCCCCATAGTCGATCTTCGCGTCCAATTGCGGAATGACAATAATGGTTCCGGTCTGTTCGGCCTGCGTCTGCCACCACAAGAGATAGTTCTGAGCATTTGCAAATTCGCCGGGGAATGCAATGACCACGGGATACTGGCGGGATTCATGGTATTCCGGCGGCACAAATCCGATTGCTCCGGCAGAAGTCGGCGTCTCCATGATCTGAAATCGGCCAATCGCACCGGCGGATTCAGTCGAAATCATAACCGGCACCGGTGACGGCGCGTTGCGGATAATCGCAGCAGCACGATCTGCACTCATGCCCTCCAGTTTGATCAAACGGTCGATCAGGTTGCGGCGTTCTTCAACTTCCGTGTCGTTGGTGTTCAAAAAATCCTTGACAATTAGTCTGCCTTCAAACAACGCCAATGCTTCGGCCAGGTTCTGGACGGAATGTTCGGCTCCCATGAGCCAGCCCGAGATCGCCATCGCGAGCTTGCTTGGCGGCGACACGTCAGCGGCATCGGCGATGAGTTCATAAGCCGTGCAGCGATCAACAGAATCGAAATCCAGCTGATCCAGGACAACGCGAACGGCCTGTTGTGCCTGAGTGCGGAGCGCGGCGTCGTTCAGCGAACCGGCCATGTCCGGCAGCGCGAGTCGAATCGAGCGGATTCGCTGCTCCAGATCGTCGTACCGGTCCACCATTTGGCCAACTCGCACGAGAGTTTCGGGGGGCAGGTCGTGTCGCGGATGGAGTCGTGCCCCATTGGCGGCGAGACGATGTTGCCCGACCTGACTGCGCTGTTCGAATATCGCCGTAAACTGCCGCGCCAACGCCTCACGAATTAACAGTTGATATTGATCCGCCTGAGCTTTAAGTCCTGGAAAATCCTCTCGCAGCGAGTCCAGCAACTGCAAAGCTTCAGGCAATCGTTTGCCTTTGATCAGCATGCGAATCAGTTCCAGTCGCCGGTAGGCATTTGTACTAAACTCGGGTACGTGCCTCAGGATGCTGACAAGTTTGTCGCGCGGTATCGCATCAAAACCCACGGCATAGTTCCAGCTGTGTGTGAGTGATCGTACTTCTGCAAACATGTCGTTGATCGATATAATTCCGACGCTGATATCTTCCGACTTGCCATTGGGTAAATGGATGATGCCGTTGGCGATGCCGTCTCCATCAAATGGCCCCATCACTGGAAATCCCTGGGGCAATGCAGAGCGGGACTTGTTCTTCTGTGGAATCGTAAACGTCAGCACCGGCCATTGTGATTCATCAATGACAGGAACTTCCGCCTGTCGATTCGACGCAAAAATCTGCCGCGCTCCCTGATCAACCATGCGCATTTCAAGAGCAGTGCCGGGAAAGTCGGGATTGAGCTGAGTTTCGCTGGAACACAGCCCGGATAACACAAGACCGCTCTTATAGCGGATTGATCCTGGCTGCGGTTTTTTTTGATGCGTCCCAATAATCTTCAGCTGGCCGCCTCCAGCGGCGGGGTCATCGCCGATCGCGGTGTTGAGCAGCATGCCTGAAAGAATCAGCATGACACCCCGGAGAATCGTCAGCACGGAAGTTTTCCTTGGCGGATGCAAATGGTCTGGTGCTTTGTCACGAAAATTGAAGATGCCGGTCAAGGGTTTCCAGCAGGGAATCAATTGTCAGATGCTGGATTTTGTGGGGCGGACTCCAGTTGAACCAGCGAAAGTCGTCATGTTCCGTGACCTTGATCTGCACGGGATGTTTCAGCCACGCCAGGTAGACCAGCAGTTTCTTTTCGACCAATCCTGTTCCGCCATACCGTCTCTGATTCACCATGTAACGATTTTCGTAGCTGAACGTGGGGTCTATTTCGATGTCGTCGGCGGAGATTCCGGTCTCTTCGTGGAGTTCGCGAAGGGCGCATTCCAATTCGGTTTCGCCTTCGTCCACATGCCCCTTTGGAAGATCCCACCGGCGGCTGTGTTTCATCAACAAGAAGGATTCGATCGGCTTCCCGCGCACGATGAGGAACCCACATGAGACCGGCTGTGCCATTTTACATCAAACTCCCATTTTATTCAGCAGATGACAATTATCGCCTGCGACGGCCCGATAGATCACGAAATCAAAATGTGTTCTTCGTCAACGCTTCTTCGAGGTCTCAGAACGCTGGAACATGGCAAATAACTCAGACAGAAAGTCATACGCTTTTCGATAAACATCCCGATGTGAACTGCCCCGTGGGCCAGCGACGTTGAGGGATTTAACGTGGTGTAAATGAATCCAGTCCGCCACGTCGGCGACACGCTTCTCAAGGGACAGGTCTTCTTTGAGCAGCCCTGAGTTCGCCACGCACAGGTATTCAATTCGCAATGGCTGGTTTAAGGCCTTTGCCGAATCGACAGTCAGCCGCGTGCCGCTCGATATTCGGTCCAGGACCAGGATCAGCGTGCCATCGGAATCACGCACGTTCCATTCGGTCCGCACAGCGTATGATCGGGATTCCGTTTCCTGGAGCGGATAACGCAGGGGGATCATTCCATCCTCCGCCCGCCGATCACGGGGACACCAGCCTCCAATTTCAATCCCCGCCGCCAGCGCGGCGTCCAGCGCCGCGCGATCGACTCCAGTTTGACCGCCGGAAACGACGCGGTGCAACTGACGGACAGGCTTGCGTCTTCGCGAGGAAGCAGGAGACACCATCACCGTTCATACCATCCCTGGAGTTTGACTTTGACTTCAATCGAAGGTTGCCCTCCAAATCGCTGAATGAGAAATGTCACCTCGTCGCCCGGCCGAAACGCTTTCAGTGATTCAATCAACTGATCGAAATCCTTAAGCGGCTTTCCGTCGAACTGCAGCAGGGTGTCATTTTCCCGAATATTCGCTTTGTCCGCCGAAGAGTCCTGCGCAACGCCACTCACCATCACGCCCGTCCGACCAGCGTCCTGTGGCCAGTGTGAGATTCCCAAACAGACACGACCTCGTTCCTGCACAAGTGTGTCGCCGAAAATCGTCTTCAGTTCGGCAACTTCTTCCTGGCGAAGGGGATGACCGTCGAGCAGATACACTGCAACCTGACTGCCGACAACGCCGATGTTGTGACTGACCAAAGGCGACAGACGTCGGAGTAAAACGAAATGCTCAGGCGTCGATTTCCAGTATTCGTCGGCATAAATCTTGAGACTTCTGTCACTGATCGGATTCCGTCGACCAAACGGACCGCCGTCGTAGTGATCGGGTATCCACAATCTGGAAGGCTCCTTCGGCGACATCGGAACACCCATTGCCTGCAATTCCACGCAGGCGATTTCAACGCGACGTTTCCAGTGCCGTTCCAGAATTTCCCGTGTGGCTTCGGCGACAAACCAGCGATCCGATTTCGCCGCCAGTTCCAGTGCGTCAGAAGAGCGCCGCGTCAGACCTGAATCTCGGTCCCCCGTCGTGTAATTTTGCTCAAGTAGTTCAATGCAACGTTGAGCGACCTCGTTATTGGGGTGATTCAGAATCGCCTTGCCCAGCACCGGAATCTGTTCCGCAGTCACATTCTTCAGCAATTCCATGGACCGCTGTCGCACGGAATACTCCGCCGATCCCAGTCCGGAAATCGCTTCGTGGAGCTGCTCCGATGTGATTTCGACACTGGCCCGCGTCTCGGGATTGGATGGAGCAGTCTCATCAGGAAGCGCAATCCCGGCGCTGAGCAGCACACTGCATGTCGCAAGGAATGAGATGAGGTCGCATCGAGTCATCGGTAGTTCTGCAAATCTGGCTTTCAGGGTACCCGAATGGTTTGGGAAACGACGGGTTGGCTGGATGTCCTTCCGACAGGTCGCGGCCCGGTTTCCTGTTATTGTTTCCTTACGGCGGATGTTTCGCAAGGCCATCTGACAAGTCGCCGAAATGTCACGATCAAGGCTGGTATTCGCGGGGCTGCGGTCAAGGCACTATAATCCTGAAGACGAACGCCATATTTTCAGGCCTTTCATTGGAATTCTTAATGCTGGATGATGCCAATACACTGCTGATTCTGGCCGTGATCCTGGTCGCTGGTACGATTTCGGGGGCGCTGGCCAAACGATTTCAGTTGCCGTCGGTCACCGGGCAGATTCTGGCGGGCGTCCTGATGGGTGGGTCTGTCCTTAGAATTCTGGACGAACGGGGACTGCATTCACTGGATCCTCTGGTCAAATTCGCGCTGGGGCTGATGGCCGTCGCGGTCGGTAGTCATCTCAATTTTCGCCGACTTCGCCCGGCTTGGCGCAGACTGCTGTGCCTGGTGCTGCTGGAAGCAACGCTGACGCCGCTGTTTGTGTTTTGTGGTGTTGTCGCTTTCTCTCAGACCCAATGGTACACCGCGTTACTGCTTGCCACGATCGCCGTCTCCACGGCCCCGGCCACGGTCCTGGCGATTGTCAAGGAGACAGATTCAAAAGGTTCGTTTGTGACAACTCTGCTGGCCGGAGTCGCGCTGAACAACCTGCTGTGCATTATTCTGTTTGAACTCGCCCGTACTGTGGCAACGACGGCGATTCAACCAGCCGGGGGATTTGCTGCGGCGGATCTGATTCAACCGATGATCGGTGTGGGAAAGAGTCTGCTGCTGGGATTTATCATGGGGGCTGCGCTGATCGTCTTCACACGGCGAATCGTTCGTTCAGATCGATTGACGGCGTTGTCGCTGATCGCGATTCTGCTGACCGCTGGTATATCCGACCATCTGGACTTGTCAGTCCTGCTTTCCTGTCTCAGCCTGGGTGTTACGCTCGCCAATCTTTCTCCCGACCGTGAAGAAATTGGACACCGTGTATTTGAAGGATTCGAATCGGCGATCTTTGCGGTGTTCTTCACTGTCGCAGGAATGGAACTAAAATTTGATACGCTGGCGATCGGAGGACTGCTTGCTGTGATCACGTTTACCACGCGCGGCATCGGCAAGATTTCAGCTGGCTACATCGGCATGAAACTGGCCGGCGCGACACAGCGGTTTCGGCAGTGGATCGGGGTCTCACTGATCCCACAGGCTGGACTGGCAGTGGGTCTGATGTTGCTGGTGACGGAAGATCCAAAATTCGATTCAATCAAGGAATTGTTTCTGGCGGTCGTGCTGGCCATGGTGCTGATGAATGAAACCATCGGTCCGATTCTGACACGCATGGGGCTGCAGAAGTCCGGCGATTTCGGGCGGGATCGCGCGCGGGTGCTGGATTTTCTGTCGGAACAGAATATCACGACATCACTCACTGGTCCCACAAAGGAAAAGGCCATCCGGCGGTTGGTGGAATTGACGGTCAGCGTCTACAAGCTGCCGGTCGATGCTCAGTACCTGTACGATGAAGTTATGAAGGCCGAAGGTGTGGCTTCCACGTGCGTCGGCGAAGGATTGGCACTGCCTCACGCAAGACTGGATGCCGGTGATAAGATCGTCGGAGCGATGGGAATCAGTCACGACGGGCTGAAACTTGATACGCCCGACGGTCGTCCCGTACACTGCATGGTTTTGATCCTGACTCCTAAATCGATGCCCGAACGCCATTTGCAGGTACTTTCCGCGCTCTCCGCATCCATCGGTCGTGACGACTCAATCCAAAATGCCCTGTATCATATCGATTCGCCAGCCCATGCCGACGAACTCCTGCATCTGGACGAACAGTTTGAGAGCTGGAATTATTACCTGGATGAGTCGTAGTCGCCGGTCTCAAGAGCGTTCATTTCATGACAGCTAATTCGTCCCGACAAAGCGCCTTCATTGAAAGTAATTCCCCGTTCACCAACCGACTGCGCGCGTTAAGCGTCTGTGCGGCATGGCTTGTCACGACTTCGCTGGCGCTATGGCATGAGTCGCCCCGAATCCTTGCCGCAGCAAATTCTCCCGCTGGCGTGCTGAGTTGGCTGTTTGCGATGGATCTCGATTGGTCGCTCGCGCTCCTTGTATTGCTGACATTGCCCCTCATGATTCTCGGCTGCCGTTTTGCGAGACGACGATTAATCACGAAGAGGGCTCAGCGAACTGCTCTGAATGAATCAGCTGGAACGGGTGATTCGATCGCCACCCAGTTGGTCGTTGGCGTAGTCCTGTTTCTGTTATCACTGCTGAGCAGCGCGAGTATCGGCTTTCGGACAGTTGCGATTGATCGTGTGCCGGGCCAGGCGAATGCCCCGGCGAGTCTCCGGTTCTATCAGCTGCCGCCCGCCTATCACGATGAATTCAGCTATCTGCTTCAGGCCAGAACATTTCTTGCCGGACGCCTCTCATGGCCTGCGATGACCGTTGAGCCGGATCTGTTTCACCAGGTCCATGTTCTCAATCGCCCGACCACTGCAAGTCGCTATTTTCCCTGGACCGGACTGTGGATGGCTCCGTTTGAAGCTCTTGGAAAGCCGTACTTTGGACACTGGCTGGCCGGAGCGCTGGCCTGCGTTTTCTTTCATCGCTGTCTGTTTCGCCTGATGGGACTGCGGTATGCTTTCGTCGGTGGATTTTTGATCGCGATCAGTCCGGGGCTGGCCTGCTTCAGCAACCTGCTGCTGGCTCATCATCCGACGATGCTTGCCCTGTCGGTTTTTCTTTGGGCCATGCTGCGATACATGGACCATCGTCGCGTTCGCGACATTGTCGTGGCGGGAATTGGCTTGTCGCTCGCGATGCTGGGGCGTCCGATGACAGCCGCTGGTTTCGCATTGCCGTTCGGAGTGTGGTTGATTGATTCACTTGCGAATCAGTGTCGCAATGGCACCGGCCGTCATGGCGGGACTGGACAAACAGCGCTTGGATCTCCGATCCGAATCCTGATGGGAATCGGCATACCGTTGCTGCTCGGATTTGTTGTTCTGATGATCATGAATCATGCGATCACGGGCCGCTGGATGAAGTCTGCCTATCAACTCTACACCGAAACCTGGACACCTCGACACCGGTACGGTTTCGACAACGCCAACATTGACCCGTCGCTGCCGGAATCGAAGGTGCTACAGTCGTACGACAACTGGGCGGAGAATCTCACGATCGCAAAAGCCGGATCGAATGTGGCACAACGTACGCTGTACAGTCTGCGGTGGACTCTGGGACTGGCGGGGCTGACGTTCTGCATCATCTCTGCAACTGGAAGTCTGTTTGATTCCAGAGACCGGCGTCCGTTGTTGCTCATGTGCTCCGTGCTGACACTGCACGCTGTGCATGTTCCGTATTGGTACGACGGCATCATGCACTGGCACTATGTTTTTGAGACCGCCCCATTACTCATCATGCTGGCCACGTTTGGAATTCGCGCCGCTTTTGAATCCCTGCGTCCGCTTGTTGGAACCAAATCCGCCGCAGTGTGGCTGACGGCGATTATTCTGGCGTCGCTGATTCCCAATTGGTTTGATGCTGACACTTCGTGGGGGTGGTCTCGTGTGACAACAGCGTTTCAGGAGCAGACGTTTTCCAGGAAGCTTTTCGAATACTTCAAACTGCTGACGACTTCCGACCGAATCCAGCATCCCGCGCTGGTGCTGGTCGATGAACGTGGCTCAAACCCGCAGTTGAGCTATATCGTGAATCCACCGGACTTGTCAGGGGATGTCATTGTCTGCCGTCTGCCCGCTGAGCCAGCCGTGGTCGATGAACTCGCCCGTGCGTTTCCGAACCACCACTGCTATGTGTTCGAACCGAATACATTTCAATTGCTGCCGTACTGACGTTCACATCGACTGTCGATGAATCGAAATTGCCTGGCCTCCGGGCTGACATCTCGACGGACAAAAATGTGTTTATACTCATCGCGGTCAGAAATGAGGTTTCAGGCCGCTGCGATTGTCCCCTCTCCCCCGCAATTGATTTTCCAACTGGACACGATTTCCACGGGGGAGAGGGTTAGGGCTAGGGTGAGGGGGAGAAGGGACGGGCGAAACGCTGCCTTCAAATGGACCGCACTCTGGACCACGCGAAGTATAGCCTGCGGACGTTTGTTATCGGCCACGGGGCCATCTGCATGCCTCAGCAAACTCCATGCAGCGGCCCACCCTGGACAGCGAGGCCATCGACTTTGCGACAGACGGCCAAATCAGTTTCGAGCACCGGTGCAAGATGAGCCTTGAGGCGGGCGTCGATCACCAGCGACCCACGGCATCCCCAATGCTTTTGGTCTTGCGACGCATGCACGCCAAAGATGTCGGCCGCCGGGTTGCTCCGCGTGAACGTCACCCACAGAAAGTTGCCCAGCGACGCGCTGCAAAACGCCGCATCATCGACGAGAACAATCAGCGGAAATCCTGCGAGGACACTTGGATCAAGTTGCTGCAGCGCGTCACACAACTGCTGGCCCGCCGGATCTGATGCGTGCGGCCCGACGGACCATTTTTGTCCGGAGATTGCCAGAATCCCGGGCTGACAAATTCGAACATCTGTAAATCCATGAGGCAGGCCCAGTCCCGATGGCACTTCACAAGAAAGTTGGCGACGCACCGGCCCGGCGGCGGCAATGACCAATTTCGAGCCACAATTCAATCCGCTGCCGCTGTAGTCGAGAGTGTCGATTGTCGTTCGCGTTTGAAAATGAAGGTCGCGGGTGAGATCGACTCGCTGCAGCAGATGTTGCAGGAAGGTGGATTTGTTATTGATGTCCAGCTGCGGGTTGTCTTCTTTGGCCACGATGAACAGGTACTTGGCCAGCGACAATTGTCCCTGGCCCAGAATAGCGTTGGCATTTGTCAGCAGTTCCTGCGGCGTACGTTCGGCTCCGTACGGCACGTAGCGTTCACTGCCGATTGCAAACAACAGTGGATGAACGCCCGCCTCGTCGATGGCATGAACCGCGTACACGCCGGGCAGAACGGTCGGAATGGCAGGCCCCGTTATTTCGTGAATCAACGCGCCAAAAATGCTGTCTTCCTGCGGAGGCCGCCCGACAACAGTAAACGGCCAAATGGCATCCGTACGATGATACACCGCATCGACGTTCACCACCGGAAAGTCATGAGTCAAACTGTAATATCCAAGATGATCGCCAAATGGCCCTTCCGGCAGCAGGCGATCAGGATCGATTGTTCCGGAGATGCAAAAGTCAGCGTCGGCGCAGATCATGGGGGCACCCGGACGTCGTATCATTCGCAATGCCCGTCTCGACAAGGCTCCGGCGAATGCAACTTCCGGTATACCGTCGGGCAGCGGCATCACAGCCGCAACCGCCAGCGATGGTGGTCCGCCAACCAGAATATTAACGCGCAGCGGCTGACCTTTTCGAATCGCGGCCGCGTGATGAAAACCGATGCTGCGATGAATCTGATAATGCAGCCCGACTTCTTTGTCAGGCTGATACTGGTTACCGCTGATCTGAACGCGGTACATGCCTAGATTAGAATGCACGTAGCCAGGCCGGTCCGGATGTTCGGTATACACCTGTGGCAGGGTGATGAAAGCACCGCCGTCGTTTGGCCAGCACTTGAGTTGCGGCAACTGGCTTACAGTCGTCTGCCGTTCCATGACTGGCCCCGAACTACGCCTGGCACACCGCATGGAGAACAGCGTTCGCAGCGTGGACGGTATTCGCAGCGGATTGCGCAACAGGAACGTGGGATCCTGTTTCATTCGCACGAGCGTTTCGACGCCCTGCAGCGCGTCTCGGAAAATGAACTTCGCGCGATCCAGTGTTCCGAACAGGTTGCTTACCATCGGAAACTGGCAGCCGACGACGTTCTCAAACAGGATCGCCGGACCGCCGCGTTCGCAAACCCGACGATGAATCTCAGCGGCTTCGAGATCCGCACTCACCGAAACCTTCAGCCGCAGCAACTGACCGTGGCGTTCCAGGTCACGTACACATTCTTGCAAACTGGCATAGCCCATGAGAAGACTTCAATCAGACCCCGAGGTCTCTTTCAAGGCGATCCAGTCGCTGCTGCATGGAATCCAGCACGTTTTGCAGTGTTGACATCTGAGACGTGATTTCCCGCAACTGCGTTTGAAGGCCATGCAGTAGTGCCGAATCAATGTTGGGAGCCGCAGTTGCTGGAGATACCGGTGCGTTGGCTACCGATGTCGGACGCGGAGGCTGCATCGGCGCAGGTCGCGCGGGAGCTTCTTCCTCGTCGGCCAGATTTCCGGCGGTCATCGTCATGTTTTCTTTGGGCAGATAAAACGTATGATCGACTTCGACGCCGCGTCGGGCACGAAGGAGGCAGCGTGAGCGACTACCGGGTCATCGAGGGGCCGCTCTTCTGGCGCCGGAGCCGCAGCGTCGCGTTCACCCCGACGCCGCCGCCGGACAAGCCCGAGCCCGTTCGACGCCCGGCCAAGGTCGCCCAGCAGCTCGCGCTCGCGCACCACCTGCAGGCCGCCATCGAACGCGGGCTGGTGGCCGACCAGGCCGCCCTGGCGCGCAAGCTGGGGCTCACGCGTGCCCGGATCACACAGCTCTTCGACCTCCTCATGCTGGCCGCCGACCTCCAGGAGCAGGTGCTGGCGCTCGAGGCCGTCGACGGCGCCGAGCCGATGGCCGAGCGGACCCTCCGGGCGGTGGCTCACGCCGGGACGTGGGCCGAGCAGCGGGCGGCGTGGAGCGCGCTCGCGGCCCACGAGCCGACTCCGAAGCGGCCCGGACAGCTCCCGACCCGCCCCGAGCTGTCCCGCCCATCCCCGGCTGTCTAGGGCGTCAACCCGAACGAACCCTAGTAAACCCAATTGCAACGGACCTGCCGCCCTGATACCGTGTTCAGGAAGGCAGTCAGCCGGCACGGCATAAGGACGCGCATGGACGACAGGTGGCTCTCAGTTGACGAAATC
>Ga0138256_10007296_pt1 | contig 11687 bp, 1 predicted proteins | sample KNB2016incub_MG_FD_105486 | JGI IMG/M metagenome (GOLD analysis project Ga0138256, IMG submission 105486) | Active sludge microbial communities from wastewater in Klosterneuburg, Austria - KNB2014incub_MG | ecosystem: Engineered > WWTP > Activated sludge > Unclassified | place: Austria...
CGGATGGTGGAAGTGGCCGGGAGTTGCTCCACACCCAACTTGCTCAGCGGCACCAGGCGCCAGAAGCGCTCCTGCCCCGGCCGTCCCAATAAATCGCTGATCGGCTCCATAATCAGCGCCCAGGTTTGAAACAGCAGGCCATTGTGGAGCGTTTTCCGATCGCCGTTCAGCGGCTTGTCGTGACCGATTTGAACAAGCTGGAAATTCGCGCGGATACGGAGATCGCCGGCGTCGTACATCCTTCCCGTGTTCCCGTCCGCAAACAGCAGCCAGCGGTTCCCGGCGGGCAGCACTTGGGTCCAGACTGGCGTTGTCCAGTCGCTGTCAAGTTCTGTTTCTGTTCCGGCAACTGGCTTGATCACCCCTCGCGGATGAACCGTATGCCTCACCGAGATTTTGAGGAACCACCAGGTTGGGTCAAAACCTTCACTGTCGGTCTTCACGCCGGCCTGCTTCAGTACGTCCTCCACGGGAACCGTGTATGAGGTGCGCACAAACCGCGGATTCGTCGCGCCCGTGTCGAACGTGTACCCGACGGGGCCGCGAAGGGACAAGGCGGCCGGGTTCACTGCCTTGTACGGCTCCGGCTTCTCTGGCAGCTCTTGCATCGGATCCGGGCCAAGTTCGTAGATCGAGTCGGGAGTGTCCGCCGGAAGTCCAGGGATCTCCACCTGCGCGACCCGCACTTGCATGCCGGCGGCCAATCCCGGATGGTCGAGAGCGTTTTCCTCGAGCACCACCAAAAGATCGGGGGCCTTGCACCCCGGCGCGGCGCTGGTGAGCGGAAGGATTAGCTTCACGGCCGGGGGATTGCGCTTCCCCGTCAGCCGGCAGGGAACAACCGCACGCTTCCAGCGCTCCGGCTCGCCCGGGGAAAGGTCCTTTTGCGAGTCGATCACCGCGAATTCCGGCTTCAGAACCGGCGCGTAACGATTGATCACCCGGACGGCAAAGCGATAGTACTCGGCGCCTACTCCTGCGCCAAGAGGCCAAGGTCTGAGTTGGGCGTGGGTAGCCTCCAGGAATTCCGTCAGCTCCCAGGGTTCATCGCGGCGATCATCGGAATCGCGACCGCCGAAGTACATGCCGTCAAGGTTGGCAAGGCAGGTCTCATACGCATCCGGTTTTTCGCCGCTGGCGGGAAATCGAAACCCACTGACCCAGTCTTTCAGCTTGTTCTCTTTGTCGTCGTAGACCGGGTACTCCAGAGGCCGGCCATCCCAGATGTACTTCTGCGCCTGGAGTTCCACTCTTTCGATGAAATTCGCGACCGTTTTGATGTTTGGAGTCGATTCCCAGTTGATCTTCAACGGAATCTCGGCGAAGCTGGCGGCGGTCCGCGAGCCAGCCTCGAGACAAGCATGCAGTTCTTTGGATAGGACCTTCGGAAAAGGTTGGGCGGCCTCCACGGTAATTAACGAGGCAGGCCCGCGCTTCGTCGAAGTCAGGGCACCGATGCGCAGTTCGCTGAGCGACAGCGCCTGGTCCACCGTGATCGTTACCGCGTTGGCCTGGCTGACGTCCACCTTGTCGTTCGAGCCCAGCGTGATGGTGAACTTCATGGGGGAGCGCTGCGCCTCGGCCGTGAACCGCTGCTCGCCCTGCTCTATCCCTTTTTCGATGTAGTAGCCGATTACAGCCGGATCGTCCAGCGTGACGTCCAATTGGTCGGAAGGCAGCCATCCGTTGGGCCGCTTGTTGAGCTTTTCCAACATCGTGCCGCGGTCCGTCGCCGCATCGTCATCGGTTTTGTCCCCGTTGAGCGCATGCTTGACGCGAATTCCTACCAGGGCCTCACGGGCCGGGGTACCTTTCGCCAAGCTAGGCTGTGCGGCCTCCCACACCTCGATAGGTACTGTGGGAGGCCTCACTTGGAATTCGTACGAACTGGTTTCCTGCGTAAAGAACGTCCCTGACGCAAACAGGAGATTGGCTATGGGCCGTTCTTCGTCCGGCTTGTATTTCCGTTGAGCGGAGAGCAGCGCCATCTTCTGCGTGATGGCCTGGGAGCCTTGGCCGACGCTGATTGGCGAGACCCGAACCTGCCCCACCGGGTAGGTGCGTTTGTACGTTACCTCTTTCTGGTCTGGCAGGTCTCCTCTGATATTGCTCGCCAGCAACCACGGCTTACCCGATTCAGCAATCTCCCAAGGCAGATTGCCCGCAATGCCGACTCGGGCAACGGCGAAATAGTAGTCTCGCTCTTCCACCAGCCGCGCCAGGGATTTCGACGGAAGCTTCTTGTACGGAAGCAGGCTGTCCACATTGACCACTTTTTTACTGGTGGGCTTGATGCTACGCTGCGTCGCCATCTCACTCAGCGGCGACGGCGCGGCCCACGGCTGGTTGCGGTACTCCTCCATTGCCTGGAGCATCCCGTTCACGGCGACCAGTTGCATGGGAACCGCTGCCGTCCTATTCAATCCGTCGACCGTGGCGCTCGAGGGCACCGTCCACCCGTCATCGATGCCCTTCTTCAGCCGCATGAGCGGCAACACGTGATGCGACTGGTCCCACAGAGTCTTCTGCGCATCCCCATCAGCCGTAGGTTCGGCATACCGAACCCGGATCCCCTGGAATGCGTTGGGCCGTTCTTGCTGGAACGCGCGTTCCAGAACGCTGCCGATCACTTCTTTCGCCTTTTCAGGCCAAAGCTTCTCCTTCACCAGGACCTCCTTGGTCGCTGGTGGTACGCAGGGTTCCAAGCGGGCCAAGACGTGGCTCTCAAGCGCCGCACGCCCCGAGAGTTCGACCTTTGTAAGCTTCTTCCATTCTTCAGCCGTGGCGGCGAGCCGCAGCATCTGCCCAACTCCCGGAGTGTTTCCGAGCGACTTCTTCACGGCGTCGCGAACCTCTTCTGTTTGTTGCAGGAGGCCCCTCTGCCAGACCGGCCAAATCACTATATCAGCCAGCTTCGCATCCGGCAGGTCGAACACGCCCAGCCAGTCCCCTACCCGGCCAACGGGGTCTTTCACGCCAGCCGCGTCTTTTAGATCCTCCAGGACGGTACCCCACTTCTTGACCTCTTCCTCGATGGCCGTCTTCGCCTGGCTGGGGTTCTCCAGGCCTGCATGGGCAATCACCCCGCCGACGAAGCCTGTCAACTGGGCGTCCCTAAACAAGCGGGTCGCTTCGTCGGTAATGAAGGAGTGCGGGACGTCCTTGCTGTACGCCTTCTCCCGCAGCAGGCCGAGCACCACCCGTGCGGGCTGGAGAGCGTTGGCGAACGCCTCGGGGAGGTGTTGGAGCCACGATGTGCCAGTATCGGCGTCTGGTGTGATCCAACCGTCGATCTTCGTACTGAGTGCAGCCGGCTCGACGTGTGCGAACATTTGTGGAGCCTCCGCCGGACCTTGGTAAAGCCACATGCCGTTCGCCAGCTTCTCCGGCATGAAAGCGCCGATGTGGGGCGCCGCATATAGCTTCGCCGCGGCAGCGCCCAGCTTGTCGTTCTGGATCTTGAAATAGCGGGTTACCCCCAACACCTGGGGCAGTTCGTCCGGATAATCCGCCGCGGACCGCAGCACGCCGGCCCACGGATGGCTGTCGATACGGATCACCTGCTCTTTTCCCGTCTTGAAATTGGCTTGCCCGCCCTGGTCCCAGATTCTGTCCTTCACGCTGTTCATGCCGCTAAGAAGGGGGTGTTGGCTGGGCGTCGGCCGAGGTTCGAGCGTTACCCCTTTGAGTGTTGTGGACTTGCTTCCGTCCCCGGGCACGATTTCCGCATCCAGCTTCTCCACTTCCCACAGCCATGGGAGTAGATACCTGTCCACCTGATCCCTGGTGAAGGTTTCTTCCGTGTCGAACGCCACCGTCTGGCAAAACGCGAACCACCTGAAGGCCGCGCCGGGGTGCGTCGACATCGAGAGGTCGTGAACCTCCACCTGCAACGCAATTTTCAGTTTCGAGTCGTCGGTGTCACCGTGAGGCATTGTGGTTCCTGCTAATTGATGAACAAGTCGTAGTATTCGTTCGCGAGCTTCTCGAGATCAACGGCATCGAGCTTCCGGGCCTGGGGCGGATGGGGCGGATTTCCATACTCATACTCCACCGCGGAGTTGACGTTCACCGTCCAGAACGGGCCCAGTCTGATGCTGAAACTGATAGTCCCTCGCCCAATAAGCTTCGATCCCCTCTGGGTGGCCTGCATGCGCAAGGACAACGAAACGGACAGAAAGCCCAGCAGGCTCACGTTGCCGTTGAACATGAGCACGATGGCGATGTACAGATCGGTTCCGCTTGCGGTGCTGGCCCGGTAGTGCGCCTCCAGCCCGAAGTAGGCATACACGCCGCCCTTCACCGGCCCCAGCGCGATGGCGAGGCTGGCGGAAGCGAACATCCCGAGATCCAGGTGAGACTCCATCACGCCGGTGGCGGGAGTGTAGTCGACGGCGAGGTCGAGGTATCCGGAACCACCCAGGATGAAGATGGTCAGCGTGAACGGCCGGTCAGGCCGGGCCAGGCGAAGGCCCGTTTGCAGCTTGAATCCATTCTGCAGATTGAATCCATCCTGCAGCAGGGCGCCATTCTGCAGCAGCGCGACGAAATAGAAGCCCAGCGTCAGGTTGGCGATGCCAAAGGAGCCGGCCTGGTAATCCGGCAGGGGCAGGTCCAGCCGCACCATCGCACCCTTTGGGCTGAAGTCGAAGCTCAACCCGTTGCCCGGCTCGGCGAACGGTTTCATCAGGTCGTTGAGGAAGGCGAGGGACTGTTGCAGTTCCACCTTATCGGCGGAAACGTTGAAGTCGACCCGCCCGGACTCCTCTTTGGTCAACGCCGCGCCTCGCAGCACCACTACGGGAAGGTTGCCGGCCCGGATTTCCCAGTCACCGCTCAACTGTCCCCATTCCCGGCGTGCGGCGGGCCGGTTGAGGCCCCCCTCCACGTAGATACGCCCTTTCACCTTGCCTTTTTGGAGCGAGAGCACCATTCCACCGAAGTTGAAGATATCCACCGGGCTTGGCAACGAAAAGTCCACTTCCACCCGCACCCAGCCGGACCGAGTGGCCAGGTCTTCCCCGTGGGTGATCTGCACGTCGCGTTCGTTCAGGCGGGGCAGTTTCAGCCCCTTGCACAGATTCCCCATGTCGAGACCGGCGATCTTGTGCAGCAGTTTCGTGGGATCGAACCCCGACAGGTCCGGTGTGCCGAACACGTCGCCCAGCCGCACGTCGGGCAGCTTTCCGATCACGTCGCCCAGTCGCACGGCAGGCATGGTGATCCCCATCGAGGGCAATTCCAACCCTTTGTTCACCTGCGCCGCAATGCGTGATAGGTCGACGTGCGGGATCTCCAGGGCCGGCAACCACTTGTCCTTGACCGCATCGAAGCTGGGCCACTTCAGGAAGTGAAAGGCCATCTTTTCGACGTTGAAGTCCAGTTGCGGAACCCGCGGAACATCGCCAAATGTGCGGATCAACCGGAGCGCGCCGGAAACGCCCTGAGGCAGATCTATCTGCGGAATCGGCGGCAACGAGAGTTCGAGCCGCTGTAAAACGCGGGCGGCGTCGTCCGCCAGCCGGCGGGCGTCTTCCTCCAGGGAACGCGCCGCGGCGGCTACATCATTACCGAGCTTCCGCACGATCCCGTCAACTACGTCTTTCCCCAGCACCGAACGGGCCAGGGTCGCCAGGTCGCCCACCGAAGCCATGGTGCTGTTGCACAGGTCGCCCCACCCATCGATCGCTCCGTTCAAGTGAGCGAGGTGGTCCTTCGCGGCTTCCTTGAGGGCGCCATTTTCTTTGGCAATCGCCGCGTCCACGTCCCTGAGAAATGCCTCCCAAATGGCGTTGTCCGGAAGCTTGAGAATGATCTGCTCGACCTGCTCCAACACCCCGTCAATCTTGCTCTCGAGATCGGTCCGGCCAGCCCGGGCCCGGGCCTCAATCCCGGCGAGCCGTCCCGAGAGGACGCGGTCGATATCGCCGAGCCTGTTCTGAACACCCTCCAGTTCTTCTTTGACGCCACGCTTCGCTTGCTCCAAGGGGCAGGAGAGGGAATCGATCCATTCGAGGCATCGCGATTGTGCCGCTTCCAGCCGCAGGCGGAGGACACGGAATTCGGATTGCAGCCGGTCGAGACTGCCCGCCGTGTACCTGCGGGCCACCGCGCTGGCTGCCGCTTCCGCTTGGCCCAGTTCCGCTCCGGCTTTCGCGAATGCCGCCACCACCGGTACTTTGGCATTACTCTTATCTGCCGGAGTGCTCCATTGATCCACCGCCGCTATCAGGGCGTCGACCGGCTTCACCGCATCGGCGAAAGCCCGCTTCTGCACGTCCCGCGCGGCCGCCGCCAGAGCGGCCACCTGGGAAGCCGTGAAATCCAGCCCGGATCCAGCAGCGGCGCGCGCCTTCGCCACTTGCTCCAACAGTGCCACTTGCTCCAACAGTTTCTTCTTGGCGTCCGGAGAGAATTCCGCCGCAGGCTTCGCCTGCTCCAGTTGCCACTTGACAGCGTCCGCCAGCCGGTCGGCCAGGGCGTCGGCGGCCGCTTCGAGTGGTTTCGCCACCAGATCGATCTGTCGTTTCACGGCGAACTTGGCCGCGTCGCAGACGCCGGCGCCAAGCCGGCCGCCCGCTGCCTTCGGATCCAGCAGCTCACACCAGGCGTGGAGGGCCTTGGCCCCGGCGTTCACGGACTCAATCTGCTTTACGATCAACTCGTCGAGGTTCTGGGAAACATGGCCCACCCAGGTGTCCACCGCCTGGAGAAGGTCATCCCAACTCTTGACCTCTTTCTCGTCGATGATCAACGCGTCGATCTCGGCAAGCTTGCTCTCAATGGCTCCCACGGAGGCGGAAATCTCCGAGTCCCCGAAATGCTCGATTTTCGAGTTGATCTCCGCCTGGACCCCGGCCACCTGTGCGCGCAAGGTGGTTAGCACGCCGGCCGCTTTCCAGGCGGCCGCGCGAACCGCGGCCCGTTTGTGCGGAAGCGTGGTATCGTTCAACGACTTCAGCAGGTCGTTATTCAACATGCTGACTGCGCCGTCCCTTAGCTCTATGATTCTCCCGGCGAGTTCCTGGGCCCGCGGCTTCAGCCATTCCAGTTCGGGCACCAATTCGGGCGCCGACGGCGACAGTTTCTCCGCAACGCTTGTGCAAGCCGCTTTGAGGTCGTCGCGGATGGCTTCGATCCGGTCCACCACATCGCCGAGAACCAACGCCCCCGTCCCAAGCAGTCCCTCGAGTTCGCCGGCCTTCGTTAGCACGACCACCTCGGCCTTCTCAAGGGTGTCGCTGACGTCGCCGAAGGCCAGATCAGAAAGTCCCCGGACCTTCGTGCGAAATGCATTTGCTTCTTTGAGCCACGCGCGTTTCTGCAGCCTCCAACGAAGCGCAACTTCCCCGCGTTGTGTCTCGAGGCTCAGGCCCTGCTTCAGATTCTCGAAGAACCCCTTCGCCTCGCCCTGGCACTTCTGCAACGCAGCCTTGGCTGCTGAACGCACATCGGCGGCAACGGCGTCCACCGCTTTGACCGCGGTTTTGCACTGCCCGCGAACCTTGTCCAAGGCACTGTTGCTTGCGTCGCGATAGCCTTTCCCCAGCTTGCGTGCCGCATCCAATCTGGCTGCGGCCTGTTGCGGGTCGGGCGTCTTCTGTTGCAGGTCCACCGCTCCCCGCAGCGCCAACACCAGTTCCGCGGCGGTTTGGCGGGCGACGGCGGCCTCGTAGCGCCCTTGGCTGTTCTCTGGCTTTACTGCGTTGGGAGTGCCCCACATCAGGGTGACGGTTCGAGGCGTGGAGAGCACGGCATTGGCTCCCCGGGCCGCCGTCATGCTGGCGCCGCCTTCCGCCTCCACGGCCCACGTGAATGCCTCCATTCCCGGGAAGTAGGCGCTGGGGGCATCATGGAATTCGTCTGGTGTTCCGGCTAGCTTGGCTGTTTCGAGGCCTTCCCAACGCTCGTTGTCTTGCGCCTTAAGCCAGACCTCCCCATAATCCACGCCGCGTTCCGCATCCCACAATTCGGTGTCGGACGTGGCCTTCTCATTCGTCCAGGTGTAGAACCAGATCTTGTCGGGCTCCCCGTTGGGCCCGCGCACCCGATCGTCCTCAGTGCGCCCCTCGAATAGAAAATCGACGGCGGGACGCGGGTAAACGTCCGCTGGATGAGCGCCCGGCCGCCACAGTGGGATCTTCCACCCGTTCGGGGTGTTTTCGCCCCAGGTGCTGTCGACGGGGATGCGGGGCCGGGGCCCGTCGGGGAAGCTCAGGGCCCGCACGAAACCGGCCTTCTGGGCTTGGGCGCCGCGGTTCTGGAAGGATCGAACGGGTTCGATCAGTTCGATGAACTCTTCCGCTTTGCGCAGGATGGGCGAGCCCAGGAACGGCTCCTGCTGGAGAGCAAACTGCCGGGTGGGCGCGACGGTTCGCCGGTAAACGATGACGTGTTTCGCTTTGTTGCGATACACCCCGATCCTCCCAATGCGCTCAACCGTCAAGGATGAGACCCGGCCCATCTCGGTCTCGCTGATGATGGCGGTGGTGTCGTTTTTGAAGCGGGCGACCTGCCGGCCCCATCCGCCGAACGAGGAGAACAGCGGGGCGCTCAGTTCACCGGAAGACGAGGGCAGGCCCGGCGTAAGCTCACCGAGGACGTTTTCGGATTCGATGGCCCAGGCGTAGCTGCCCTTCAGGCCATTCGGATTGTCCTTCTTGTTGAACAGTTCCGCATTCTCGCGCAACTGGAACGTCAGCTCGTGTTTTTCGGTGAGGAGCAGCCGGTCTTGGGGGGCGGTCTTCGATCGGGAGACTTCGCGGAGGGGCGGCCACCAGGGTTCGAGCACAGCCGGACGCCGTAGGAGCGTCTGGTGCAAGCCCTGCCACCGGTTCAAATATACGGACCAGGAGCGGCCCTGCGGTTCGCTCGAGGGCCAACGCAGTACCGTCCGGGAACCTGACAGGGCTGGGGGCATCTCTCCCATGCGCGACTGGATCTCGGCGAGCCGCAACGCGGGATTGGCAACCGTTCCCAGGATCCCATACAGCAGTTCGAATTCGAGCGTGCGGATGCGTGCGCCGGGGTCGCGCTGGCCCGGATAGCCCAGAATTCGCCGCAGATTCCATGGGGCTTCGACGAATTGCTGTTCGAAGTACGACGACTCCAACTCCGCCTTCAAGGGGGAACCGAAACGGAACTGGACCGGCTCGCCCGCCACAACGTCCTTCTCCCCGCGCCGCCGGTGCATCGCTTCTCCGATCGTTTGCGGAGGGAGCCATAGCGTGAACTTCCGGTCGGCAATCTTCAGTTCCCAGATGAGGGCGGGGGAGCGGTTGTCCCAGTTGCCGATCTCGCGCGACGTATCGCCCGCGAACGACAGGGCGGCACTCACCTTGGCAATGAGAAGCGGCTCCGGGTCAACCACCAGCAGGTCAAAGCTCATCGGCTTGGGATCGGCCTTCAACCTTACGTCGATGGTCTGTGACTGCTGCTCGAACGCGCGTTCTGTGATATCGAGGTAGGCGTTGGTGAGTTCCGAGGGGGGCCGGCCGTCGCCGGCTTGGGCAACTCGGGCGACTGGCAGCAGAAGCGGCTGCTGCCGCTGTTCTTTGCTCTTTTGCCCCGAAATCTCGAATTCCGTATCCCGCTCCGCATACTCCTCCCCCGGCAGAGGATCCTGGCCCCCCGGGGTCATTCCCTCGATGGGGATTTGGAGATTGCATTCCACCAGCCGGGGAAGCGCTGGCCAGTACTCCCCGTTTTCATCGGGGCGCATGCGGAAGGAGGCGTGGATCCGCCCCTCCATCTCGGCCGCCACCGTACCCCCAATTCCGAAATCCAGGGACCCCAACCGGAGCCGCCCCTTGGCGGCTTGGCCAGGCGGTGTCTTCACGAGGAAAACGAACCCGTTTACACTCGGACGTAGGTCCCGTTCGTCGTCTCCTTTCCCGTCCTTCAGCGGACTCAAATCGCACGCGAGCGGCGGAATGCTGTCGGTGCCGCCGATGGCTGGAAAGGATATCTCGGCCTTGCAGTCTCGGCTCGGCACCAAGCAGCGGGGAACGATCCAGACCAAGCCATTTACGGTATCGCCGGACGGGACAGGATTGCCCAGCGCATAGAAACGGTAGTTCCCGCTGGTCGACTTGCTCTTGTTGCAGTCCAAGAACGACACTGTGGCCTGCCAACCGCCCGCCGACGTGGCGGAGAAGTCGGGCAGGAAGGTCGCGTGTGCTCCATCCCTGACCGTAGCCAATGCATCGCGGTACGGCACGGCAAAGGAGTGATTCCAACCGTGATACACCGCTTCATCGGCGAGCTTCACTTCCAGGATGGTGTGCCAGTAGTCCTGAAGAAGTTCTTCGTTCTTGGTGCTCGGAGGGCGCTGGACGATCGTTACCGTCTCGTGGGTCTCCTTAGAAGGAAAACCGAATCCGAATGGCGTTAAATACTGAGCTTCTGGTTTGAGTCGAAAAGCGGCCTCAAACCGAAAGCCCCACAAGCCGGCCGTGGTCACGAGGGTGAATTTGATGGGTTGGGGATTCGGGTCGTGCCCCGTAAACTCCTTCCCGAATTTGATTCTGAGCCCGAGTTTCCTGACCGCATCGTCCGGGCTGGAATCGCTGATGAACTCTTGAGCAAAGCTGCAAGCCGCGAGCTCCGTGAGCGGCCGATTCTTAATCGCCATTCCTTGGATCTCGTATTCCTCGATCTGAACGCCCTTATTATTGGCGCCGGATTTCAAAACGAGCTTCACTTCGATGTACGGCGGGGCCGTCAAGTAGCATCGTGTCCGGAACTTCACCGTGAGTTTGCCTGCTGGATGCCCAGGTCCCTTCGGGTCCGTCTTAAGCGACCCTCTGATCACCGGGAACTGGGCCAATGGTTCCTTGTTGTCGCTATTATCGTTTGGATCAAAAACCTGAAGCCACGTGACCTTCTCGCGTTTCGCCTTACTGAGGCTGACCGAGAAGGGCTCGGCATCACCAGAGTATGTGGCCAGGTCTGCGAACTTGTACACGGTGCCCCCGTGCTGTCCCACATCCGCGTACTTACACCGCAGCAGTTTACCCATCCGGCCTCCTTACACACTCACGGTATGCCGGCCGATCAGCCGAAGAGCTCTCGGCACGCTGTTCTGTCAACAGGTTTTTGTTGAGTTCAAGATCGAATTTGCCCGTCAACACGAGCGATGAGCCGTTCTGCGCGGACACATGCGGCCCGAAAAGGGCAGCAGCACTGCTGCAGACGTTATCGACATCGGGCCTGTCTCCCTAACGTGTCCTCACGGCATGGCACATGCCATGGCTTAATGCAGGCATCAGTTTCGGATTTGCGGGCGCTTCTCGGGGAATTTGAAACCGACATAAAGTAGCATGGGTTCTAAGGCCGTGCTTTCAAGAGTGGAATTCCAATCTCCCTCCTTTCGGTCAAGGCCCTAGAATGGCATCAACGATGCAAGTGTCGGTTTCCAGTCGCCCTCTGTCGGTCTTGAGGATCAACCACCCCGAACAGTTTAGCTGTGACCAAAGTCACAACGTACTCTATTAATGCGAATTACCCACGACCATACGTCGTGACGTGGAGCGGTCCGCCCGGCCGGCGTCACACGCACCCCTGTCCGTAGCCAGAACCGAATCTGCAGCGCGGAGCGACGTTAAGTAACGGCGAGGGGCGGCGAACGTTGGTTCCGCGGCGGCGGAGTGGGTGGACGGCGGGCACGGATTTCCATAGACACCCAC
>Ga0138256_10007297_pt1 | contig 11685 bp, 8 predicted proteins | sample KNB2016incub_MG_FD_105486 | JGI IMG/M metagenome (GOLD analysis project Ga0138256, IMG submission 105486) | Active sludge microbial communities from wastewater in Klosterneuburg, Austria - KNB2014incub_MG | ecosystem: Engineered > WWTP > Activated sludge > Unclassified | place: Austria...
GGGTTTTTCTGCAGGTGGTCATCTGGCATCTACTGCTGCCACTCATTTTAATTTCCGGGCTGATGCACAAAACACAGATACCACGTCTGCCAGGCCGGATTTTGCGATCCTGATTTATCCGGTCATCAGCTTTGACAGCAGCATTACCCATAAAGGTTCCAGGAATAACCTGGTGGGCACACAGCCTGTCAAAGAGAAAGAACTATTTTTTTCCAATGATACACAGGTAACTGCTACGACCCCGCCCTCTTTCCTGGTTCATGCCAGCGACGATGCTGCTGTGCCGGTAGAGAACAGTATCCGTTATTATCAATCCTGTGTAAAATATAAAGTACCGGTGGAAATGCACCTTTATCCAAAAGGTGGTCATGGTTTTGGGATGAATAATAAAACCACTGATGATAACTGGCTGGAAAGATTGCGTAACTGGTTGCAGAAACTTTGACAGACAGAAAACAGGATTTAAAACAAGAATCAGTAAGTTGTGTCAATGAAACCCATCAATACAGCACTATGTTCTTTTGGTATGAGTGGCTGGGTATTCCATGCCCCCTTTATTACCACCCATCCGGGATTTCAATTGCACGGCGTATGGGAAAGAACCAAGAATCTGGCGGAAGAAAAATATCCCGGTGTTAAAACGTTCCGTAGCCTGGAAGCCATGCTCAAAGATGATGCGATAGAGCTGGTAGTTGTCAATACCCCCAGCGTGACCCATTTCGAGTATGCAAAGCAGGCTTTAGAAGCAGGCAAACATATTATTGTAGAAAAACCATTTACCGCCACGGTTGCTGAAGCAGAAGAATTGATTGCATTGGCTGCAAAAAAAAATCTGCATTTATCTGTTTACCAGAACCGGCGTTATGACAGCGATTACCGTACGGTGAAGAAAATTCTAGATGAAGGCTGGCTGGGGCCGATCGTGGAAGCAGAAATTCACTATGATCGCTTTGTTCCTGAGCTCAGTTATAAACTGCATAAAGAAACACCTACTCCTGCCGTTGGTGCTTTGTATGATCTGGGCAGTCATTTGATTGACCAGGTATTGCAATTATTTGGTATGCCCATCGCTGTATTTGCGGATATCGCCATTAACAGACCAGGTTCTAAAGTGAGTGATTATTTTGATCTGAAACTTTTTTATCCTGAACACCGGGTAATCTTGAAATCAAGTTATTATGTAAGGGAAGCCATGCCCGGCTACCAGCTGCATGGCAAACTGGGTTCCTTTATTAAACACAAAACAGACGTTCAGGAATTGGATCTGCTGGCAGGTAAAGTTCCGGGTGGAGCCAACTGGGGAAAAGAACCGGAGAACCAGCAGGGATTATTGCATACGGAGAAAGACGGATCAATCATCCGGGAACATATTCCTTCTCTGCAGGGTGATTATTCCCTTTACTATGAAGGTATTTACCAGGCACTGCGTCATCAGGCCCCCGTTCCTGTAACTGGTGAAGAAGGAAAGCGGGTGATCCAGATTATTGAAGCTGCTAATAAAAGCAATAGAGAAAGAAAAGTAATTGAATTATGAAACTGGTTGCAGCCATCTTCCTTGCTCTCCCATTGTTCTCCTCTGCACAAACAGATATTTCAAAAGTTTGGGTGGCGGATAAGGGAAATGATCAATACAAAAACCCTGTGATCAATGCAGATTACAGTGATCCGGATGCCATTAGGGTCGGCGATGATTTCTATATGATTTCATCCAGCTTTACCCAGATTCCCGGTTTACCGATTCTCCATTCAAAAGACCTGGTGAACTGGAAACTGATCGGACATGCATTGGCAAAACAACCGCCATTTGATGTATACGACAAAGTACAGCATGGTGCCGGGGTATGGGCTCCTTCCATCCGTTACCACAACAATGAATTTTATATTTATTACCCCGATCCGGATTTTGGTATCTACCTGATCAAATCAAAACAAATTACCGGCCCCTGGTCAGAGCCACTGCTCGTAGAAGCCGGAAAAGGACTGATTGATCCCTGTCCATTGTGGGATGATAATGGCAAAACCTATCTCGCCCATGCCTATGCCGGCAGCAGGGCCGGATTCAAATCGATCCTGGTAATTAAAGAAATGAATGCGGCAGGCACCAAGATCATTGGACAACCGGTGATGGTGTTTGATGGTCATGATAATGACCCAACCGTAGAAGGACCCAAATTGTATAAGCGAAACGGCTACTATTACATTTTTGCACCGGCTGGCGGGGTAAGTACCGGCTGGCAACTGGTACTGAGAAGTAAACAGATTTACGGCCCCTATGAAAGAAAAGTGGTTATGGACCAGGGAACAACTTCGGTGAACGGACCTCACCAGGGTGCCTGGGTGAATACCACCAGCGGAGAAGACTGGTTTCTTCATTTCCAGGATAAAGAAGCATATGGCCGGGTGGTGCATTTACAGCCGATGAAATGGGTGAATAACTGGCCGGTTATTGGAACAGATAAAGAAAATGATGGCAAAGGAGAACCGGTGATGACCTATAAAAAACCAAATACGGGCAAAAAGCACCCGGTGACCACAGTGCAGGACAGTGATGAATTCAATGCACCTACATTTGGATGGCAATGGCAATGGCAGGCCAATCCTAAAGAGGGCTGGGCATTTCCAACAACCAACGGCAATCTCCGGATGTTTTCTGTCTGGCAAGCAGATTCCCTGCAAGGGCTTTGGATGCAGCCGGCGATACTGGGTCAAAAAATACCGGCCGATGAATTTAAACTGAAAGTAAAAGTCAGCTTTCATCCGAAATTCAGGAATGAGAAATTCGGATTGGTTTTATTGGGTGCCGACTACGCCTATATCGCACTTGAAAAAAAGGAAGAAGGTCTTTATCTCGTTTGCCGGGAAAATACCGGGGCCGACAAAAAAGGAACAGAAAAAGAAAGGGCTGTGTTTCCGGTAAAAGGAAATTCATTTGTATTGGAGCTCAGCATGATAGAAGGCGGTACTTATCATTTCGGCTTTATCGATAACGAAGGGATCAGTACCAGTGTCGTAAGGGAATTCAGGGCCAAACCAGGAAGATGGGTAGGTGCGAGGATCGGCTTATTCTGCCTTCGAAATAATATTACAAATGATGCAGGCTATGCTGATGTGGATTGGGTAAGGTTTGAGAAAATTGATTGAGGGGAGGGTGTTGGGCTTGCCCGCCGTAGCTTTAGCGAAGGAGGGTATTAGTTATTGGGTATTGGGTATTAGAAATTAACCTTGCGGGTAACCGCTAAACAAACGCAACTGTGCTGCTACGATTCGCGGCCATTGCAATAAAAAAAGCCATATGGAAAGAAGAACTTTCGTTAAGTACTCCGCTGCCGCCGGTGCGGCCATGATGCTTCCTACACTGGAAAGCCTGGCCACTGCAGGCAGCAAGATTAAAGTGGTACAAGTTGGAACCGGTCATCGCGGTACCGGTTTCTGGGGTAAAGACCTCATCAAAAATTTTGGCGACATCCTTGATTACCTGGGTGTCTACGATATCAACCCTGGTCGCGCCGAATATGCCAAAAATCTCTATGGCGGCAATTGTAAACAATACCAGGATTTTGACAAGATGGTGGATGACAACAAACCTGATTATGTTATTGTCACCAGCGTAGATGCCACACATGATGAGTTTATCATCCGGGCTTTACAGAAAGGTTGTAATGTGATCACAGAAAAACCACTGACCACGGATGAAACCAAGCTGAAAAATATCCTGGAAGCGGAAAAAGCATCCGGCAAAAAAGTAACGGTAGCATTCAATTACAGGCACAGTAATCACAATATGCGCCTGAAAGACGTGCTGTCTTCCGGCCGGGCCGGCAAGATCACCTCTGTAGATTTTCACTGGTACCTGAATGTGTATCATGGCGCTGATTATTTCAGGCGCTGGCATAGTATCATGAACCGTAGTGGCTCATTGTGGGTACACAAAGCCACCCACCATTTTGACCTGCTCAACTGGTGGCTGAACAGTGAACCGGTGGAAGTGAACGCCTATGGCACCCTGGAACATTATGGAAAAAACAATTCCTTCCGTGGCACTAAATGCCGGGGATGTGAACATAAACCCAATTGCAAATTTTACTGGGATATCAACAAAGACAAAAGACTCACTGACCTCTATGTAAATAATGAAAAACACGACGGTTACCTTCGGGACGGCTGTGTATGGCGCAATGAAATTGATATCTATGATAAGATGAGTGCACAGATCATTTATGCCAATGGCGTTACCGCCAATTATTCACTCACTACTTATTCCCCTTACGAAGGATGGCATATTGCTTTCAATGGCATGAAGGGAAGGGTGGAAAGCTGGGAAGACATCCCCTATCTTGAAAAATCAGCCACTGACCAGGAAGGCCGGCATGCGACTGAAATGAGTGATAACAACAAAGCAAAAGCCAATGACTTCCGGCAGATCATGGTCATGGATAATTTTTCGAAAGATTATGAGATGATCAATGTGCCCAAAGTGGCCGGGGGACATGGCGGTGGCGACCAGGAAATGCAACGCAGGATTTTCCGCGATAAACAGGACAATCCATATAATATTCTGGCAGGTACCCGCGACGGGGCCATGAGTACCCTTATCGGAATTGCTGCCAGAAAAAGCATTCAGTTAAAAAGACCGGTTAAGATTTCAGAACTCACAGATCTGGTACCAATGGCTAACAGATTTTAACATCAACTAATCAACATGAAGCATCTTGTAATCGTCCTAATGACACTGACCGTTTTTATCAGGGTTCAGGGACAATCGAAAGCAGAAATACAGGTAGCTGCCGCCACAACACAGCTTACAAAGGCCATGGTGGATGCGGACAGGGCAACACTCGAAAAACTGGCCGCTGATCAGTTGAACTATGGTCATAGCGGCGGGCATATTGATGATAAGAAAGAATTTGTAGAGAAGATCGCCAGTGGGAATTCTGATTTTCTTTCTATAGACCTGAAAGATCAAACCATCATCATCAGTGGTAAAACAGCGATTGTCAGGCATATCCTGACTGCCAAAACGCACGACAAGGGCAAAGATCCGGCAGATGTTCATCTCCGTGTCATCCTTGTTTGGCAAAAACAGGGCGGGCAATGGAAATTGCTGGCCAGACAGGCTGTAAAAATTACCTGATTGAAAGGCCCAGACTTCTACTGCTCCGGGAACCGTTCCCGGTAACGTTTGCGTAAATAAACAACTGCAATAGGCTGATTAACAGCGGATATTGGTTTAGACTTGTGAGAGAAATCTCACAATAAATTGTTTGCCTGATGAAGAAATTTTCTTTGCTGGGGATGGTTTGCTTTTGCAGCAGTCTCGCATTCGCCCAAAACTGGAAATTACCGGTTGTCAATAGTCCCAAATTCAAAAAGGACACCCTGAATATTAAAAAAACAGGTGCTATTCCTGACGGATTTTTCCTGAATACAATTCCCATCAATACAGCGATTGAAACGCTAAGTAAAAAAGGGGGAGGTGTGGTACTGGTTCCATCAGGTCTGTGGCTGACCGGCCCAATCGTGCTAAAGAGTAATATCAATTTGCATATTGCCAATGGTGCCACGCTCCTTTTTACAGAGGATAAATCGCAATACCCGCTTGTAGAGGGAAACTGGGAAGGTCTGCCACAGATGAGGAACCAGTCGCCCATTTCTGCCACCGGTGTTTCTAATATTGCCATTACCGGTCAGGGTATCATTGATGGCAATGGTGATGGATGGCGCTCTGTTAAAAGTGATAAACTAACTGCCAGTCAGTGGAAAAAACTGCTGGCCAGCGGAGGAGTGACCAGTGAGGATAAAAAAACCTGGTATCCCTCCGAAGCTTTTATGAAAGCGAGTAAAGGCCCTGCCAATCCCGGACAAATTTTACCTGGCCGTGATGCTGCTTATTTTGCATCCATCAAAGATTTCCTGCGGCCCAACCTCCTTGTCATCAGTCAGTGTAAAAACATCCTGCTGGAAGGAGTGACTTTTCAAAATTCACCTGCCTGGTGTTTGCACCCCCTGATGAGCGAACACCTGACGGTAAGAAATATTTTTGTAAAGAACCCCTGGTATGCACAAAACGGCGATGGCATTGATGTGGAAAGCTGCAAAAATGTACTGATCGAAAATTCAGTCTTTGATGTGGGAGATGATGCCCTTTGTATGAAAAGTGGTCGGGATGAAGCCGGCAGAAAAAGAGGCATGCCCACTGAAAATGTAATCATCCGCGGTTGTACCGTGTATTCTTCTCATGGTGGCTTTGTAATTGGCAGTGAAATGAGTGGCGGCGCCAGAAATATTTATGTCAGCAACTGCACTTTTATCGGAGCGGATATCGGACTTCGTTTCAAAACCACCCGTGGCCGTGGCGGCATCGTGGAAAATATTTTTATCAGGGATATTTACATGAAAGACATCCCTGCTGAAGCCATCCTGTTTGACATGTATTATATGGCCAAGGACCCGGTTGCCCTCGCTGGCGAAAAAAGGGAGTTACCCAAGGTTGAACTCAAACCAGTTGACGAAACCACCCCCCAGTTCCGCAATTTTCATATCAGCAATGTTTACTGCAATGGTGCCGAAAAAGGAATATTTGTAAGGGGCATTCCGGAAATGCATGTAAAAGATATTGTACTGGAGAATATGGTGCTGCAGGCAGATAAAGGGATAGATATCCAGGAAGCATCCGGCATCAGTTTAAAAAATATTAAAATCATCAGCAAGGAAACCAATCCGGTGATTGACATTATCCAAAGCGATAAACTGCAGTTCGACAATATCAGCTACAGCGATGGCAGTGAACTGCTTTTCAGGATTAGTGGTGACAGAAGTAATGGCATCCGTATCAAAAACACAGATGCCACCAAAGCCAAACAGTCGATTGTATACGAACTGGGTGCTACAGAAAAAGCAGTGACCCGCGAATAACCGGGACTTTCCCAGTCCATACCATCTTTCATTAAAAGCTAAAAGCGTTTCGCTCATGAAAAAAATAATCCTCATCATTACTTTAGTCTGGTCATTTGTTGCCACTGCCCAGCAGGCCCCATTATCGGAACAAGTTGCCCAAACCGTTATGAATATCTGGAAAGATTCTATCCCGGTGGGTGGCCAGAATAAATGGAGTTATGATATGGGTGTGGTGCTGAAAGGTTTTGAGGGAATCTGGATGAATAGCGGCAATGTCAAATATTTTGACGCCATCCAGAAAAAAATGGACTGGTTTGTACAAAATGATGGCAGTATCAAAGGATATGATAAAGAAGAATACAATATTGATCATGTCAATAATGGCAAGCTGGTTTTACTGCTTTACCGGATAACCGGAAAAGAGAAGTACAAAAAAGCCGCTGATCTTTTACGCAGTCAGCTGGCCACGCATCCCCGTACAAAAGAAGGCGGGTTCTGGCATAAAAAAGTTTACCCCTACCAGATGTGGCTCGATGGGCTTTACATGGGCGCACCATTTTATGCTGAGTATGCTATGCTTTTTAATGAAGACACTGCCTTCAACGATATCGCCAATCAGTTTATCTGGATGGAAAAAAATGCAAGGGATGAGAAAACAGGTTTGCTGCATCATGCATGGGATGAAAGCCGGCAACAAAAATGGGCAGATAAAACCACCGGCAAGTCCCCACTTTTCTGGTCAAGGGCCATGGGTTGGTACAGCGATGCCCTCGTAGATGCACTGGATTATTTCCCGGCAAGCCACCCCAAAAGACAGGCATTAATCGATATCCTGAACAGGCTGGTCGATGCGATTGAAAAGCAACAGGACAAAACCACCGGACTCTGGTATGATATCATGAATTATAAAGGTCCGGGGAAAGAAAAAAACTATTTTGAAGCCTCTGCCTCCTGTCAGTTTGTGTATGCCATTGCCAAGGGAGTGAGAAAAGGTTACCTGACGGCTACCAAACTGCTGTTGGCCCGCCAGGGGTATGATGGCATCGTCAAACAATTTATCAAAGTTGAAAACGGCCAAACCAATCTGCATGGTACGGTGAAAGTATCCGGACTGGGTGGTAATCCTTACCGCGATGGCAGCTTTGACTATTACATGAGCGAACCCGTAATTGTCAACGATCCGAAGGGAATCGGTGCATTTTTGCTGGCCAGCTATGAAATGGAGAAATTCCCATTACTGGCCACAGGTAAAGGCAAGACTGTTTTACTTGACCGCTGGTTCAACAGTGAAAAAAGAAAAGATGCCACCGGAAAGGAAGTGTACTGGCATTATGTGTGGGAAGAAAGAAGCCATCCCGGGTTTTATACGCTGGGCAATATTTTTGAAAACCATGGTGCCAGACTGGCTTCACTGGATGCAGCTCCCACTGCTGCCGGTTTGAGAGGAGCTTCTGTATATATCATCGTAGACCCCGATCATGTTCGCGATAACCCCCAGCCGCATTATGTAAATCCGGCTGATGTAAAAGCTATTACTGACTGGGTAAAAGCAGGTGGTACGCTCCTGCTCATGGCTAATGACAGCAATAATTGTGAACTCAAACAGTTCAATACACTGGCCGGCGCATTTGGCATACAGTTCACAGACAAAAGCCTGAACATGGTGAAGAATGACAATTTTGTTCAGGGAGAAGTGCTCCCCGGTGATAATAACAGCGTTTTCAGTACGACAAAGAAAATGTACCTGAAAGAAATCAGTGCATTGAAGGTAAAAGCACCAGCCAAATCACTAATCAGTAAAGAAGGTGATATCATTTTTGCTACAGCCATCATGGGAAAAGGAAAAGTAATTGTGGTGGGCGATCCCTGGCTATATAATGAATATGTGGATGGCCGGAAACTGCCTGCCGAATATGAAAATTATAAAGCAGCCGTGGACCTGGTAAAATGGCTGCTCAAAAACGGTAAATAGTAAAAGTTGCTGGTTGCACCTGTTCACAGGTTATTGAAGAAATAAAAAAATGAACTGGATCATTTTATTTTTACTGCTTATCATCCCTGCAGGGATGGCTGCGCAACAACGCGTTGTAGTTGCCGGGGATGGGAGTGGTGATTTTAAAACCATCCAGGAGGCTATCAATAGTTTGCCGGATTCTGCTGTACTGCCCCGTACCATATTTATAAAAAAGGGTAGTTACCAGGAAAAACTTTTTATCAAAAAACATAACCTGATTCTGGAAGGAGAAGGCCGTGAGCAAACATTTATTACCTACAGTATTGCCCGGGATGAGTGGCGTTGTGATCATCCGGATGACTGGGGAGTGGCCACCATGAATGTACAGGGCAATGATATTACTTTGAAGAATCTGGCGGTTATCAATTCATTCGGATTTAATTTTTCCGGCGACTATACGGTACCCTGTAAAGCAGATACCACTGGCAAAAAAACAATTACGATCAGAAGCCACCAGATGGCACTTCGCACCATGTACTGTACCCGGCTCAAAGCAGTGAACTGTCATTTTAAAGCTTTTGGAGGTGATACGGTCAGTCCCTGGGAAACCGGCAATGGCATGTGGTATTTCAAAGATTGTATCATGGAAGGTGGGGTGGATTTTTATTGTCCTCGTGGTTGGGCCTGGGCTGAAAACTGCGACTTCATAACGCATACCGGAACAGCTGCCATCTGGCACGATGGTTCTGCTAATCCTGATTCAAAGACGGTGTTAATGAATTGTCGTTTCAAAGGTTTTGATGGATTTTCACTGGGGCGCTATCACCGCGATGCCCAGTTTTATCTCGTCAACTGTGTTTTTGCCCCCAACATGAAAGACCAGCCGATTTACCGGGTGGGCGAAGGCACCAATATTCAATGGGGTGAACGTATTTATTATTATAACTGCCGGCGGGAAGGTGGCAAAGATTTCGCCTGGCACAGCAATCATTTACCAGCAGCATTAAAACCTGCTGATATCAATGTTAAATGGGTCTTTGGAACACGCTGGGACCCGGAAATAAATTAATTATGCAATTATCAAAAAATGCCCTCGGGCTTATTGAAGCAAAAGAAGGGCTGGAAAAACCAGCAGAAAAGTTATTGGCATTACCTGAAAAAGTTTTACAGTTCGGCACCGGGGTGCTGCTGCGGGCCCTGCCTGATTATTTTATTGACAAAGCAAATAAAGCCGGCATTTTCAATGGACGTGTGGTAGTGGTGAAGTCAACAGACAGCGATAGTTCCGCTTTTGATCGCCAGGACGGTCTTTACACCGTTTGTGTCCGGGGTGTGGAAAATGGGGTGACTGTCGAAGAAAACATTATAAATGCTTCAGTGAGCAGGGTTCTTGGCGCCAAAACTGAATGGAATAAAATCCTGGAATGTGCCCATAATCCGGAGATGCGTATCGTACTTTCTAATACAACAGAAGTTGGAATTCAGTTGGTGGACGATGATATTCATGCCGCTCCGCCGGTTTCCTTCCCCGGCAAACTCCTTGCCTTTCTTCTTGAAAGATACAAGGCTTTTCAGGGAAGCACAGAAAGCGGTATGGTGATTGTGCCCACAGAACTGATCACCGATAATGGCAGCAAACTGGAAAGCATTGTACTGGAGCTGGCCCACCGGAACCAGCTCGATTTCAAATTTATTGAATGGCTGGAAACTGCGAACACCTTCTGCAATTCGCTGGTAGACCGCATTGTGCCAGGCAAACCCAATAACACCGATGGCCAAAAAATACAGGAAGCGCTGGGCTATGAGGATGAACTGATGACCATGAGCGAAGTGTTTCGTTTATGGGCAATTGAAGGGGATGAAAAAGTAAAACAGGTTCTTTCCTTCCATCAGGCAGATCCCGGTATGGTAATCGTTCCGGATATCACCCTGTTTAAGGAACTGAAACTACGTTTGCTCAATGGCACCCATACTTTTAACTGTGGTACTGCTTTTCTCTCCGGATTCAACATTACCAGAGAAGCTGTTACTCATCCGGTGTACGGGGCATTTACAAAGAGACTGATGCATGAAGAAATTGCACCGGCTATTCCTTTTGCCATTGACGAAAAAGTAAAAGCCGATTTTGCCAACAGTGTATTCGAGCGTTTCTGCAATCCCTTTATTGATCACCAGTGGCTGAGTATCACGGTGCAGGTTACTTCCAAAATGAAAATGCGGAACCTGCCCCTGCTGCAGCAACATTTTAAAAACAGTTCCGTTGTTCCCGTGCACATGGCAGCTGGCTTTGCGGCATTTCTGTTATACATGAAAATCACGAAGCAGGAAGGAAACAAATATTTTGGAACACGCGGAAATGAATTGTACGAAATCAAAGATGATTCAGCGGCCTATTTTTATGAACTATGGCAAAATAATGATCCTGCTTCTGTAGCGAAACTGGCCATGCAGAACAAGGAAATCTGGGAAGCCGATCTCACCCAGTTCCCGGGCTTCCTGCATGCAGTACAGGAAAAACTGGCGGCTTATCTGTCCAACGGGGTGTTGGAAACTATTGAACAAATCGAAATAAAAAAGGAAATTGCATAAATGAAGCAGCGTGTATTAAAAGTCCACTCCAGAGATAATGTACTGGTGGCACTCACCGATCTTAAAAAAGGCGAGACCATCGCTTATGAAGGCCAGGAATATATTTTACAGGATGATATCAGGGCCAAGCACAAGTTTTTTACGGTTGATTTATCCAAAGGCGATAAAATTTATATGTATGGGGTCCTGGTAGGAACAGCCCAGATGGATATTCCCAAAGGTGGCTGGATGAATACAGAGAATACAAA
>Ga0138256_10007299_pt1 | contig 11682 bp, 7 predicted proteins | sample KNB2016incub_MG_FD_105486 | JGI IMG/M metagenome (GOLD analysis project Ga0138256, IMG submission 105486) | Active sludge microbial communities from wastewater in Klosterneuburg, Austria - KNB2014incub_MG | ecosystem: Engineered > WWTP > Activated sludge > Unclassified | place: Austria...
CCGGCAAAACGACCACATCGCGCTGGACAGCCGTCTGGAGGGCGTCGAGCGTGAACGCGCTCGTACGCATGCCGAAGTCGAAGCGCAAACGGAGAAGTGGCGCGCCGAGCAAGCGGCTGCCCGTGAACGTTCCCTCTCCGAAGCTCGTGCACGCGGAGAAACCGACCACGCGCGACATCACGCGCCCGGCTTTGCTCGTGGTGGACCAGGTGGGCCCAGGCGCGTGTCGCTCGACTCGCTGTTCAAGCCCGGTTCTGCGACTTCGGGCGATCGTGAACGGCGTGAGGTTCGGGATTCCGAACCCACGAAGCCGGCGACCAGTTCGGTTACTCCTGGGCGCGACCAAAGCGAAACGACGCCACGTCCGCGCCCAGTCATTGCTGCCGAGCACGCGCCCGACGTGCCGTCTCGTGTTGCTTCACAAACCGCTGCGCCTACTGCCCCGGCGCTTGCGACGCTCGAGAAAGGCGCGCGCGTGCGAGTTTTGTGTGGCCCATTTGCTGACAAAGTCGGCGTCGTGAGCGAACTCGACGGGCGTGGCGGAGCGCGAGTGATGCTCGGCCTGCTTTCTACGCGCATCGATACGTCGGATCTCGTCGTCGTGCCGGATGTTCGTGAGCGACCGGCGCTTCAGAGTTCGCATCGCAAGCCAGCGACTCCAAAGGCGCGCTAATGTCGTCGGCACATCGCCCGAAGTACGTCGTGGGCCTTGGCGCTCAGTTTCGGCGTAACCTCGGTCTATACGCGGCAGGTGCGGCTTTTCTCGCCGCACAGCAGTTTCTCATGGCGCAGCGCGATTTCCTCGTGCGCGATGCCGTCGATTCCGCCGAAGCGGCACTGGCCGACGCTGCCGTTCGAGATGCGATTTTCATTCTCATCGTCAGTCTCGCGGCCTTCGTCGTTCGAGTCGCTTCTCGATGGACGATGTTCACCGGCGGACGCAACGTCGAATACGAGTTGAGAGCGGCGCTGCTCGATCACTTGCACAAACTCGGACCGGCATTTTTTCGCAAGATGCCCACGGGCGACATCATGAGTCGTTCGACGAGTGACTTGCAGCAGGTGCGTCTCTTGCTTGGCTTCGGCATCCTCAATGTCGTCAACGCCGTGCTTGCGTTTGGCAGCGCGGTCTTCGTCATGTTCAGCAACAGCGCTCGATTGACGCTCGCGTCGTTCGTCACGTTTCCACTGCTGATGCTCGTCACGCGATCGTTCTCGACGCGCATGTTTCTGCGCATGCGCCAGAACCAGGAAGCGCTCGGAAAGATGAGCGATCGCGTTCTCGCAAGCCTTGCGGGCGTGCGCGTCGTCCGTTCATTTGCGCTCGAACAAGCCGAGCAAACTGCGTTTGGCGCCGCGAATGACGACTACATCCAAAGAAGCCTGGCTCTCGCGCGTCTGCGCGGATCGATGCAGCCCATCATGGGTGCAGTACTCACCGTCGGTGTGCTCGTCGTATTCTTCTACGGCGGCTATCTCGTGTTTCACAACGAGATGTCCAAGGGAGCATTTCTCTCGTTTTATCTCGCTCTTGGCCGGCTCATTTGGCCCATGCTGGCGCTCGGGTTCGTCACGTCAATCGTTCAGCGCGGGCGAGCGAGTTACGCACGGCTTCGTCAGATCTTCGATGCAGTCCCCGAGGTCGTCGATGGGCCGGTCCCGGCGCCCTCTTTGAAGGGTTCGCTTCGCGTCGATGGATTGTCTTTCACGTACGGCGACCGCAAGGTGCTCGATGGCGTTTCCTTCGAAGTTCCTGCGGGCAAATCGCTTGCGATCGTCGGACGAACGGGCTCGGGTAAGAGCACCGTGGCCAGTCTGCTTCCACGACTTCTTCCGACGCCAAAGGGGTCAGTTTTTCTCGACGAATATGATGTTTGTGATCTCCCCGTAGTCACGGTTCGTCGAAGCATCGGCTACGCGCAACAGGATGCGTTTCTTTTCTCGACGACCGTTGCGCAAAACATCGGCTATGTGCTCGACGATTCCGATTCGCCCGAAGCCATGAGCAAGATTCGCACTGCCGCATCCGAGGCGGGCGTGCTCGAAGAAATCGAGGGTTTGCCCGATGGTTTCGACACCGTCGTTGGCGAACGCGGCGTCCAGCTTTCGGGTGGCCAGCGCCAGCGCATTGCTCTCGCCCGTGCGCTGCTGCGCGAGCCGCGAGTGCTCGTGCTCGACGATCCACTATCCGCCGTCGATGCCAAGACGGAAGCAGCGATCCTTGGCGCGATCGAGCGCCAGGCGGCGAAGTGCACTTTGGTGCTCATCACGCATCGAGTCGCCGCGGCGCGGAGGTGTGATCGCATCGTCGTCCTCGAACGAGGTCGGGTTGTCGAGGAAGGGACACACGACGAGCTTGCACGTGCAGGTGGCGTCTACGCATCGTTTGCTGAGGAACAAGAGATCGAAGCAAAGCTCGCAGAATTCAGCGCCGAAGACATCTTGCCGTCTGTCATGGAGGCGCAGGTCGCATGACGACGAACAGTCGCACTGCGCCTGCCAAGACGCGTGCGGAGAAAGCTCTTGCCCGTTTTCACGAAGAGGATGGCCCGCGCGAAGGCCACGACCTGCGCATGCTCCGCGGCCTCTGGCCGTTCATGCGACCGCATGCAAGGCCCATCGTCGTGTCGCTCGGGCTGCTTGTCATCAACTCGGCCGTCTCGATTCTCTCCCCGCTCGTCACTCGACAAGCCTTCGACGCGCTCGATGTGGCGGGTGGATTCGGCACGTTCGCGAGCTACGGCGCGCTCTTGCTCGGGATGAGCATTCTCGAGCAATCGCTTGGATTTCCGCAGATCTACCTCATGCAACTCGCGGGCGCGCGGGCGATGGGGGACCTGCGAGCGCATGTGTTTCAGTTTCTCCACACGCGAAAGCTTGCGTTCTTCGATCGCACGCCTGTCGGGCGCCTCGTCACGCGCGTGACGAACGACGTCGATGCGATCAACGAAGTGTTTGCCTCGGGCGCCTTCAACGCCATCGGTGATCTCGTCAAACTCGTCGGCATCGTCGCTGCGATGCTCCTCCTCGATTGGCGCTTGGCGCTCATCGCGTTCGTCGCGCTTCCGCCTGTTGCCTTGCTCGTCAACTGGACTCGCAAGCGGCTACGCGATGCCTTTCGACGGATTCGATCGACGACGGCCCGGATGAACGCGTACCTCAACGAGCAGATCTCGGGCATGGCCGTCGTGCAAGCGTATGCGCGCGAAGAGCAAGCGGCGGCTGAGTTCGACCAGATCAACGATGCGTATCGGCGAGCGAACAACCAGTCGATCGTGTTCGACGCAACTCTCGATGCTGCGATCGAACTCGTCAACACGCTTTGCATTGCCACCATGCTTTGGTACTTCGGCGGCAGGTCGGTTCAATCGCACGTGTCGTTCGGGACGCTGCTCGCGTTTGTCCAATACATCGACAAGTTTTTTGTTCCAATCCGCGACTTGTCGTCTCGTTTTACGCAGCTTCAGTCGGCCATGGCTGGTGCTGAACGTATCTTCCAACTCTTCGAGAACACCGAGGAAGACGCACCGGTCATCAAGCCAGCCGTTACGAATGGCGCGTCCGACATTGCTTTCGAGCTCGAACGAGTATCATTTGAGTACAAACCGAATGTTCCGATTTTGAAGGATGTCACCATCCGGGCTCGACGTGGCGAGAAGATCGCTCTCGTCGGCGCCACCGGGGCGGGCAAGACAACTGTCGCGTCGATTCTCTTGCGCCTGTATGAAGTGAAGGAAGGCGTTGTGAAGGTTTTCGGCCGCGATGTGCACGCGACCCCCCGGGACGAACTGCGTCGCAATTTCGCGGTCGTGCCCCAGGAAGTATTTCTTTTTCCGGGAACCATTGCGTCGAATATTGCCGCGGGCGACAAGGACGTCGATCGCGCTCGTGTCATTCGCGCGCTCGAACGCATCGGCGCGCTCGACTTGTTCGAGCGGCGTGAAGGCGGAATCGATGCGAAGGTCGAGGAACGCGGGTCGAACTTTTCGGCGGGTGAGCGGCAATTGATTGCGTTTGCCCGTGCGCTGTATCGAGACCCCCCCATTTTGGTGCTCGACGAAGCCACGGCGAACATCGACAGCGACACCGAGGCCCGATTGCAGGCCGCCGTTTGGGCAGCGATGCAGGGTCGCTCGGCGCTCATCATTGCGCATCGCTTGTCCACGATTCGCGCCGTTGATCGCATTGTGGTGTTTCACAAGGGACGCGTCGTCGAGCAAGGCAGTCACGAAGCTCTTTTGGCGCAGGGGGGCGCTTATGCGAAGCTTTATCAGCTTCAGTTTGGCAGGGAGGAACGTTCGAGCGTTGCGGCTGAGTGACCCATCATGCTCCGCGCATGTCTCCTTCGAGCTCGCGCAACGCTTTTCGATATTCCTCCGGATCGGAACCTCGCATTTCGATGAGCGCCGCAAGGCGATGGATACGAGCTTCGGCCAGGTCACTTCGCACGAGCGCTTCGCGCATCACTTCGAGTTGGCCCTGACGAATCTTTGCGGTAGCGCGTTGAATCGTCATACTTCCCATCACCAAGAGCAGGGCTGCGACCCCGAGCAGCGCACTCACGTGCAAAGCCGCGTCGCTCGCGAACATCGCGCGAAATGCGGCGATGGCCGACAAAACGACGATACCGACCAGCAGCACCACGTTGCTCGATATCGACAATCGATCCATCCACGCCGCGCGCGACAATTGCCGCATGGAGACACCGCGCCAAAAATCCGCCTCTCGATCGAGACGAACGCTCAGCGAAACGAGCGGCGCATCTCCTGATATCTCTGGCAAGTTTGCTTGTTCGACCACTTCATTGGTCTGGGACGTAGCTGGGTCATCGAGCGCGCGTTCGACGCTCCCCACGCCCGTACGAACCGCGTTGCCCACGCGATCTGCGACGGGAGCGAAGCCGTTTTGAACGGCCGTGCCCACTTCGCCAATCACGGCGCGAGCGGTCTTTTTTGGTTCTTCTTCGGAGTCTTGCCGTTCGGTTCGAGCCATGTTGGGAAGCCTGTTCCATGCGCCTCGGGGCGTCGCGCGGGGCTGGGGCATGAAGCGATGGTAGGACTGTCCGGGCCGCATTGGAAGGCCAATCTTGCGCGTAGGATTGGGAACGCAGACTTGACATGAACTGTCGTGGGTGCGACTCTTCCGCCCATGTTTCTGCGAAGTCTGAAGCTCGAACGGCTGCTGTCGTTCGGTCCTGATACGGCGGCGATGGAACTGCGCCCGCTGAACGTGCTCATTGGGCCGAACGGGTCGGGTAAATCGAATTTCATCGAGGCCATTGCATTGTTGAAGGCTGCGCCGAAGGATCTGGATCGAGCATTGCGGGAGGGCGGAGGAAGCACGAATTGGGTATGGAAAGGCAAGCCATTGGCAGGAATTGAAGTCACATCTGATATCGAACTCAGACCGTCGGTGCATCATTATTATGATCAATTTCGAGATTTGCGACATGAATTGAGGTTTCTCAATGCGCAAGAATATGACGCGTTCATCATAAGTGAGAGGATTGATGTCACTGGACCAACGCCGGACGTACCGTTTCCTCGCGTGTGCTTTGACGACCACATGGGCGCTCATCTCTATGACAATGGAAATCCACGTGAATTTCAACATCGCAACCTTGGCCAATCCATACTGTCACAAGTCAAGGGACCAGATTACCCCGAAATCGACGCTCTCGGTGATTTCTACGATTCCATCCGCATCTATCGCGAATTCACGTTTGGCCGTCGTTCCCCCGCACGACGAGCACAGCCCGCCGATCTCCCCACCGACCACTTGATGGAAAGCACCGAAAACCTCGGTCTCATTCTCAACAAATTTCGCCGCGACGTGCCCTCCAAGAAGGCACTGATTCAAGAGCTCGAGAACGTCTTCGAGGGCATCACTGATTTTGGGGTAGACGTGCAATCCAGCTCCGCGCAGATCTTCCTCGAAGAAAAGCATTGGACCATCCCCGCGACGCGTTTGTCCGATGGCACCATTCGTTGGCTCGCCCTTTTGGCCATTCTGCTCGATCCGAAGCCACCGCCGCTCGTGTGCATCGAAGAACCGGAACTCGGATTGCATCCGGACTTGATGAACCCTTTGGCGCGCATTCTCAAGAGTGCGTCCGAGCGTATGCAAATCATCATCACGACGCATTCCGAAGCGCTCGTCGATGCCTTTCGCGAAAGCCCAGAAGACGTCATCGTCTGCGAACGTCCGGCTGGATCCACAATCATGCGGCGCCTCGATCGACAGCAGCTCGCCGAATGGCTAGAGGAGTATTCGCTCGGTCAGTTGTGGTCGCGAGGCATCATTGGAGGTTCGCGATGGTAGTCCGTGCGCAACCCGCAAAATCGCCGGATGTCTGGGTGTTCGTCGAAGGCGGCGGCAATTCCCGCGATGAGCAGTCGGCAATAAAATATGGTTTTGCGAATCTCATGGCCAAGGTGCTCGTCGGCCGTGCCAGGCCAACAGTCATTCCCTCCGGCGGACGTGATCAAACCTATCGCGCGTGGGAGCGTGCATTGAGAACCACGCCGGACAAGTTGTCCCTGCTGCTGGTCGATAGCGAAGGCCCCGTTTCCCACAGCGACGACCCTTGGCGCCATGTTTCGACACGTGGCGGAGACGCGCATTGGAAGAAGCCCGAAAGTGTGCATGACGATCGCCTCTTCTTTATGGTCCAAACCATGGAAGCCTGGTTCATTGCCGACCGACAGGCGTTCATTGCGTACTACGGCAGCAAAGATTTCCAACTCGGCGCATTGCCCAGTCGCTCTGACGTCGAGAATATCGCCAAGAAGGAGCTTGCGACGGCGCTCGAACATGCCTCACGACACACGACGAAGGGCGCCTACAGGAAATCTCACGGGTTTGCACTCATTGGCATCATTGACCCGGCGAAAATTCGCGCGGCGTCTCCTCACGCGACGCGATTCTTCGATAAGCTTCTCGCCGTTTGTCCTGAGCGATAACGCCGGGCATTGCCCGTCTTCGACGCTGCGCGTTCGTCTCGAGCGGTAAGCGTGTGCAGATGTCGTTCGGTCAGCGTCCGAGTGAGGCTCGTCGTCTTCTTGCCAAACCGGCGATACCGACCATCATCATCGTCAAGGCAAAACCGTTTGTCGAACCGCCGTTCGCCCCTGCTGCAAGACACGCACAGCTTCCTTCTTCCGTCGGCGAGTTTGGATTGCCTGGTGGTGTCTCGGGCAAACGGCACGTCGATTCGCACCCATCGCCGTCCGTCGTATTCGCATCGTCACAGGCTTCTCCGGCCGCTGCATCGAGAATCCCATTGCCGCAGGATTCATTCGATATGCACGTCGCATTGCATCCATCGCCGCTCGTCGTATTGCCGTCGTCGCACACTTCAGAGGTATCTTGGATCCCGTCACCGCATGAAGGAAGCGCGCACCCGGCCTGACAACCGTCTCCATCCTTCGTATTGCCGTCGTCGCATGCTTCTCCCGCGGCCGTGTCGAGAATCCCGTTGCCACAAGTTTCATTGGACGAACAAGCGGCATTGCACCCGTCGCCGCTCATCGTATTGCCATCGTCGCAGAGTTCTCCGGGGTCGACGATGGCATTGCCACAAGTCTCGTTGGACAAACAAGTCGCGTTGCACCCGTCGCCGCTCATCGTATTGCCATCGTCGCAGACTTCCCCCGCGTCGACGACCTCGTTGCCACAAGTCTCGTTGGACAAACAAGTCGCATCGCACCCGTCGCCGCTCGTCGTATTGCCATCGTCGCAGACCTCCCCCGCATCCACGATGGCATTGCCACAAGTTTCGTTGGACGAACAAGTCGCATTGCAGCCGTCGCCGCTCGTCGTATTGCCATCGTCGCAGACCTCCCCCGCGTCCACGTTACCGTCTCCGCACGCCGGCGCCGTCCCGTCACATTGCGCAAGGCTCGTCGCGATGCACGCATCGTCGATTCGAGCGTCTCCCGTCGCATTCGACGTCAGGTTTGCGCCAATATAAATGGTCGTCATCGCCGCCGAAGCGACAAAACTTCCCGTCACCCCCGCATACGTCGACGTAATGGGTACCGAAGTAATGAGCGTCCCGTTGTGCGCATCGTGTCGTATCTCAGCGAATCCGCCATTGCCCGCAACGTAAAATCTCACCCAGTATGTTTGTCCAGGTGTCGTTGGCACGCTTTGCGTAATGCCCTCGTAATGTGTCCATTGCAGCCGCGGCGAACGCATCCCCATGTAGAGACCGGGATCGGCCCCCGTCGCCCAATAGTTGCAATCCGCTCCAAGCGACGTGGATGAATTGCCCCAACCAGCCGGCGGCGTGTTGTGAGGCACGGCCGGACAGTCTTCCATGTCCGCATTGCCCAATAAATTGACCGCCCGAGCATCCGGCAAGTGCGACCCCAACATCAGCAATGCAGCCGATGCGGGCATGAGCTTTCTGATCGAACGAAGTCGAAGACGTGTCGTGTTCATGCTCCAACGCTACACCCGAGTCGCTCGCTTGCAAAGACCCCTCTTGACGTTTGCTCGCGCTTCGGCAACAGTCGTCCGATGCGCGTTCTCCGGCAGCTCGGTCTCCATCCGCTGGTCGCGTTTGCAATGGTTGTCGTCGACCTCATGCTCACCGCTTCCGATCTCATCACCCTCGCCACCGTATCCGTTATCGTCGCTCTCGTGTTGACGATTCCGTGCATTCTCCTCCAGCGCTATGCTTACAAAGACGAGTGGGGCGTGGCGGTCGGCAAAGGACTGATTGTCGGCATTTTGACGGCTATCCCAACGCCACTTCCCGCCATCGTGACCGGCGCAGGCGGCGTTCTCGGCACGATTGGATTGCTGTCGGATCGCAAAGAACCTGCACGCCTCGAAGCCGCTTCCAAAGAGTCGGACTACAAGCCCTCGTAAGAGCTTCACAATCGGTCGTCAACCATTCCTCTTTACACCGCGCGCGGATTCTGCGAATCTGCGCGCATGGCATATCGCAAGAGTGCACGCGAAGACCGAGATGCAGCGCCTGAAATCAAGGGCGATTCTCTCACGCGCATCGACGTCTCCGGACGCCCCGGGATCCAAGGCGCTCCCGGATATCATGGTTCGAGCGGCACAGGGTCCGGCGGTCATGGGCAATCCGGCGGAGACGCCGGCCCCGCCGAACCTGGACAAACCGCAGGCGTCATTCATGCCGTCTTGCGCGCCGACCCAACCGATCCGCAATGCGTTCGCATGGGTGGGACCGCGCGGACCGCAAACGGCGAACAAGGGAGTTTGTCTCGCACGGTGACCATCGGCGATGCCGGATTCATTGATCTCGTCGCGCGCGGTGGCCATGGTGGACGCGGCGGCGATGGCGGATGTGGCGGCGACGGAGCACGCGGCAGCGCCGGCTCGGACGCCTCACGCTATTCTAGCGGCACCGATGGCGGACGTGGTGGCAATGGCGGACGCGGCGGCAATGGCACGAGCGGCGCCCATGGTGGATCCGGCGGCGCCATTGTCGCGGAAGTTGCCCGCGAAGACACCCACTTGCTCATGCTCCTTCGTCAAAGCGTCGAGGGCGGGTTTGGCGGGGCGCCCGGCACGAACGGCGCAGGTGGCTGTGCGGGCCGAGGAGGTCCAGGTGGAAGCTCCTATTCGTGGACCGAAACGGAATCATACACCGATAGCGATGGCAACTCGCAAACACGCACCACCTCCCATTGGAATCCCGGAGGTTCGGAAGGCCCATCGGGCGCGTCCGGCATGCCTGGATCAGCATTTATTCAGGGAGGACCACCCGGCGCCACAGGTCGCTTCACCATTCACGTCACATCCAACGGACAAACCGAAACCTACCCCGATCGGTACGATGTTCGTCTCGTGTCATTCGAGCATCACAGCGACAACCACGATGGCATTTATGAACCCGACGAACTCCTTCACATCACCCGCATCGAAGTGATGAACGTCGGCCCCATGCCCACACCTGCGACGCGCAAGATCGAGCTTTCGCTGCGGGAACATGGCTGGGTGTATCCCGAAAAAATGCATCTCGAAATGCCCTTTTCGCTCGGGCCGGGACAGCGTCATACCTTCACGACGGAAAAACTCTCGGCCAAGCTTGGAGCGTTTCACCCGTCGAAACCGTCCGATCCTTTGGCCCATGAAGAAGTCGTGCGACATTGCGCGTATGTGCCCGACGCGCGCCGAGAATTTTCTCAGTATGAAAATGACCGCAGTCTCGAATTGGGTCGCTTCTCGATTCGGTTTCCCATCGAATCGTCCCCCATTCAATCCTTGTATTCGCTTGGTCCTGGACAAGCTGCGCGTTTGCGCTTCACGATCAAGAACGCTTCCAACAAAGCTTACGGCGCAAGTTCCGAGCTTGGCAGACGCATCGTTTTTCGCCTGTTCTTTCACGAAAGCGAGCTCGGCGACGAACACATCCTGTTTTTCGACGATACCGGCACCCGTGTTCCTCTTTCCATCGGTTTTTCCCGCGAGATTCCGGAGCTATTGCCCCAACAATCGATCACCATCGAAGGTGTCGTCGCCATCGCCGAATCAGCGCCCTTTTATCGTGCCGGACGTATGTGGCTTTCCCTCGAGCTCGGTTCGATCCCCGAACCTGCACGCCCCAAACCCATTCAATATCGTAGTTTCGACGTACGCGTCGCGCGCCCCTTCGACAAACGTGCCCCCTTCGACGTCTTGCTCGTCGTCAACAATCGCACCGAGGCGGGTGAAGTCGAAGCATGGCAAGGGCTTTTCTCAGCACTCGGATTACGTTCGTCCGTCTATGACCTGTCGCTCGAGGGCGGATTCGATCTGCATGACGACAATGGTCTCGGCAACGACGACTTGCGCGGTCGCAGCATCGTCTTTTTGAATCAGGTGATGGATACGGCCAAGGGCGAGCGGAAGTCGATTCATCACGCGTCGAAAGAACAACTCGTCGACGTATGTGCCAAGGGCGCGCGCGTGCACATCGTCGGCGAACCGTTTCGGCTCGAGCGATTCTTGACGCCGACTGGCAACGACGAACCCTCCCAAGCCATTGTTCCCTCCGCTTCGACCTATCTCGTGCCATCCAAGGAAAAACCGCGACAGAATCTCTCCGTGGGCGATGCGCCCCTTCACATCGAAATCCCCAAATGGTCCGTGTTCGGGTTTGGTAAGCCAAGCGAAAAGGCCATCGTTGCCAAAGCCATGTCCCTCCACGACCAGCTTACTCGTTTGTATCCGAATCGCCGTCATCTGCTCGCGTGGGACCTCGACCCGAAGCTCATCAAGGATTACGTCGTCGCTTCTCGCTGGCAGATGGGCCGCATTTCCATTCATCGATCGCTCGATGCCATGCCGGTCGCCGTTTCGACAACGACGATGAAGGGAATGTCCGATGATCGACGAACGCAGATTCTTCAGCGGGACAACATCATGCAGTTCGTTTTGGCGTTATCATTCTCCGAAAAACTCAGGCGCCTGGAAGTCCTCACGTCGACCATGGCGGCACGCGATGACGATGACGACACCTTGGCCGGGTCGGTCGTGGGCATCGTCCTGCATGCCATTGTCATTGATTTGGTCGAGGAGCAGCTCGACCTTTTGCGGCGTCCTTGGTGCCAGGGAGCAACCCCGCGTTCGCTCCGCGCGGCGCTCGTGCAGATGCGCGAACTTGCGGAAAAACTATATGATTCGCAAGAGAATTCGTTGTCCGTGGAAGCTCGCGCAGCG
>Ga0138256_10007300_pt1 | contig 11682 bp, 9 predicted proteins | sample KNB2016incub_MG_FD_105486 | JGI IMG/M metagenome (GOLD analysis project Ga0138256, IMG submission 105486) | Active sludge microbial communities from wastewater in Klosterneuburg, Austria - KNB2014incub_MG | ecosystem: Engineered > WWTP > Activated sludge > Unclassified | place: Austria...
CATGCTGTATGCAGCTCAGTGGAATTCGAAAGCCCTGGCGAGAATCGCGCCGCACATCCCGAAGGACATTCCCAAAGATCCGCACTCACAGCAGGCGGAAATCGCGCTGGCATCATTCAAGGCCGGAGTTTGCGTGTCGGCCAATTTGACGATTAGTCAGTTCGACAGTCATCAAAAAAATGACGAAGACCAGATGAAACTCATTCCAAAATTCCTCGCCAGCATCGACTATCTGCTGCGCCGTGCGGAAGACCTGAATATCCGCGAAAAACTGGTCCTCATTATTCAAAGCGAAATGGGCCGCACTCCGACCTACAACAGCGGCAACGGAAAAGACCACTGGTCGATCGGTTCCATCATGTTCCTCGGCCCCGGCATCGTTGGCAATCGAGTCATCGGGGCGACCGACAACGGTCAGTTCACCATCCCGATCGATCCAAAAACACTCGCACTGTCCCCCAAGAACGGACGCCGCGTCCGCCCCGAACACATCCACATCGCCCTCCGCGAATTGGCAGGCGTTGCGGGCAATGCTTTGAGTGAGCGTTTCCCGTTTAAGGTCAAGAACGAAGAGCAACTTGTCGGATTGTGGGGGTGAGCGAATTGGGTATTGCTTACAAAATCCCCATCGGCTTCACGCCGATGGAGCCAAGGTTTCGAAACTACAGCGCCGACTTAAATCCCCGTTTCGTCCCCACCGGCTTCATGCCCAATGGCGTGGACTTAAGCTCTCCACCCGACCCCGTGTCGGTGGAAGCAAGACTGGTCAGCTACACCGCCAGCTCAGAGACAGACCTCCTCCCTCCCCGTTTTTTGCTCGCCGAAGGCGAGCAAAAAACGGGGAGGGAGGAGGAAAAAAGAATTCTCTCACACTGTAGCCTGCCAGTCAGCGGTCCCCCGACACAGGGTCGGGAGAGCCGAGATTTTGGTTTTCAAACCTGAAGTCCACTGGCACGAGGCCAGTGGGGCGAACTCTGACCAAGCAGTGAAAGCAGGCTGGACGGAGGAGCGAAGGGACGCCGTTCCGGCAAAAGGTGAGACTCTGATGAAACGACAACCTGGCACTGCCGAATCAGCGCTACGCTTGGTCCGGCCTACTTGCTTTAGTCAGCAATTTCCGTGGCATTGAATCGTTCGATTCATTGAATAATTTGGGATTCAGTACGCTTATGCGGGCTTAAAGGTGACGCGAAGTTGCTGAGCCACTGCCTCCAGGACAGCTTCAAAGTCTTTGCAGCGAGATTTGGGCAAATGAGCCTGTAAATGAATCTTGGGCGATTTTTCGGATCCCGCTCTGAAAATCTGCACGCGAGCGCCAATGGCTTCGAGGAAAATGCACTCATACGGCGTTCGCCCGCTGTCACCGAGAATATCAAAAACATGAACCGCACCGTCCGAACAAAGACTGCGAATCGACTGCGTTACGTTGTAAACCTCGATGCGTTTACTGGCAGAGGCGAAATTCAGGCTGATCGCTGCGGGAGACACAGGCTCGAAGAACGCGAAGCCACAGGCAAGCATTCCAGAAAGTGGGTCAAGAACCTCAACGCCCGATTCCAAACACTTGATTTCACCGCCCCAATACAGGTCAAACAAGCGACCCGGATATCGGGGACAAGCGATGAATATGGTATTGCGGAGACAGATTCCTATCTGGATCGCGTCATTGATATCGGATTGTGTGAGTTCCGGTCCGTCAAAAGAGAACCGCGAATCGGCAAACTCCTGCGCGAGCAACTCTCGCTGTTTCTCCCGAAGCTTTGCATCGGGACAATACAGCTGAACATCATCGTTCAACCATCCATGCCCGAGGCGAGTCAGGTAGTCGCGGTAGCCAAACGGCAACGGTGCCCCGAACTGGGATTCCAGTTCATCCAATTCGTTAGAACTGACAGGTTCATCCGTGGGATATACAACATGAATATCTTCAAGTCTGAATGTCATGGAGCTCTCCAGGAGAAATGTTCTTATGAAACTTTTGCATTCGTAGTCTAACGAGACGTAGCGGTCACAACGTCGCTCGTTCATTTCGATATGGGCAGCGTCAGCTGCGTTCCCTTTTCGTCAGTCCGCTTCGTCGTGCAAATGCCGAGGCTCGTCTCGGCGGGGCGAGACGACTACATTATTCAACATTCTTGGTTCCCGTGCCTCGTCGCGACTTAATCGGAGACAAAAATGAAGATCTTCCTGCGACTAATCATATTCACTGTTGTGGCTGCATTACCAATCGCTAGTGCTCAGGACAAGAAAACATCCGACGCAGCAAAACCTGCGAGTGACGACGCCATCGACTTCAATCGCGCCCGACAGTTGATGGTTCGCAAACGCGGCGGAGAGAAATTGTCGGCGGACGAAGAAGCGTACCTGCAGCGGGCGATCGAAGCTCGGCGGCGTAATCCGGGAGCGGCGGGTGGCGGAGATTCTCGCACTCTGCTGTCACGCCAACAGACGGGATTGAAACCACTCTGCGACATGTCGGCAAAAGATCGGTATCTCGATCAGGATGGTGGTATGTATGGTGCTGGTATGAATGTGCCGCCGAAAGATCATCAAAAGGCGACCGAACAGGCGCTGGGACAGATACAGCCGCTGAACGCGGCTGGCAAGCCTGATCCAAAAGGGCAGATCGTGCTGGTTTCCATCAGCATGTCGAATGCGACACAAGAGTTCTCTCGCTTCAAACAAATCGCCGACGCTGACAAGCAAAAGTCTTCGCAGTTGACGATTGTTGATTGCGCTCAGGGCGGGCAGGCGATGGCGGAATGGGTCTCTGCTGACGCGGCGACATGGAAAGAAGCGGACCGCCGGATTCAGCGAGCCGGTGTATCACCCGAGCAGGTGCAGGTTGCCTGGGTCAAACTCGCCAACAAAGGCCCGCGAGGTGACCTGGAAACACATGGCCGCAAACTGCAGAAGGACACGCTGGCGGTCATCCAGAATGCCAAACGAAAGTTTCCGAATCTGCAGATCATCTACATGTCGAGCCGCATCTACGGGGGCTATTCGGGCGGCGCGCTCAATCCCGAACCGTATGCCTACGAGTCCGCGTTTCCCGTGCGGTGGTTGATTCAGGATCAGATTGCAGGGAACCCGGAACTCAATCATGACGCCACTTCAGGCCCGGTGAAAGCTCCCGTGCTGTTGTGGGGACCATACATGTGGGCTGACGGAATTGCACCGCGCGAGGACGGCCTAAAGTGGACTCGTGACGACCTTGGCCCCGACGGGACTCATCCCTCGGAAGCCGGTCGAAACAAAGTGGCAAAGATGCTGCTGACGTTCTTCAGTGAGGACCCGCTGGCTAAGTCGTGGTTTCAGGGAAGAAGCAAAGAGTAGAATAGACTCGGCGAGCGGCAGGGCATCAGCCCAATGGTACTCGATTTGAGGGAGGGCGAGGCTCCTGCCGAGCCGCTTGCCAAACAATGTTCAATGTTTCTCGCGGCTCAGCAGGAGCTTCGCCCTCCCGATCGAAAGGCGTTTTTTCTAAATCGAGTACCATTGGGCGGCAGCCCTCCGAGTCCTGTCATCGTTGTTCCGAAGCTCCAGCCCTGGAACGAGAAGTTCATCTCTAAAAGGTGCGTCACCGATGGAAATACAATCATTCGAAAGCACCATTCCGTTCAACACCCAGCGGCTCAGCGCAAGGAATAGTCAGCCGAATGGTGACAGACGAATTCTCGATCCACCTGCGATTCATTCGTCTGACACCATTCGGTTGACATTGCTTTCGAATAGACAACGCCAGTCGGAAGTCTCACGACTTCCGCTACAGCGATTGTCTGTCATCGAAATGCCAGGTGACAATGATCATTCCAGCCGAGTCAGAGAATTGCCAGTACGGTCCAGCCGCTGATTTCTTTTTTGTCAGATGAGGTCGTTTGGCTGCAGGTTTATCTTCTTTCAGCAGCATGAACAAATCGGTCAGAACATCCTTATTGCTGCCGTAGTAGCTGTGTCCCATGAACGAAGTTTCGATGCGGGAACAATCAATCGTTTCGACGTCCTCAATGATGATTGGTTTCTCCGAATCACCCGCGCGTCGCTCCGCGTGCAACTGCTTCGAAGCAATGAGGGCTGAATCGCTCGCGTTGGCATAAAGTGATACACGATCAGATTGAGCAACAACTCCGGGCACCCATTCACGAAAGTCGCTTTCACCAACATCGGGCGCGCACAGGACCACGTTGGCAAACGGCTTGTGCTGGTTCTTACCAAGTCGGGGTGTCGGCAGTTGATTGAGGCTCTGCATCACAATGCGGTTCCCCATGCTGTGGACGACGATGTGAATTCGAGTCCCAGACTCAACGCCAGCCAGCAACGACTTCAGGAACTGAGTACACGGGGCAACGGAAGCCGCATTGATGACTTCGTCACGACTGTAGCTCAGGACTCCACCCTGACTCGGCCAGCAATACGCAACAACGGCTCCGTTGAATGGGATGTCCAGCGCGATCTGAGCTGTTCGGGCAACCGCCGCGTCGAAACTGACATTAAAACCATGAACGAAGACCAACAGGTCGCGCTGGCGCGAATGCCTGATCTGATCGTTGACTCCATCAAGAAACGCTGACTCCCCAATTGAAGTTGAATCAATCTTCGCGATCGGGCCATCGGAAGCGGAACCTGATGTTGCCGTGGCGGAGGCGCTTTTGACGGTATTCCTGTCGGACTCTGTTTTGAGCTCCGTGCCACGTCGTCGAGACGGGATCGTGACTGCGCAGACTCCGTATGCGGGGACATCCAGAATTCGCGCGTCGGCCTGCGGATCATCCGAATAAGCAAATCTCCCGCGGTTTGTCGCGACGAACACTTCCCAGCGGCACGAATCAGCTCCCCAATGTGTGATCGCCACCGGTTCCGCCAGCGTATCCACATATTGAGCGAAACTTTGCATCAACGGAAGTGCGGTCCCGTCCTTCAATTCGCTTTCGAAGCTGGTATCGTAAACGATCCCTCGGCTCTTACTCGAAATCACCGGAGGATCCGGCACGCGGCATCCAAGCCATACCCCAACCATCAGGGATGGCACCACAACTCGCAGCAGCGAAGCAGGCGATAGTTTTCGGACGATCTTCGCGCTCATTCATCCTCCGTGACGCAGCGGCGACTGGCTTAAAGCAGCAAATCATAGCGCACGGGGTCGAGAGAGGTGAAGGCGAATATTCCGATGGCATTTGCCTGCCGAATAAGGTCTCTCCAGGATCGGTTAACGATCGATCGAGAAATAAGTGAGCGGCAAGGCGCTTGCCGCCGGTGATATATACTTCACGCGGTCAGAAATGATGCAGTGGATTTTCTTGCGATTGTTCCCTCTCCCCCGCAATGGATTTTCCAATTTTACACGTTTTCCACGGGGGAGAGGGCTAGGGTGAGGGGGAAGAATCAGCTGTTTTCTCGTTCATCATATGAACTCCAGGTCAGCCCCCTCATCCGGCCTGTCGGCCACCTTCTCCCCCTTGCCAGGGGGAGAAGGGACATCGAAAACTTTGACTTTGATAGTACCTCAGTCTGCACCGCGTAAAGGATAGACTGCCGTATACCGGCGGCTAACGCCTTGCCGCTCACTTCCTATCGGACAGTTATTTCTCGCGCGATCCTACGCGGGCCCGTCAAGTCGCTTTCGCAGCTTGTAAAATCCGGTCGCCAGTTTGATCGCCAGGACAAGATTGCCACTCCAGACGACAACCGCGATCGCATGGGGCACTCCCATCAATTCGATGGGAATCGCGAGGAACAGGATGAGTCGCGGTCGCACGAGCCAGGTGTATGGAATCTGTAGCGTGTTCCGCACCATCGAGATCGCCAGCACACCGGTGTAAACCACCAGAAATATGGCCCCCGCCGGGATCGAAAGTTTGGGTGAACCAATCATTAAAAAGATGGTCACTGCCGAGACAACCAACTGGTCGCAAAACGAATCGGTAAAACTGCCGCGGTGACTCGCAGAATTCTGAAACCGGGCCAGCGGTCCATCGATCCCATCCAATGCGACGTGCATCCAGAGGGCGATGACCGCCAGCCAAACGTTTTCAAAATACCAGAGTGGCGCGAAGGCGACGCCGAACAGAAAGGAGAGAATCGTGATGTGATCGGGCGTGATCCGCAGTTTCGTCATTAGTCGCAGAAACGGCGCAAGAAACCTGGCGCGGATCTGCTGTCCGTATTCCATCCAGTCTCGCTCACCGGCTGAGTAGCAGTCTCCCTTTGCAGGGGGCTCAACGGGCAGGTCGGCGGTCTGTTCCGGCATCGAATTATTTGACCTCAAACATCGCGGGGATCAGTTTCAAGTGACGGATCCCTGAGCCAGCATTGTAAAACTGGTAGCGACCATATTGAAAACCATACATCGGGATGTGAGTGTGTCCAAAGTAAATGCTGTTGATGTCGTCCAGAAATCCTTCTCCCTGACGTTCGAGATACTGGATGAGTCGCTGGCACGTCTTCTTTTGAGTGTGTCGCAGCCGTGGAATCAAACCATGCAGTCGCGTCTGAATCACGGCGGAGTAGAGCAGGTTTCCGATCCTGCCTTTTTGACGATCCTCGTGAAACGATTTCCGATATTCCTGCAGTCCGCCGATGCGGCGTTCTCCATCAAGCACATCGCCGTGAAGAAACAGGGAACTTCCGTTTCGCCAGACAGTGGACGACCAAATAAAGTTGCCATACCGCTCAGCCAGCGATTCGAGCATCAACGTGATACGCGGATGACAATCGTGATTTCCAAGCAAATAGACCCAGTTCGCTGTTGGATTGAGTGCGATAGCGGTCTCAACCCATTCGCTGGCCGCTTGAATCGTCGCGTCGAGACTGCCCAGCTGACTCCAGCGAATGTCAAAGATGTCACCGCCCAGCACGATCACCTTCGCGGCGGAGACCAAGTCCTTGTTGTGGTCCCAGTACCGCTGACCGATCGATCGCTGGCTGAATAGATGGAGGTCGGAAATAAAGAGCCCGGTTATGTTCGTATTCATTTTCATTTGCCGGAGATCGGTAAACTCTCTACTAAATTCGTTCAACGGGAGTGCATTGCGACTTTCCCCTCTCCCCCCGCTCAGACTGTTCCAACTTCTTTACTGCTCCACGGGGGGAGAGGGCAGGGTGAGGGGGAATTGAGAGATTGCATTTCTTTGTGTTCGAAACATCGCCCCACGGCCACCCCCTCATCCGGCCTGCGGCCACCTTCTCCCCCTGCGAGGGGGAGAAGGGACTGTTGAGCCATCAACTTTGAGTCCGTGTCCATTTCCATTTCCACACTATTTCAACCGCCGACCAGTTGAAACGCTTTCTTCATCGCCGCCGCCGTCGCTTCGCACGCCGGGTCGTTGTCCATGGCGTTGAGTTTTGCGTTAAACGGTTCGCTCCGCACAGGCCCATCATAGCCAATTTCCACCAGGACTCCGAGGAAATTTTTCAGATCAATCACACCTGTCGCGGCGGGAAGTTCACGCTGCTGGTCCAGCTGCTGGTCGATCTCAAGCCCCTGTGGTGCATCGTTCAGGTCACAGGCAATGATGTCCTTGTTCGTGAGTGTTCGCAGGTCATCCGCCGTTTCGTGAGCGGTGTACCAATGCCAGCTGTCGAGCACAAAGCCGACGTTGTCCTGTGCGATCTCGGCGATCAGGTCTTTGGTTTCCGCCATCGAGTGGATGAAACTGTAACGCGCCGACGCCCACAGCGTTTTTGGGCCGACATGCTCCATCCCAAACCGCAGCCCGTGTTCGTTCAGGATTTTGACGCACTCCCGCAGCCGTCGCGCGTGCTGGCGAAAATTCTGGACGTAGGTCAGTTCTTCATGATAAGGCCGCAGCCAGGTGCCCACTCGGGTCACACCAAACTGCTGCAGGGCTTTGGCATGTTTCGGTAATTCCTTCAGACCGTTGTTGAAGGCCTCTTCATCTTTGCGAAATTCCACAGTCAGACCGGCTGCTCCCCAGACGATCTTCTGCTCCTTCATCAGAGCGGTCAGTTGATCGCGACCCTTGTCGTCGAGGGCCGCCAGTTCGCCCGAGTTTGGGGCCACGGATCCGAATCCGTATTTCGCAGCCAGCCGGATCGTCTCACTCTGATCTGCCTTGACGCCAATCGCACCTGGAGTTAGATCCATTGTAAACCGACGGCTGGCACTGAATGGAGCAGCCGACACGCTGCCTGCGCTAGACAGCGCTGCCAATCCGATTCCCGCTGTACTCAACAGCATCTGACGACGACTGACGGTTTGCATGATGGGTTCCTGTTCCATTAGTATTGTACGAGGTGTTGCAGGGTCAGTGAAAGAATAGAGTAGCGGAAACTCAGCGCGAGCGGAAAGCTGGAGCCTCATCCCTCGTTCCCAGGCTCCAGCCTGGGAACGCATATCCGCGAAGCTCCGCTTCGCCGCACGCCAGACGACATGGAACTGCTCAAAATTCTCCACATCAGCAGAGAGCGACTCCCGCAATGACCCGAACCCGATACCGCATTTACGAAACCGCGTTCCCGTACTTCATTACCAGCACCATTAACAGTTGGTTGCCGGTCTTTACAAGACAGGAAGCAACCGACATCATCCTCGACTCATGGCGGTTCCTGCAACGAGAAAGAGAACTCAAGCTTTTTGCCTGGCTGATTCTGGAGAATCATCTGCACATGATCGTATCCGCACCGGAACTGCCTGCGGTAATGCACAGTTTCAAGTCCTGAACAGCTCGCCAAATCATTGATCTCCTGAAGGATCGTCAGTGCGAGACACTGCTCCGCCAGCTGAAAGCGACGAAGCTGAACCATAAGAAGGACAGTGAATTCCAACTCTGGCAAGAAGGTGGAAAGCCAAAGCAGATTCAGAATGACGAGATGATGTGGCAGAAGATTGAGTACACTCACAACAATCCTGTCGATCGAGGCTTTGTTGACGATCCGATTCACTGGCGGTGGTCGAGTGCTCGGAACTATGCCGGGCACGCGGGATTGATTGAGGTTGAAACGGATTGGCGGTAGTAGTGGGCTCTGGCGGCGAAGCAGAGCTTCGGGGATAGGCGTTCCCAGGCTGGAGCCTGGGAACGAGATTTATGGGAGGTATGTGGAAGATGAAATTATTGACAAGACATGCAGTGACACTCATTCTGCTCATCACTGGATCCACAACATCCAGCGGCGGCGAACCAATCGACATCGGCAACCGGCTGGAACTCTTCGTTGACGATCACCTGATCGAATCGATCGAAGGCGACGTCAGTCGGCAGTTGATCCGTCCCGAACCACGGGAAGTGGTATTCGAAACCGGCGAGCCGTGGGAAGGCAACACGAGCGGGTATTACACGTTTCTGCAGGACGGCGACACGTACCGCATGATCTACCGCGGCTGGCAGCACGACGCCAAAATGAAGGCGGTTCACAAAGAGGTCACGTGTTACGCCGAAAGCAAAGACAGCATTCACTGGACGAAGCCGAATCTCGGACTGTTCGAATGGAACGGTTCGAAAGACAACAACATCGTCTGGCTGGGATCGGGGACTCATAACTTCACCGCCTTCCGCGACGACAACCCGACAGCACCGGCTGAGTCGCGCTACAAGGCGTTTGGCGGGATCGGAGATTTCGGCGGCGGACTCGTTCCGTTCGCCTCGCCCGACTGCATTCACTGGACGCAGCTCCAGGAAAAGCCTGTCATCACTCACGGTGCGTTTGATTCGCAGAACCTTGCGTTCTGGGACACGGATCGTGGCGAATACCGAGCGTACTGGCGTTACTTCGGCGACGGAGTTCGCGCCATCCGTACAGCCACATCGAAAGACTTTCTGCATTGGGAAAACGAAGCCGACCTTGCATATCCGCTGGGCACGCCGATTGAGCATCTCTACACAAACGCCATTCAGAAGTATTTCCGAGCACCGCACCTGTTCGTCGGTTTCCCGACGCGATTTGAACCGTCAAGTCAGGAGGTCGAGCCTATCCTGATGACCAGCCGCGACGGAGTCCACTTCCAGCGTTACGCGGACGCTGTCATTCCGCGAACTGCCCCCAAAGATCGCGATCACAATCGCAGCAACTACATGGCGTTGGGCATGTTTCAATTGCCCGGCAAGCCAGACGAAATCTCTGTTTACGGTACGGAGAACTACTACGAAAGCACGCCCGGACGAATCCGCCGATTCGTGTACCGCGTCGATGGTTTCGTCGCCCTTCGCGGTGGAGAAGTAGGCGGCCAGGTGACGACGAAGCCGTTGAAGTTTGCGGGCACACAACTGCTGTTGAATTACGTTGTCAAAGCCAACGGCTCGTTGGTTGTGGAAGCGCTAAACAACACTGGCGAAGTGATTGGCAAATCGAAAATGTTGAGCGGTGATGCTGTGGATGCTCCAGTCGAATGGGAACGGAAGCCTGAATTTGGAAGCGACGCATTCGTTCAGTTGCGATTCACCATCAGACACGCGGATGTGTATTCTCTGCGGTTGGATTAACCTCCTGCATGTCGCCATCTTGCCAGCAAGACTACGAGTTTTCCAAGGCCGGCTTTTGAAGTTGTGGGCTCCGTGGCGTAAGCTTCCAGCGTGTGTTTTCCGCAGCGGCAATGATGGCAAGCAGAATGCTTATCCAGCAAAGGACAATTCTTGTGCGACACTTTCTTGTCACTCCGTTTGTTCTTGCCACGATGACTCTTGCCATGACGATTGTCTCGCAACGGGAGACCCTGGCTCAGGAAATTTCCTGGCATGCAACAGGGAAGAACGGCGCGGTCGGGGCGGGACATGCGGATTCTGTGGCGGCAGGTATTGGAATTCTGGAACGAGACGGAAATGCGGCTGATGCGGCTGCGGCGACGATTCTGGCTTTGGCTGTGACGGACTACGGTTCGTTTGCGATCGGCGGTGAAGTCCCGGTACTTGTATATGACGCGAAGGCGAAGCAGGTAAAGTCACTCAGTGGCGTCGGCGGAGCGCCTTTGGATCCGGCAGCGATTGAATGGTACTATCAGAACGGCATTCCATCGACTGGCAGCATGAAGGCCGCTCCCGCGCCGGGAGCGGTCGATCTGGTCGTTACACTGCTGAAGATGTACGGAACGATTTCCTTCGAACAGGCGGTCTCTCCGACGCTGGCTCTGCTGGACAACGGCAACCAGGAGTGGCATCCGCATCTTGCAGTGACGCTTCGAAAGCTGGTCGATGCCGAACACACCACTCAGGGAACTCGCCAGGAAAAGCTCACGGCGGCGCGAGATCGATTTTACAAGGGCGATGTCGCCGACGAACTGGAAGCGTGGTACATCGCAACCGGTGCGTTTCTTCGCAAGCGAGATCTGGACGCGCAAACGACGCTCGTGGAAAATCCGGTTTCGGTCGATTACCGAGGCTACACGGTCTACAAATGCGGACCGTGGACTCAGGGACCTGTGCTCTGTCAGAACCTGCGCCTGCTCGAAGGCTTTGATCTGCACTCGATGGGCCATCTTTCCGCTGACTATGTTCATGTCGTGACCGAAGCCATGAAGCTTGGGTACGCCGACCGTGACGAATACTATGCCGACCCGCGTTTCTCCAAAGTACCAATGACAGAGTTGCTGTCCGACGAGTACACAAAACTGCGTCGACCACTCATTGATTTGCAGAAAGCATCTATGGATCGTAGGCCAGGCGATCCCGTCAACATGCAGGCTCAGCGAATTGATGGAGTGGCCAGCGACGAATCAGAGAAGATCCCGAAGCA
>Ga0138256_10007302_pt1 | contig 11679 bp, 14 predicted proteins | sample KNB2016incub_MG_FD_105486 | JGI IMG/M metagenome (GOLD analysis project Ga0138256, IMG submission 105486) | Active sludge microbial communities from wastewater in Klosterneuburg, Austria - KNB2014incub_MG | ecosystem: Engineered > WWTP > Activated sludge > Unclassified | place: Austria...
CGTTCAGGTCGGGTTATCAATAAAAGATGCTCACAAAAGATTATTGGCGCCTTCAATTGAAACCGAATTTAAAAACAGTTCTAAAGCCAAAGCCGATGAAGAGGCAATCCGTGTGTTTTCTGAAAACCTTCGCCAGTTGCTTTTGTCTCCTCCGCTTGGTCCAAAAGTTACAATGGCAATTGATCCCGGTTTCAGAACAGGCTGCAAACTTGTTTGTCTTGATCAGCAGGGAAATTTGTTGCATCACGATACTATCTATCCACATCCACCTCAGCCTAAAGCGGATGAAGCAACCGAGAAAATAAAAGCGCTGTTAAAAAAATATAAAGTTGAAGCAATTGCAATCGGAAACGGAACAGCAGGCAGAGAAACGGAACGGTTTATTAAATCTCTGATTGGTGAAACAAGTACAACAGAAATATTTATGGTAAACGAAGCAGGCGCATCAATTTATTCTGCTTCTGAAACTGCAAGAGAAGAATTCCCTGATCTCGATTTAACTTTCCGCGGTGCAATTTCTATCGGAAGACGGTTGATGGATCCGCTCGCGGAGCTTGTTAAAATTGATGCCAAGTCAATTGGTGTTGGACAATATCAGCACGACGTTAACCAGGATGATTTGAAAGATGGTCTGGATAAGGTTGTAACATCCGCTGTAAACCAGGTTGGTGTAAATTTAAATACAGCCAGTCAGCATTTACTTAGTTATGTATCGGGCATCGGACCGAAGCTTGCTAAATCAATTATAAAATACCGGCGTGAGAACAAAACTTTTCGATCGCGCAAAGAACTGATAAAGGTGAGTGGACTTGGGGCGAAAGCATTTGAGCAGTCAGCTGGATTTTTAAGAATTCCGGGCGCTGAAAATCCACTTGATAACAGCGCTGTTCATCCGGAAAGTTATTCCATAGTTGCAAAGATGGCAAAGGATTTATCCCAGCCGGTTAAATCATTAATTGAAGCCGCAAATTTACGTCAGCAGATTGATATTAATAATTATGTAACAGATACAGTCGGCTTGCCAACGTTAAAAGATATTATGCAGGAGCTTGAAAAGCCGGGGCTGGATCCTAGAGGCAAAGCAGAAGTATTTTCATTTTCAGAAACGGTAAACGAAATAACAGATTTAAAACCGGGAATGCGTTTGCCGGGTATAATAACAAATCTTACTAAGTTCGGTGCTTTTGTAAATATAGGAATAAAAGAAAATGGCTTGCTTCACATTTCTCAAATAACAGATCGATTTATTAAAGACCCCTCTGAGGTTTTAAAATTAGATCAGAAAATTATAGTTAGAGTTGTTGAGATTGATATTGAAAGAAAACGAATTCAGTTGAGTATGAAGGAGGGGTAGTAATATTAGATTCCCACTTTCGTGGGAATGACAGCTTGAGTTTGTCATTCCCGTGCAAACGGGAATCTGGATGCTGAATAACCATAGATTCCCACTGGAGTTTATCCTGATGAAAATCGGGGTGGGAATGACAGCTTTAATCATTTTAATAGAATGAAAAACTACTACGTTTATATTATGACCAATAAACCCAATGGAACATTGTACATTGGAGTTACCAATGATCTGGTAAGAAGAATTTATGAACATAGAAATAGTATAATTGATGGCTTCACTAAAAAATATAACTTAAAAATGCTGGTTTACTTTGAAATGTTTGATAGAGTTGAAGACGCGATACTTAAAGAAAAGAGATTGAAGAAATGGAACCGACAATGGAAAGTCGAAATGATAGAAAAATCTAATCCGGATTGGGTGGATTTATATGATCAGATAACAGATGGTTAACTATAGATTCCCACCTTCGTGGGAATGACAGTGTGTTGTTGTCATTCCCGTGTAAACGGGAATCTGAATAATGAATTAAAAAAGATTCCCACTTTCGTGGGAATGACAACTTTTTATTTATTATTCTCAACTTAAGAGGATAATAACCAAGATTTATTATTCTACTAAAGGGAGGTCTGTAAAAAAACAATTTCTTAATTAAATGGGGCTTCTTCTTCATCATCAAACAAATCTTCTTCGTCTAATTCTTCAATATCAAACTCATCTTCAAGATCTTCTTTCTTTTTGGGTTCGTCTTCAAATAAATCATCTTCGTCTTCTTCATCATCATCGTAATAATCATCCTTCTCTTCTGCATCATCGTCATCATCATAATCATCGTCTTCATCTTTGTTTTTTCTTTTCGCAGCAAAAAGAGAATCAACCCCGAAAATGTTTAGATCATTTATTGCAAACGGATTTTCGTTATCATCTACGGTTTGCAAGTTTAATTCATTCTGTTCCATTATAAAATTTCTCCGATAAAACTTAATAATTACAGTTGTTAATTTATATGTGCGGAATAAATCTGCAAATAGAAAAATAAAAAACTTTAAAAAATATTTTTTCTAATTTATTATCGATTAGAACTTATATTGCTTTAGTTTATTTTACAATAGCAGAAATTTTTACAAGATTTTTTTGGATACTTAATGAAACTTGCAACACTTTGTTATGTAATTGATAAAAAAAACGATACTACATTAATGTTGCATCGTGTAAAAAAGGAAAACGATTATCACGAAGGAAAATGGAATGGCCTTGGCGGAAAATTTGAACTAGGCGAATCTCCGGAAGAATGTGCAATTAGAGAAATTGAAGAAGAGTGTGGTTTAAAAGTTAAATCTGTTACAATGAAGGGCTTTATAACCTTTCCAATGTTTGATGGAAAAGAAGATTGGTATGTTTTTCTTTTTACTGCCGATGAGTTTACCGGAAAACTAATTGATTCGCCGGAAGGAAATCTTGCCTGGGTAGAAAATGATAAATTAACGGAGCTAAATCTTTGGGGTGGAGATAAAATATTTATTCCTTGGTTATATCAAGATGAATTTTTTAGTGCAAAGTTTAATTATGAAAATGGAAAGTATGTTAATCACGATGTTAGTTTTTATTAAATACCCTCTTTATCCAATCTTTAAAGTAATGAAATGAAATTTTTTACATTGCTAATATTGTTTCTTTGCTTTGAGTTGTTTGGTTGTAATGGTGACAAAAACAAAAATCATCCGCCGGTACAACCGAATAGTGAAAAAAGCATTACTCGTTTTGATTCTACTTACAAGACCATTCACATTTTAGTAGCTCTGTGTGATAATAAATATCAGGGAATTGTGCCTGTTCCTGCAAAAATAGGAAATGGACAAGATTCAGATAACAATTTGTACTGGGGCTGCAAGTTTGGAGTAAGATCATATTTTAAGAATAGCAAGGAATGAAGATTTATAAAAGCACAAAAAATTGATAAAATAAAACATGAAAGAATAATATTTAAACACGTATCGCAAAAATATTTTTTTGTCGCCGATGCATATGATGGGCAATATATAAAACAATGTATTGATGATTTTTTATCAAGTAGTTGTGGAAAACTTAAAGATACTATTCAGATTGATAATATCACACTTGGAATTTCCGGAAATTCTGAACTTGTTGGATACATCGGACACAATGGACTTATGGATTTTCAGTTGTATGAAGAGTATAAAAACACAGATAACAAAAAAAGAGACGTGGTTATTCTGGCTTGCTTTAGTAAGCTTTACTTCTCACATTACTTAGAAAATGCAAATGTAAATCCCCTTGTTTGGTCAACTGGTTTAATGAGCCCAGAAGCCTACACCATACTGAATGCAATAACTGGTTATATTAATGGTGAAACGAATGAAAATATAAGACAAAGAGCAGCAACATCATATTCAAATTATCAGAAGTGTTCAAAAAAAGCAGCTATGAATTTATTGGTAACCGGTTGGTAATAAATTGTTTATAAAATATTTTATAAAGAAACTATCTAATTAAATGATGAACGAATTAAACTTTATGCACGAAAATATTTCTGGCATCTTTAACTACTGTGATAGGTGGTGCGAAAAATGCTCTTACATAAATCGCTGTTTATTATTTAAACAAGAGGCTGAACGAGAAATTAAGCACATTCTCTGGGATGAAGACAAAAATGATCCCGATCTTATTGCCAAAGATTTGGCAGATGATTTTAAAGAAACCTTCGCCCATATAAATAATTTTATGTGTGAAAAAGATGAAGTATTTGAGGAGTTTGAGAAGGATGACTATGAAGACGATTTTGTCGATGAGGATGAGGATGGGTTTTTTAAAGAGGAAATAGATAAAGCTGAACGACCTTCAACATTTTTAGAAAATTCAGAAAATTTTTTGATTTTGCTTTCGGAAAAATTGTTTAGGGACTTTTATAAATATTATGATCATCTAAGATTAAAAATGCCCGATGATCTTGAAGAAAATAATCCGCAAAGTGTTTTGCGGCAATATTTAGATACTCTTGGCTGGTACACTCCTCAAATAAATGTAAAGATAAGAATGTGTTATTGGAATAAACATAAATTATCAAAAGCAAAAGATCCGGAAATTGCAGAAATGGATGAAGAGATGTTAAACGTATCTGCCCGCATAGTTTTTGTTGGAGTTGAAAATTGCATAAATGCTTTAAAAAATCTTCCGCAGCAAAAACTTGAATCAGAATCAGAAATAGTTTCTCTTTTCACAATGATCAAACAAATAAAAGAAATGCTTATTAATGAATTTCCAATGGTGCTAACTTATAAACGTCCATATTTTGATTAAACGCATCTTAAACGAATGAACATTAAAAAGTATTTTCCTTTTACGATTTTACAATTTGTAAAAATTTACCTTGCAGCAATTCTGTTTTTTACTTTGTTCAGAATAATTTTATTTGCAACAGAAATAGATCGAATAAGTGCCTCTGATTCTAAGTTAGATATCGTGCTTGCGTTTGTTATGGGCATGCGTTTTGATATTGTAATATCTGGATACGTTCTTGTTTTTCCATTTGTAGTTTTAACTATACTTTCTTTTTTTGATAACAAATTTCTTGTCTTAAAAAGATTTTTCTTTGTTTACATTTTTGCTTTGTTTTTTCTGGCATTTATGGTTTGCGCAGTTGATATTCCTTACTTCAATCAATTTTATTCTCGTTTTTCAATTTCAGCATTTGAGTGGATCGATAGTCCAGTTTTTGTTTTAAATATGATTATACAGGAGCCGAGATACTGGCTGGTTGTAATTCCATTTGCAATTTTTGTTTTTCTTTTTTATAAGCTACTTAAAAAAATCTACTTTGGTGTTCAAGAAAATTCTTTCAATAATAAATCCATTAAAATCATTTTTTCAGTTTTGTTTTTGTTGGTAATGATTTTGGGAATACGCGGAAGAATTGAAGAAAAATCCCCGATAAGAACCGGCACAGCTTTTTTTTCCAACAATGCTTTTTTAAATATGCTGGGATTAAATCCCAACTTTACTTTACTTAGTAGTTATTTAGAAAGCAGAAAACCTGAAAATAAATATATTGCGCTTCTGGATGATCGGATAGCTATCTCTAATGTTCAAAAATATTTAAACATAAACTCTCCAGATAAAAATTTTCCAATACTTAGAAAAATTGAAGCAAGTAAAACAAGCCCAACAAATTATAATGTTGTTTTGATTATAATGGAAAGCATGGGCGCCGCCAAAATGTACCGCAACGGAAATAAAAATAATCTAACTCCGTTTCTTGATAGCATTGCTAATCAAGGATACTATTTTGAAAACGCATACACTGCCGGTATTCACACCTTTAATGGAGTATTCGGTTCTCTTTTTTCTTTTCCGGCTTTATATCGCCAGCATCCGATGAAAGGAAGTTCAATTAAAAAATATCACGGACTTTTTAGCACTTTAAGAAAAAAAAATTATTCAACGATTTACTTTACAACACACGATGGCCAGTTTGATAATGTTGAAGGGTTTTTAATCGCCAATGATTGCGAGACTGTTGTATCTAAGGACGATTATCCGCCAGAAGAAATAAAAACCACTCTTGGTGTGCCGGATGATTTTATGTTTCGTTTTTCAATTCCTTACTTAAATGATTTAAATAAAAAGAATAAACCATTTGTTGCTGCGTTTATGACTGCAAGTGATCATGGACCATATTATGTACCTGATTATTTTAAACCAAAGAGCAATGAAATATTAAATCAATTAATCGAGTATGCAGATTATTCATTAAAAACGTTTATAGATTTATCATCAAAACAATCGTGGTTTAAAAACACAATTTTTGTCTTTGTTGCAGATCATGGTTCTGCGATTGATGGATTATATGATATGTCAACAGATTACAATCACACCCCGCTAATTTTTTATGCGCCCGAGATTATAAACGACCATAAATCGATATACTCAATGGCGGGGCAGATAGATATTTTTCCAACAATTATGGGTTTGTTAAATCTATCTTACGAAAACAATACACTCGGAATTGATTTACTGAATGAAGGCCGGCCATATATTTTTATCAGTGCTGATGATAAATATGGTGTACTTGATGATGAATGGTTTTTGGTTGTGCGAAGTGATAAATCAAAAAGTTTATACAAGTATCGTGATAGAAACACTTATAATTTTGCTGATGAAAAAATTGATATTGTTGAGCGTATGAATGTTTATGCTCAATCAAATCTACAAACATTTCAGTATCTTCTTAGATCAAACAAACAATAAATTACTATAGAGCTTTAAAATATTACTGGACTTTACGCAGTGGTAAATAATAAGTTGGCAATCATTGTAAATAGATCAGCTACAAACATTAATAATCAAACAAAAGGGAATTAAAATTGCAAGACTTTAAAATAAACGATGAAGGAGAATTAGAGATTTTTGCATCTCAAAGTTCTTCACATACTGACTTTGATTTTTATATTGGGAAATGGAATATTAGAAATCGAAAACTAAAAGAACGATTAAATAATTGTAAAGAATGGACAGAGTTTAATTCAACTGATGACACAACACATTTGTTAAATGGTTTTGCTAATATGAATAAATTTTCTGCAACCTTTGATGGCGAACCTTTTGAAGGAATTGCTATCAGACTTTTTAATTCCAAAACAAAACTTTGGAATATTTATTGGGCTGACAGCGATAACGTTTCGTTTGACCCGCCAATGGTTGGTTCGTTTGATGGAAATATTGGAAAATTATATTGCAAGGACACTTTCATGGGACAAGATATTTTAGTTCTGTTTCATTGGGACAAAACAGATATTGACAACCCAATTTGGAGTCAAGCATTTTCAACTGATAGTGGAATGACTTGGGAATGGAATTGGTATATGTATGCGAGCAGAGTAAAATGATAACAGAAATAAGAATATACAAGCTGAAAGAAAATACAGCAGCAGAATTTAATAAAGTGTTTACAGAACAATCTTTAGCAATGATGAAATGTTGGAAAGTGAATGTTGTTGATTATGGATTTTCATTAATTGACAAAAACAGTTTTTATCTAATTCGTAGTTATGAAAATTTAGAACAACGGAAAGAAAGCCAGGATGCATTTTATGGAAGTAACGAATGGATAAATGGACCTGAAAAACAAATTATGAGTTGTATTGACACTTATAACACAACAATAGTAGATAGCGAAAAGCTGAATATAGAAAAAATAGTAGCGAACTGAAATTTAACAATGAACCTTCAGTATCGATTAACAAAAGCAAAGCCGCAAGTATTTTAGAAACACTAACAATTAAATAACCTTGATATTGAAAATGTTGAGCGTATGAATGTTTATGCTCAATCAAATCTACAAATAATCAATGACAGAATTAGAAAATTTTTACTTAAAACAAGATGAACCAACGAAAGGGACGCTTCTTGCTTTGAGAGAAATTATTCTATGTCAGGATAAAGACATTACAAATGTTTGGAAATATGGAATGCCGTTTTTTTGTTACAAAGGAAAAATGTTTTGTTATTTGTGGCTTCATAAAAAATTAAAACAGCCCTACATTGGAATTGTTGAAGGTAGCCGATTTGATGAATCATTTTTAATTCAAGAAAATCGTTCTAGAATGAAAATAATGTTACTAAACCCAAACAAAGATTTACCATTGAAGACAATAGAAAACATTTTACAACGAGCAATAAATTTTTATAAAACTGGAGAAATCAAAATCTAAGAATAATAAACATTCAAATTTCTAATAAATCCAGGTTATAAAAATCAACCTAATACAGGATTCAAAGCATTCTTTTAAATTTATTTCTTTTTACCATTCATTTACTCTTCACTAATACTTTCCTAAGTTTGTAGTAGATATTTTACTTACATATTCTACAATCTATTTATACACGGGAGATAGATCATGCCAACCACAAAAGAAAATCTTAAAGAGGCTTTCGCTGGTGAAAGTCAAGCTAACCAAAAATATCGTGCGTTTGCTAAAAAAGCAGAGCGCGATGGATTTCCAAACATTGCTAAACTTTTTAAAACAGCTGCCGAGGCAGAACGAATTCATGCTGAAGGACATTTAAATGCTTTAGATGGTATCGGAACAACAGTTGAAAATCTTAAAGAAGCAATTGATGGTGAAACTTACGAATACAAAGAAATGTATCCGCCAATGTTAGCACAAGCCGAAGCCGATAATCACAAAGCAAAAAGAATGTTTAAATATGCTGTTGAAGCTGAAGACGTTCACGCACAACTTTATAAGCTTGCACTTGCTGCTGCAGAACAAGGTAAAGATTTAGATGTAACAGATTTTTATCTCTGTCCTGTTTGCGGACATATTGAGTTTGGCAAGCCAGAAGAAAACTGTCCGATTTGCGGAACACTTGCTGCCAAGTATGTAAGGCTTTCGTAACAGTAATAAAAGTTTTTATACATAAATATTTTTAAACACAAATAGTAAGGATTGTATATCATGAAAAATCTATTATTTGTTCTTGCTTTAGTTTTTGCAATACTATTTACTCAAACCACACAAGCACAGTTTTTTGAAAAACTAAAAAAGAAAACCGAAGAATAAATAAAAAGCGAAGGTGAAAAAAGAGTAAATGATAAAGTAGATGAAGGTGTTGAAAAGGGTTACGACAAAGTAGAAGAGGGCATTGAAAATGCTGGCCAAGATTCAGGTGATGGAACGGAAGATTCAACCAGCACAACAGAAAAAACAAATGATGAAACAACTTCTAATAGTTCCGGAGATGATGTTAAGTTTTCAAGCTCTTCTAAATATGATTTCATTCCCGGTGATAAAGTAATTCTCTATGATGATTTCAGCCAGGATGCAGTTGGAGATTTTCCTGCTCTATGGACAACAAATTCGGCAGGTGAAATAAATACAATAAACATAGCGCCTGGAAACTGGTTTAATTTAAACAGCACAGATGGAAATTATTTTCTTTTAAATGATATAGACTTTCCTAAAAATTTTATAATTGAATTTGATATTGTACCCAAAACAAAGGGCGGTCGTATAGCTGCTGGTCTTTTGCTTTATGGAGAATCCAAAAGAAAAGAAATGGATAACAATCCCCAGCCCGGTAATGGTGGAATAATGATTTCAATTGAAAAAGGATATTGGAATACCTGGGGATATAAATCAGGGGAATCTGAAAAAATTGTTGGCAAATCTGATGTTAAATCTGTTGTTGCTGAAAAAGTAAACCACGTTATTATTTGGGTTCAAGGCAGAAGACTTAGAATCTATCACGAACAAGCAAAAGTGCTTGATATGCCAACAAATATTTACGATGGCGTTAAGCTTAGCAGACTTTGCTTCAGATTGAGTCGTGGTGCTTCTTCTGGTTCATACATTTCTAACTTAAGAATAACTGATGCGGCTCCGGATATGCGCAGCAAACTTTTAACGGAAGGCAAGCTTGTTAGTTATGGAATTTACTTTGATGTAAACAAAGATGTTGTAAAATCAGAATCGTACGGAACGATAAAAGAAATTTCTAAAGTTCTTACAGATAATCCTGATGTAAAAATTAAAATTGTTGGTCACACAGATTCAGATGGTGATGATAAATCAAATTTAGATTTATCTAAACGCAGAGCTGCTTCTGTAAAAAATGTTTTGGTAAAAGAGTTTGGTATCGATGCTTCACGAATTGAAACTGATGGTAAAGGAGAAACCGAACCAATTGCTAAAAATGATAGCGGTGTAAACAAGGCACTTAACAGAAGAGTTGAGTTTATTAAGTTGTAAAGATTGATCATTAATTTAAATGGATTTTAAGATGAAAAAGATATTTATTCCATTCCTATTGTTATGTTCATTCCAGATTTATTCACAATCGGGTATGCATTTTTTAACGCAACTTCCACCACCTGCAAAATCAATTTGTATAATTGATACTGTAGAATTAGAAAATTATCACTCGCAAATTGATAGGGTTACGCGCCCATTAGATTCACTCTGTGCTTTAAGAAAAGCGAAGCTTGAAGAAAGAATCCAAAAAGTAAAACCAGTTGTTGAAAAAAATATCGCACAGGATTTTAATTTATCAGATTCTGATCTGCAAAAATTAAAAAATAAAAAATTAAGTGCTGCTGAGAAAAAAGCTTTGATGGATAAAATGCTAAAAGATAAAGCAAACATATCAATGAAACAGATTGAGCAATTAAAGAAAATGAAAAAAGAGGGCAACAAGGAAGGAATACTCAATTGGGCAGAGGCCTATCAAACACAGCAAATTGCCGAGATGGTAAGTGGTGATTCTACAAAAACTCCAGAATTAATTGAGTTTGAAAAAAATCTTGAAAAGAATAAAGAGCTTAATGATTTGATGAAAGAGCAAAAGCAAATTATAGATAGAATAGCGGCTGTTGATAAAAGAATTACCAACAAAATGATTGAGTTTAATAAAGAAGATTCTATTGAAACGGCAATACTAGAAAAAAATAATGAGCCTCTGGAAGAAATGCTGACAAAGGGTGATCTTAGCCGTGATCAGAGACAAACTATTTTAATAAAAATTGCTACAAATCATTTAATCTATTGTGAAAAAATTTCTCCAATGTATATAGATATTATAAATGATATGAGACTTTCTACCGAACCACTGATTCCAACTTATGATCGACTTGAACTGATCAATGCTGAAATTAATGCAAAAACACTAGGACTTAAAGAATGGCCTGTTGATCCTGGTTTAATGCAACTTGAGGCTGTTAAAGGTCTAGCTCATGCAATTGCTGGTGTTTACAAATACACTATTGTTCCGCCGAAAATGGATTAGAGAATGTATGATTCGCAAAAATCCAACAAAGGATAAAGAAAAATTATTTTGATTATATCTTCTTTGATATAAACTAAACACCAGGAGTTAAAATGAAATATTTATTATCTCTCGTTTTGCTTACAACGCTTAATGTTATCTCGCTTTGCCAGGTAAAGCCTGAAGCTTTTATAGGTATGCTACCGGCTATTCCGGGTAATGCTTGTGCAGATGATATTGATGATAAAAATATATTTTTTGATAAGCTTGATTCGATGTCTGAATTAATTGAAAATGAGCTTGCAAATCGTGAAGAAGAATCTGATGCGGATTCTGAGGAACTTGAAAATGAAGCTATGAAAAATCTTGCCAATAAGTACGGGCTTTCACAAGAGGAATTAGAACAATTGCAAAATGATGAAAATCTTTCCGAAGAAGAACAAGAAGAATTGATTAACAAAGTAATGAAGAAAAAGGATGATGTAAGTTTAAAAGAAGTTAAAAACCTTGATAAGCTTGATGAAGAAGGAACTGAGGCATGGTCTGAGGCA
>Ga0138256_10007304_pt1 | contig 11679 bp, 14 predicted proteins | sample KNB2016incub_MG_FD_105486 | JGI IMG/M metagenome (GOLD analysis project Ga0138256, IMG submission 105486) | Active sludge microbial communities from wastewater in Klosterneuburg, Austria - KNB2014incub_MG | ecosystem: Engineered > WWTP > Activated sludge > Unclassified | place: Austria...
AGTATGCCAAGCGGCAACTGACATGGTTTAGAAAAGATGCAGCAATAAAATGGTTTGAACCACAGCAGGTGGGGGAGATATTACAATGGATTGCTGATAAAATTAAGTAACCAATAAACCGATACTGAACAGAACCGGGGACAAAACTCTTACCCTGGTTTTTATTTTGAATATTCACTCCTGCTTAACCTGTTGAGCTGGTATTTTTTTTACTCATCAAATTGCCCATCGTTATAAACAGGAATGAGATAGCTATAAAAATGGCTGTAATACCTGCTGCATTGATCAGTGCCTGCTTTAGCCCCAGGTTGGTTACATTAATAAAGGGATAAGTATAGAACCCGGAGAATGAGCCGCGGATCAGAATGATGATGAGGTACAGCAGCGGGTAAATTAACCAGGGCAGCAATTCCTGTCTTTTCAGGGTTTGTTTTGGAACAAAGCAGATCCAGTAAATGAAGAAAAGCACTGGAATGACCGAGTGCAATAATTCATCCGCCAGTAGCTGTACTCCCTGCGGGTTCCAGATAAACCGTAAGATGATATTGTAGATGATGCACACGATCAGGATATAAACAGTAATGGCGGTACTTGTACTGTACCGGGCAAAGAATATCCCCGGCTTTGAACGGGGATTCAATAACAACACCGTGCAGCAAACAGTAACAATAAGATTGGTGAGGATCGTAAAATAACTGAAGTAACGGGTAATTAATTCAGGCAGCGCAGCCGCCTTACTGGTGATATTGATATAGAATTGAGTTACCAGGGCAAACCAGCCCGCAAGCACTAATACTGCTAAAAGATATTTTTGTGTTGTTGATTGGTTCGCTTTCATTATTCTTTTATTAACCGGGTTTGTAAGGTAATTACCATCGGCTTACAAATGCATTATAAAACTAAGGATTGATAAATGGCCTGTAAATTTAAAAAAAGACAAAACATTTATTACCGGGCGAAAGGTGTAACAAATTGCTGAAACAGCTGTTTGGCATTGTAAAAAAAATATACAGTTTATATTGGCAGACGGTTTTTAGATAAGTTTTAAAGCTTTTAAGATTAATACTACCCCCAGTGCAAAACAGATAACACTGAAGAAAAGTAAAAATATTTTTCCATAGTTCTTAGTGGGGACATATTTTGTCTCTTTCATTTCCTCTTTAAAAGTTTTCTTGTAGAAGGCAGCTTTAAAACTATATACACTTATGAAAAGAAACAGGGTACCCAGTCCGGCCATGTAATTTATTCCTCTCATAGAAAGAAGTTTGTAAATCAAATAGGGGTAAATGCAATTTCAGCCAACGGCAAGTATTGCCGGATACCGGAGTTTGTTGCCGTGTTTACCCGGTGGAAATGATAAATAAAGGAACGGTTTTTTATTTAAACTACAAAAGCCAATTGTAAATCTGTCAGGCCGTAACAGAAGATAGGATTGTGCAGATTGTACTTCCCTCCGTTCCGGTTTTGCTGCATTTTTTTTTGTTGACTGCGGGCTTTACTGTCAGCCCCAATTATATAAATTCCTTTAAAGGTGTAGCATTCTTCTTTCAGGTCTGTCAAATCGAAAATTTATTCAGAATTTGCATTGCTCTTTCCGCGTCATCCTTTCTGACAAAAATGTGGTCGTGGTAATAGGCGGCAATAACATTGCAGCTGATTCCATTTTCGGCAAGCACCTTTGAAAAGGCAGCGGTCAAACCTACTGCGTCAAGTGAGGAGTGTACAGTCAGCGTTATCCACGAAGCAATATAGGAGTAATCGAAACCTAAATTGTCAGCAACTTCTTTTTTTATTATAATTGTATTTCCTTCATCCTCTTTAAAGAGTAACAGCGTATTATTTATGTCAACGCTAGTTAAATTTCTACACGTACAAAAAACGTATTCACCAGGGTTTAACTTAGGTTTCATTGTTCTTAATAGAATTTCCAAATTGGTTTCACCTGTCATCTTGAAGACTTATTAATCTTATATATGAACTCTTCTGCAGACAAAAATGCCCAATAGGCCTCTGGTACAGCAAGGAGTAGTATTTTAATTGTTCTGAAGTAAAGGAGGTAATTGCTGTTCTAACTAACCTTAATTATTCAACCAAGTGTTTTAATATCTTCATTCCATTTTCCCATTTCGTGTGTCCTGAAACTGCGTTAATATGTCCTGCATTGCCTATATTTATAAAATCGCTTCCCCACTTATTTGCAAGATACTGAGCTCATTCCAATGAAACGCAGATTTTATTGGAACTTGCAATAGCGATTGTTTTAAAATCTATTATTTCAAGCGGAATAGACGCAAACCCCTTTGCTGGAAAAGTATATTGTGGTGCTTCCAAATCGCTAGGAGCAACAGGCATTGCTCCTTTAATTTGCCACTTATACTTTGTTGCCTAATGAGTAATGTCTGTACATCCTAAGCTATACCCGATTAGGACCACTGTTGAAAACTTAAATTTGATAAACCACTTGTCAATTATTTCAATAAGTCGTGCAACATCCTTTAATGGGACAATTTCTCCCGTCATTTGTTTAGTGGTGTACCTCCATTTTAACCTGTTAGTTATATTCATTTCAATAGTGGTTTTATAATATTGTTAAGTCAATTATTTATTTAATAGGGTATCAGCAATTTTGCGCATTATTTCTACCGTTGAGGGGACGGTAAATGGCTGTTCAAAAAAACGATTGAAGTGGAGAGTAAACAAATCCGGCTGTTCTTCATAAAAATAATGAGTGGATCCAGGAACTATGCAAAGTTGTGAATTTGGTATAGCATTAAATATCTTGACCGTGTGTTCATTTCGAATGGCATCCCTGTCACCAGCCATCAGCAGAACGGGCGCATTGATGCTGGCCAATTGTATCGTTGAAATATTTGGATGATGAACCATAAGTTTAATTTGTTTTTGCAGTAAAGTGTCATGAACCTTTGGATACATTTTCATCATCTCCACTAACTCAGGCTGAATGGCTGAAGTATCAGGTGCTATATTTGCACCTGTACATAATAGCCTGTCAACCTTTTCAGGATATAGAGAGGCCATAATCAATCCAATAATTCCACCATCACTATGCCCCCACACAAATGCAGAATCAACATCTATTGCCTCCAATAATCCAAAAACATCACTTGCCATCATATCATAATCTAAATCACCTTTCATACAGCCACTTTTTCCATGGCACCGATTATCTATTGCAATCACTTTATACTTCTTCGCCAAACCACTTATAAGTCTACCGCGGCTTTTGATAGAACCTCCATTACCATGTAATAATACTAGGGGCTTACCTTTACCATATATTTCATAGTAAATATTGACACCATTAGATAAAAAATATTTTCCTACCGCTGGATTATCTCCATACGGAAGAGACTGTTGCGATTTGGCGTTAAAAGCAACTGAGAGGTATGTTAAAGCAAGAAATATTCTGAATGATTTTCCCATAATCAGTTTAGTGTTTTAAGTATATTCAATCCTTCTATCCAGCGTGTGTAACCAGATGCAACATTGATGTGCCCTGCTGGACCAAGGTTTATAAATTGACTTGACCAGCATTCCGCAAAGTAGGTAGCACGTTCAAGCGAAACCCAGGGATCGTTTGAGCTGGCTACTACAATCGTTCTGAAATTTATTTTGCCAAGCGGAATGGGCGCAAAACCCCTCGCTGGAAAAGTATATTGTGGTGCTTCCAAATCGCTCGGCGCAACAAGCATGGCCCCTTTAATTTGCCTTTTGTACCTTGTTGCCCAATGAGCAATGGCTGAACACCCCAAGCTATGTCCGATTAGCACCACTGTTGAAAGCTCAAAGTTCAAAACCTTCTTGTCAATTGTTGCAATCCATTCGTCACAAACAGGTATATCCCACTCCTGTTGGTCAATTCTAAAGAACTGGTTACCTGACTTTTCAAAATATGATTGCCAATGTTCAGGTCCTGAATTTCCAAGTCCTGGTACAATTAAATAATTTGTCATTTGGTTTCACTGGTTTTTCGATTTGTATTTTTAAAGTGATGTCACTTCACATAGATAAAATCTTATCAGTGTTTATTGTTTTCACTTGTTATAATTTCACACCTTGAATTAATACTGAAGTATTAATAGATTGATTTTTTAAGTGTATGAACTTATTTCTCTCTTTGTCCTGCATGAAATTGTCCAAATCAATTTGTCTATTAAATTCTACAAGATGAATTTCGTAAGGTTTATTCATATGGATTTCGATAAAATTATTTTCTGTTGGCCTTAACCTTAACAAAAGCCGTCCGTTATTCTTTATTATTAGGGGAATAGCAATGCTTTCAAATTCATCAAATCTTTGTTCTTGTCCTTCAATAATGAAAATCAGTTGAGTTATGAAAATCATTTAAAATATATTTAATTCTTCAAATTTGTTCCACTAAGCTTCCGCAAATAATAAATAATATGGCAGCACTGGTATTTGCTGGATTTTACTACAAGCCACTATTTGTACTTATTACACTGTTAAGTTACATCCACTATTTTGGAGGGGAAGTACATTATAGTGATTATTTAATAATATTTCCCAGCAAAATGTAGAATCCATTACTTTATCAACTTCCCCGGTATCATATACAGCTAAAGATTATGCAGGCGAAGTGAAAACCCATAAACTTGTAAAGCGCCTTGTTTAAAATCCAGTTTCCCCTCTCTTAAAAAACCTATTTTTTCATACATTTTCCAGGCAATAGGCATCGCTTTAGTTGTGTGAATAATCATACGGTCAAGCCCAGCTTTTTTTGCTTTTGCAATGCAAAACAAACTCAAGGCCTTGCCAATTCCCTTGCCTGCATATTTTGAATCAACCGCTAAAAGCCTGAAACCAGCTGCTTTTTTTTCTTGCGGAGCTAAACCACCTGATCCATAGGAGGACATATCGCCAAAATATACTACTGCACCCATAAGCTTACTTTCACTTGAAACTGCAACTATCAATTCTGTTTTGGGTTTACTGGTTAGGTCGCCAACGTTTTCAAGCATTGTATAATAAGTTGGCTGTTCATTCTTATCGGGAAAACCTTCCAATTGAGAATATACACTTGCCATAAGTTGCCCTATTTTACTATACTCTTCCTTAAGCGCAGTTCTTATTTTAAATTTAGTATCTGTCATAAAATATTTATTATGAAACTGTAAAATTTACAAATAACTCAACCACCATTTTTCTTTGTGAGTTTGTTTGTATATGTCAAACATTTTGCAAAGAGGATAAAGTATAAGAATAGCGCCAAGCCAAACAGCATATACGACCCAGAGGCTAAATCCATAGCCTTTAATATTGTGATCAAAACTTATCCAGGTTGATAGAATCAATTTGTGCCAACCGAAACCAGAAAGTTCTGCAAAAATAAGTGCTATTATATGAATCAGATAAAGATGTAAAATGTAGTAAAAAAATGGAACTCTACCGAAAGTGCAAAAGAAATTTACTATTCTTCCTTTTAGTTTTTCAGCATTAGCTAAAAATAAAAAGGTTACACCCAGGGTCATCAATAAATACAATAGCGACGGAGGGTATTTGCTTGGGTTTAAAAATGAAATCAGGTCCTGAGATAAAGTATCATAGTGTTTAAAGTATTTCGGATCTCCATAAAAGTTTGTATATCTTAATATAATGAATGCTATAATGGCAAATGCTCCAATAATGTTAAATGGTTTCTTCCGCTTGTTAGTATCAAATGATTTGTTATACAATGTCCCGAAATAATATCCTAAAGCCATTACTGCAATCCAGGGAACGATAGGGTAGCCAATCAGCAATTGTGTATTGTCAGATAATTTATGAAATAGTTGTTCATGAATCACAGACCAATATACGTTTCCGGAAAAATGTACATTGTCAAAAAGATTATGACAGCAAATAAGTAGTAAACTAAAGATTAGAATAGAGTTTCTGGGTAAATAAATCAGACCTGCTAATACAATCATACTAATTCCTAATGACCATATCACCAGTAAACCAATTGTTCTAAATTGAACATCAAAGTACCAGGCAAAGCCAACAATTGTCAACTCAATAAAAACCAGCCAAAGACCACGTTTCAAAAGAAAACCAGCCAATTCATTCTTTGTTTTCCTCTTTCCCATCAGAAATGCAGATATTCCTGCAAGAAAACTAAATGCAGGGGCACAAAAATGTGTTATCCATCTTGTAAAAAAGATAGGTAAGGTACTTTGTGTTGGGTCTGCCGGGTCAAACACAAAAGCGGAATAATGAAAATATAGACGTACATGGTCTAGAGCCATAATTATCATCACCAAACCTTTTAATAGGTCAATGGATTCAATTCTTTTTTTGGTGAATGCTAGCATTACTAAGATTTGTTAGATTTTATTGGTCTTTGTTTAATGGTAAGTTAATTGTGGTAAGTAGTTGCCATAGGATTAACGGTAAACCCATTGCTTTTTGAAAGCAAGGTTCATCATTACTGGCAGGTAATGATGATTACCTTTACTTTCATTTTAGTTTTTTTGTTATTGGGAAAAGGTGTTTCCGCAATTACAGTATGCATAATATTTATTCATTCCTCCTTTATAATATGTTTTTAACTGTATAGTTATTAACTTCAGGGTGATAAGCAATCTTTATTTAATTGTTTTGAGTATTGCATTTACATTTTCCCCAGTTTTTTTCCCTTGTACATTCCCCGCATCTATAGAAGGCCGGTAATGAATACCGCCATAGAGTCTTGAAAGACCAGCTTCAATTCCTGCTGCCTCAAAGCTGCTGTAGTTTCTGGATGGCATACCTAAATCAATGTAGGTATCATCAACAAAAGAATAATTTTTCCCAAAAGCGGATTCCAATGCATAAGCTGCAGAGCCAGACAGTGTAGCATGTGCAGCAGAATACTCAGGGTGAGCCGGTGTGACTATAAAGGGATTCCACTGAACATATCCCATATGTTTACGTATATAAGTAACCGGCCGCATTTGATGATAGGTGTACTTTGCTTTCCAGCAAGCGATACCAGCCTCATTCATTGTAATACCAAGACGCATAAAAGATTCTGCTCCTTTCATCAGCGGCGGTTGTTCCTTTTTCAAAACTCCGTTAAGAATATGAAACCAGTGACCAAATGCTGATAGGTATTTTCCATTGGGAGCATCATCCCAAAGGTTAGCAATGTCCTTTTGCTCCTGTGTTAAAATTTTGGATATGTCATATACCTCTTTTGCCATTGTATAAAATGGTGAGCCTGAAACTGCAGAAAATGAAGCTGGAGCAGGAGGCAGAGTATTATTAATACTACCAGGTAGGATGGTACGGTTGTTTCCCCAGCCTGGAACTGCCGGTTGACCGAATGAAGGGGGAGTTGGCTCCCAATACCCTGCACCCAATGGCGTATAGGGAATAGAAGCTGCAGATGCACCATCCTGCCTGGCCCAGTCAATAATTGCCGCGGCTATTGATTTTCCATATTGCACTGATGCATTCAAATCAAAATTATTTTTTGTTTCTGCATCATATTTTGTTTTATAGCCCAGTTCCAGCGAATCAATCACTCCTGTATTTGATGCTTTGCCGGTATAGAAATAGCGCAGCATATCGGCCATTGCTGCATTTGCAGCAGCAGGAAAGAATAGTTGGTTACCGTTTTGCAGTGTTGGCAATGTTAACGTGCCATTCAGCAAAGACACAATACTTTTTTGTTTATGATCGCCATTCACCAGTGATTCATATAAAGCAATACCTGTGTAGGCAAAATGACGGCCATAGGCTATATGCCCAACACTGCTCGTATTTTTAATTAACTGAAAATGAACGTTGTTCCAGTCAATAATTAATTGAGATGATTGTTTGTTTAATTGTGAATCAGGTTTTGCTTCTGATTCTTTTTTACAGGAAATAAGTATCGCTAAAACTACTGTTGTTACTAAGAATATTTTTTTCATAATTATAAGGTTTAATGGTTACTGATTTATTTTTCTGCGATAAAAACAAGAAAACTGTTTTGCAGGTGATACATTTCTTCTGTTAAATGATAAGGCTGCATCGCATTCGCTATTATTCTTTGCACTGCTTTTTCATTTACATGATTTATTGCTGATGCTGCCGGACCTGTGCCCATAAAACTTTTTATGGCATCTACCTTAGAATAGTAAAGGAATGGGCAGGTTACTTTTGTTTTGTAAATCATTTTTAACTCTAGGCTTTTGAAAATACTCTCAATTTTCCCATCTTCAGATAAAGCAAAAGGGCCAGGTGTTCCAACGGGTGGAGGAGGTAATAAGGTGCTAATTGCTTTTAAAATATTGGTGGCGTCACTGTATTCAGGCATATCCCAAATTCCAATAACCACCTTTCCGCCGTCTTTTAAAACTCTTTTTGCTTCTGCCAATGCATTGGTAAAACTGCCGGCATATTGAAAGGAATTAAAGCCAGTTACTACATCAAAACTACCCGAGGCGAAAGGCAATGCTTCCAGGTCTTCTTCCATAAAATTGTTTTGTGGATTTCTTTCCTTTGCCACTTCCAGCAAACCAGGAGCAGCATCTACTCCTATTACCTGTGCACCGGTGCTGATAGCCATGTGGCTGAACAAGCCAGAGCCACAGCCTGCATCCAGCAATAATTTATTTTCATCTAATGCAACTTGCTCCAATGTTTTTTTATACATCGGTAAAAAGAATGGTTCAAAATATTTTGACCAATACTGTGGAGCAACGCTCCATAATTTTCCCTGAACTTGTTTTGTGCTCATTTGATTTAATTTTTTATTGTTTTAATTCAGGCACAAAAATAACTGACCCTAATGCCGGAGGCATTGCTGTAGAGTCCAATGAGTTGACTAAAAAGTTCAGATTGTAAATTATTGCTTCATAGTCGCGGGAGCAAAGCCAAAATGATTGCGAAAGGCACGACTGAAGTGAGATTGATTTTCAAACCCCGCCTCAAACGAAGCTTCAGAAACGGTTTTCTTTTGATTCGTAAGTAAATGCATAGCATGGTTGAGACGTTTTTCCATCAACCATTTGCCGGGTGTATTATTAAATACCTTTTGAAAATCTCTTTTAAATGCAGACAAACTGCGGTTGGATAGTCTTGCAAATTCTTCCAGCTTTAAATTGAAAGTGAAGTTGTCTTCCATTACCCGCTGCAATGTTACTGTATGCGGCTCGTACAATAAAGAACAGAAATAGGATAATAGTTCGGAATTTTTACTATTATCAGCAATAGTAAGTATGAGTTCCCTGAATTTTAATTCAAGCAGCGACTGGTCTGGTTCAGGGGTAGCACCAAAGTAGGGCATCATGGAATGAAAAAAGGCCTGAACAGGTTCATTATTATCAATAGGTATTATTGGTTCAAATTTATTTCCTGGTGCATAAATAGGTTTTTTCTTTGTTTTTAGTACATCACAAATGAAATCGTCAGGAAGAAAAAAAACCACCAGGCAAAACTTTGTATCAAAAAATTGCTCTATAATACTGGCTCCTTTTCTGATAAGCACACAACTGTCTTTTCGTAAATCATAAGACCCATGTGAGGTGTGCCATATTTTACGTCCTTCTATTACATAAACAATATAATTATGGTAGCTCCAGGTGTCGTCAAAGTTTTTTTCTAAAGGGCAATCATACTTGGTTATCAATACTTCTCCGCAATTCAACTGTTTATAGTGAACAGGGTCTTTTTTGATGCTATCGTAGATGCTGAACAAGAAAATTAAATTGGGATTAAAATTATTGATTTTCCAATTATTAAGCTTATTATTTTATTGACTTTTTAAAGCTTTTCATATTAGCCTATTCATTAATCAGGATGACAGGAAAAGTATTAGCCGTCACATTATTTGTATGCGATCATTTTAAAAATATATGAGTAAAAGGCCTGTCTCGCAAAAGGGATTGCTTTTTTAAACTCCCCGTGTTTATTTTTTCCCGTTAAATAACGGGTATTACAGAATTTTCAAATTTTAAAAGTTACTGTATGCATATTTCCACCGTTATTGCCTGCAGGCATCATTTAGTTGAAGATCAAATTCTCCATGGTGGATTTGTCCTGTTGTCACCAGCGAAATACAGAATGATTTGATTATTGTCTGGATCTTTTAATCGGGCCTCTCTCCATAACCAGGGTTTATCATTTGGTAGTTCTTCAATAATAATACCTTTGTCTATAAGTGTATTTACAAAACTGTCTAAACTTGCCACTTCAAAATAAATCCAAATTCCTTCCCCTTTTGGAAGGATTTCAACTTTATGTAATGAAAATGTTGACGAACCTTCTATACATTCAAACCTTGCATAATGAGGAAGAGATTTTACAATTAATCGGAGCCCTAACTTTTCATAGAACTCAATTGATTTTGGAACATTAGTTACTGGAATTGTGATTTGGTTTAGGTTCATTTAACTTACTGTTTTTAGCAAAATTAAAACATATGATAAGATTAATAGTTTGTATAATTTGTGTCAGTTTGCATACGTACACTTTCTTCCTTACCGAGTGTCTTTTCAGCTTTTTAGGAGTCTACCTATTACAGGACTATACACTTACCGCTAACGACCGAGTATTGCTGCAGGACGGGATATTTGTTGCTGTGTCCGCCCGGAACTGCTGCCGAATAATGATTTAAAAGTACAAGTTAACAACTAAATGACGAGTAGAATTCCGTCAGCCGGGATGCAGTACAGTAGCGATTTACAGCTGATTGGGCTTGAGTCTGCCCCGCTTGCTGCAATACTTTTGTTAGCGGTTCGTTGTTCTTCTAAACAAATTTTCTCAAGCTCATCATAATTCCCAAATGCATCCCTTCATGATAATTGTTGAATTCAAAAGCATCCTGTAAAGTCGTGAGTAAAAACCCAGTACCGATCATCCGCTCATTAAATGTGACAAATTTACCAGCATTAAAATCGGTTTTAGTCTTTTCGATAAGTAAAAATAAGAAGTCCCTTAATGTATTAACTTCTTCCTGAGTAGTATTCTGTGTTGGTCTTGAACCAGGTTTGTATAAATTAAATAAATCTTCAGTGATATACATTTCTAAATTAGAAAGTCTGTATATGAGTGACTGTTGTGCAACAACTATATGACCGATATTCCATATTAAGTTATTATTAAACCCAAGTGGTATTTTGTTAAGTTGTTCTAGTGAATACTTATCGAAATATTCTGTGTACAATTTTCGACTTGTTTCCCATGTTTTGAAAATAGATTCTGTCATTATTTTTTCGCTTTTAAAGTTAATACTGCCCATACAATGACCGCTAACGTACAGGGCTTGCTGCTGTGCTGATATTCTGTGTTCCTTCAGCCCGAACCGAAGCTGAGTAAAGTTAATCCAGTTGATGTTATGTTCTGTTGCTCGGCTTTATTCGTCCAGCCCGGACTACAGCTGATTAGCGATATGTCGATGAGTTTATATTCTTCAGCCAGCATAGCAGAAAAGCCATGTTGGTGGCAGTTTTTCTTCTTCTGTCCTAAGAATAATTATATGTTTTGTTGAGTATTTGTTCATTAAATACATTGATAGTCTCAAAATTTATAAATCCTTTCTATTTTGTTTTCTACAATTTCAAACATGATCAATTGTTCAAGCCCTTCGTTTTTACCATACCTTCCATAAATGACTTCATGCAAAATTATTTTATTGCCATAATTGATTCTATTAATAACTTCCGCTTTAAGGTTTGGTGAGTTGTCAAATAA
>Ga0138256_10007305_pt1 | contig 11678 bp, 12 predicted proteins | sample KNB2016incub_MG_FD_105486 | JGI IMG/M metagenome (GOLD analysis project Ga0138256, IMG submission 105486) | Active sludge microbial communities from wastewater in Klosterneuburg, Austria - KNB2014incub_MG | ecosystem: Engineered > WWTP > Activated sludge > Unclassified | place: Austria...
ACACTTACAGCCATACTTTCAGGGACCCTAATTGACACATTCTTGAAACAATGATCAAATACATCACCTTCGGCATAGCAATATCTTTTATCTCCTGGTTAGTCGGGATGATACTGAACAGCCTGCTTATGAAAACGGAATACTACAAAAAACTGTCGAACCTGAATTTTATTCAGAGTAAAACGCTGAACAGGAATATAGGCATGGCTTATTTTAAGTGGATTGTAATCAACACGTTTTTCAGGTTCTTCAATCCGAATCTTAAGTTGAAAAGTCCAAAACCGGATTTGGCCGAAATACGAAAAGAAATGACCTTTTCCGAAATAAGCCATTTAATTGGATTCATTTTCGTGGCATTTTTTGCCATTTACAAGAGTTTTGCTGACAACATGGTATCCGGATTAACCATTATGCTGGTGAATGTTTTAATGAACTTGTATCCATCCCTGTTGCAGCAGGAAAACAAAAGAAGGATTGACATGCTGATGAATCGATCCATAAAACGGTAGATAACAAAGGCTGAAACGTTCCGCTTCATCGGGCCCCCCATACCCAGTAAAATCCTTACCCTCCGAAGGCCATACCGGCCTTTATTTTTTAGCCGACCTTTATTTTTTCAGGTGAACCGGCCGGGCTCTGCTCGTCTGATCGACATAAATCAATCCGTCGAATTGCCTTTTGACATTCACAGCCGCAGCGGCGCGTTTGTGGTTCATAAAAACCGCACCCACATCGTAGGTTTTTAACAGGGTCGAAAATACAGGGTTGTCGGAATGACCCACATCTACAAAGTATACCGGATGGCCTGTTGTCGACAATACACGGGTAAGGGTGTTTTTAACCTGTGCAGGCACGGTACATTCTCTCAATCCCCGGAACAGTTTTTTGCGGGCGAAGAGGTATTTGAATATGGCGCTGCCAATCGATTTGGGGCCTTGAATTGCCTGAAAACTGCCCCGGTTGAAAACAAAGCCGATGGCGTAATAGGCATCGCCGAGGTTTTTTTTCAAATGCCCGCCCATGTGCAACCCCATCAGCACAGATTTATTATCCGGATATGCCAGGTTGATGTGCCCGTTGTGGGCCCAGATGAACATTTTTTTGTCCTCAACTTTTTGAATTTGTAAAACATTGTAAGCCATGCAACTATCCCTGTATCTGGATTGATTATTCACCGACAGGCTCCTGACCGCCTGCCCCAGATTGTCTGCACACAACTGCAGGCTTTGATAGCGATCACCCGACTGGGTTGTCTCAATATACGTTTTATTGCGCAGCAGCCAATCCGTCAGGCGCCGGCAGGTATGTTGCAAGGTATCCTCAAAGTGGTTTTCTTTTTTTTGAAGCAACCGGTAAATCTCGAGTTCTGTTTTGCCCAGCACCGGGAAACTGAGGTTTTTTACCGTATCGTATTGAGCGGGGAGGTGCTTTTTGGCAAAATCGTTCAGGTATTGGACGGGGGAATAAAAGTTTTGCATGTCGAATCCGTAAAAGGACAGTTTTTCAACGTGTTCTTCCCGGGCGTTGTATTCTTTCATCCACCATATTAGATCCCTGACTTCCTCGGTTTGCCAGGTCCAGAAGTCCAGGTAAACCATCACGCTGTCGATATCACCTTTGCCCGATTGCACAAAATCATTGATATAACAACACCCGCCGTACGTTGCCTCAATTCCAAAGACCCGGTAGCCCATTGTGTTTACCAGCCATTGAAATACACCATTTTTAATTTCAAAAAACTCTCCGCTGCCATGCGTTGCCTCTCCCATTCCAACAATCAATTTGGAGGCAAAAAGCGCCTGTAGCGGCTGTAGTTCTTTGGATAAATCCTGCTGATGAATGGGAATGGGATATATCGGGGTTTCCCGATCACCAATGCGGGTGTTTACCTGGGAAAACAAACAAACGGGCAAAAAGCACAACAGAAACAAGCACCTGTAATTTTTCATTTTTTTTGAGAAGACGGCGCCGGGAAACTATTGTTACAATTGTTAAATAGGCACATATAACACAAGCCCATTCGGGAGAACGTGAAAAATTCTTCCCTATTTTTGCCCGAATGAAAACCTGGCTTCTGCTATTCCCGCTCCTTTTTCTCTGCTTTTTTCAAACGCTCAACGGTCAAAACCGCTACCTGCACGACCGACTGGAAAACCTGAATTCCATCACTTCCGATGCCGTTATTTCCCTTGAATACAAAATGGAGCCGACGCCCGACGGCGGTTTTGTAATCGCAAACAAGGAGTGGAGCAGCCCCCATGTCTTTGTCCTCAAGTATGATTCCTGCGGGTACCTTTCGTGGTCGAAAAGGCTCGAAAAAATGTTCGTTTACGCTACCTGCTCGGGCATGTTGACGGACCCGGCGGGCAACACGGCCCTGCTTTTCCAACGATACAATGTGTTTGGCGCCGACACAGCCTACCTTATAAAAATGGACCCGGACGGCGCGCTGCTCTGGAGCAAAAAAATCGTGCTCCCTGGCGATTTGGGAAAGGCCGACTTTGCCCTGGCTTCCAATGGTTCGTATTGCTTTGGCAGCATCTATTTCGGCTCGGCGCTCAACAACCCTACGCTCCTGGTTTTTGTGGATGCCGAAACCGGCGAAATTCAATCCACCACCGGTTTGTACGATCCCGGAGGCGCCGGAGTGCCGAAATTTGCCAATTTGCCCGACGGGAATCTGCTGGTCCGCCAATGGAGCCAGATGTTTTCCATCAACCCCAACACGCTCGAAGTTGCCTGGGCCAAGGCCTACCCGGGCTTTTATTCGGGCGGCGACTGCAAACCGCTGGTGCTTTCCAGTCGGATCGTTGATTTTATTGAATCGTCGCCCGCAACCAACCAGAACGTGACCCCGATTTTTTTCGATTTGCAGGGCAATTACCTGTATCGAAGCGCGGAAATATCGGCAAGGCAGGATACTTACCGCCCTTTCCGGTACGGCCCCCGGCAAATGAACCAGCTTCCGGGCGAACGCATCGCATTTGTCACCACGGATTCGGCGGGCGGTTTCCGGATGGTGCTGATTGTGCTGGATTCGATGGGAAAATTGCTGCGTACCAAACATTTTCATCCGGCAGGAACGGGCGTCCAACGCGCCGCACACGACCAATGTCTTATGAAGGACGGAAACATCGCCATCGTGGGCGAGGAAAACGACCGGGTCGAAGTGCTCAGGGTTTCGCCCGAAGCCGGGACACCGGATTGCACCATCGACACCAATGCTGTCCCGGCGCCCGCCGGGGATTTCTTTTTTCCGGCAGGTACCGACCTCGTTTTAGAAATCCAGCCCGTGCCACAGCTTGCTGCGGTCAATTATCCCATCAACGTGCTGGATTTCAACGTACAACGGGATGAAAAATGCGACCTCATCGAAACCATCGCAGACCGGGACAGCACCTTGTTTTTGTGCCCGGGCGATTCGGCCCTGATTGCTGTCCATTTTTTGTCGCCTTCAATTTGTGTCTGGGACGACGGGTTTACGGGTTGCCAGCGCAGCATCCGGCCGGGAGAAACCCGGACTGCGACAGCGACCGTCCGGTGTGCCGCTTACACTCAGAAATTCACCGCCGTGGAAAGGCCGGACTGCCCCTGCTCATTCAACATGCCCAATGCTTTCACGCCGAACGGCGACCAGGTCAACGACGTTTTCCGGCCGGTGGGCGGCTGCAAATTCGTGGACTTCAGCATGCAGGTATTCAACCGCTGGGGCCAGCAGGTCTTTTCGACCGTCGAACCCGAAACGGGCTGGGACGGGACCCTCAACGGCCAGCCGGCGCCTTCGGATGTGTATGTTTATTTGCTGCATTATCAGACCACGATCCCCGGCGCGCGCCCTGTTTCGGAAAAAGGCGGCATAACTTTGTTGCGCTGATTGCTGAGCCGGTTGGAGTGATCCAATCGCCGGAAGCGCGGCCTGCGGGTCCAAATCTGTTAAAAACCGGCTGATTTCCCGCGCAGGTCTTACTTTTCGGCCCGCCCTGGAACACTTGCGGGGCCTTGCCATGAAATCCTATTTTTTACTGCAACACAAAATGGCCGCCCGCAGGCTTGACGAATTGGGCATTCCCCCGGTGGTGGGCTATGTGTTGGGAGCAGGGAGTTTTATACTGGTTTCGGAATACCTCTTCTACAGGACCGAATTTGCGAAGTATGTAGTCATTCTGGCCGCGCTGAGCCTGCTGGCTAAAACATCTGAAACCAACCGAACCGAGTTTCTGAAGACGGTTTTTGACCGCAACAAATTCCGGAACATACGAATTGCCGAAAACGGCTTGATTTGCCTGCCGTTTTGTGTGTTGCTGCTGTACCACCGCGCTTTGCCGGAAGCGATTTTACTACTGACTGGCGGTGTCTTTTTATCCGGTTTTACCTTGAAAAGCAACCGGAGCCACGCCTTGCCCACCCCGTTTTACCACAGGCCTTTTGAATTTCCGGTGGGCTTCCGAAACACTGTTTACCTGCTTCCGCTGCCCTATGTTTTGACCGCCATCGGCCTGTCGGTGGACAACCTGAACCTGGGTATGTTTGCCATGCTGCTGGTTTTCCTGATTGCGCTGACGTATTATGCCAAACCTGAAAATCAATACTTTGTGTGGACATATTCGACCACGCCGGCCGGGTTTATTTTTGAAAAACTGAAAACGGCGACCCTGTACGCGGCATTGCTGGCTGCCCCCATTGTCGTATCCCTGATCCTGTTTTATCCGCAGCAGACGGGCATCATCCTTTTGCTGGGTCTGGCCGGGCTTGCTTTTTTATGGACCATGGTCCTGGCCAAGTATGCTGCCTATCCCAATGAACTGAACTTGCCCGAAGGCATTCTGATGGCTTTTTGCATTTATTTCCCGCCTTTCCTGCTGGTCTTGATTCCGTTTTTTTATAGTAAATCGATTAAAAAACTGCATGCATTCCTGAAATGATACGCGTAAAAGAACTGAACAAGCAATTCGGGGACAACCATGTTCTGAAAAACATCAACCTGGATTTTGCAAACGGCCACGTGTACGGCATCGTCGGGGAAAACGGGGCGGGCAAAACCACCCTTTTCAGGTGCATCGCGGGGCTGGAAGATTACCAGGGGACGGTTTCCGCTGAATGCAGCCCGCTTAAAAACCACCTGGGGCTGCTGCTGCCCGAGCCGTTTTTCTTTGCCCGGATAACAGGCAAGGAATACATCCGCCTGCTGTGTCATGGACGCGGCATAAATGTCCGGGACGTGGAGCGCAGAAACATATTTGACCTGCCCCTCGATCAATACGCTTCCACCTACTCCACGGGCATGAAAAAGAAACTGGCGCTCACCGCCATCCTTTTACAGGAAAACAAGTATTACATCCTCGACGAGCCATTCAACGGCGTTGATATTCAGAGCAATATCATCCTGACGGAGATCATAAACAAATTGAGAGCACTGAATAAAATCGTAATCGTTTCCTCCCATATTTTTTCGACCCTGAGCGACACCTGCGACGAAATACACCTGCTGAGAAAAGGCGAGCAAATAAAAACCGTGCAGCAGCAGGATTTCAAAAGCCTGGAAGCAGAAATGAAAGCAAACACCATCGGGAATAAAATCGAACAACTTGATCTCAAATAGCGCCCGAGCTTGCAAGGATGCAGTCCAGTGGCTCTGCGGTCAAAACGCGTCGACAATCATTTTTTTGCTGAGGGCAATTCCGGCGGTGGTACCCATGGCGACCGCATTGGCAACGGTGCGCATCCGGGCGGCATTGTCGCCCACGGCGTAAACGCCTTTCACGGTGGTTTCCTGAAAATGGTCAATTTTGATATAGCCCTCTTCCGTCAATTCGCATCCGAGGGATTCGGGAATGTTACATTGTTGCACAAAAGGGCTGGGCGCATAGAGGGTCTGGATAGCCGACCGCGTCCCGTCCTTGAAAAGGATTTCCCGGATATGACCATTGGTGTGCTCCAACCGCCCGATTTGCTTTTCGACCACCTCGATCCGGTGCTGCCGGAGTTTTTCCCGCCGGGCCTGCGTCAGGGTTGAACTGCCGTTGGTGAACAGGGTTAGGTCCTTTGTCCAGTTTGAGATGAGCCGGGTGAAATCGAAACCCGCGTCTCCGTTGCCCAACACCCCGGTTTTTTCATTTCGCACCTCGTATCCGTGGCAATAAGGGCAATGAATGACCGAAATGCCCCAGCATTCGGGCAGCCCGCCGATATCGGGAAGCAAATCTTTAATGCCCGTTGCGAAGATCAACTTGCCGGCAACAAACTTTTCTCCCGTTGCTGCCTCTATTTCAAACCCCTGTCCGGTTTTCACCCCGCTTCTGGCCAGGCCCTGGAAGAATCGGACGGTTTCATATTGGCTGACCTGATGCCTGGCCACGGCCGCAATTTCAGCAGGTGTTTTGCCGTCGTTTGTAAGGAAATTGTGCGAATGCGGCGTTTGCCGGTTGCAGGGTTTTCCATCATCCATGACCAGTACATTTTTCAATGCCCGGCCCAGTGCCATGGCAGCAGCCAGTCCGGCATAACTGCCTCCCACGATGATGACATCAAATTGATTTTCGTATTTCATCTGTTTTAAAATTGAATGCAAGGTTGCGGAAAAAGGCAAAGCCAGAGCCGCAAGGCCGGCTCCGGCTTGCCTGATGAATCTGCGTCTGGGCCAGTTGGACAATTTTTCCATTTCTGTCGGTGCTTCATCGATTTTTAGTCCGGGCGCTCAGGGTTCACTTTCCGGGTGGAGAATTGGCGGATAAGCGCATCGACTGCAGGCACACCGACAAACATCATCCAGGGAACCAGAGAAATGGTGAGCAGAAAGGTCCTTTGATACAAGGGCATCCCGGACAGTTTTTCTCCAAACAGGTACAGGAACAAGGTGATGGACGGATAGATAACCACCCAGATCTTCAGGGAGGCCACCAGTTTCATTTTTGATTTCATAGAAATTGCTTTTAGTGACATGGTGCTTTATTCATCGGCAAAGGTACCGGCCGATTGTACCCTCCGGACAGGACAAAACCGCAGTTATACAGGACAATAGAAAAGTCGATGCCCTGCATTCATATACACCGGAATACATACGGGAACCCTTGCCATAGAAAACTTCAAAAGAGTCCGGTTCAACTGCATGATTGTCCTATTCGCCGACTTCGGGCCGGGCCTAATTTTGTGTGCCATTCGAATTCGGCAGTGCCAGTCACTCAACCATTGACAACAATCATATCTAAAGCCATGAAGCAGATCGATCCTGCCAGAAAAAATGAAAAGATCACGGGAGTGTTCTTTATCGCGGCCACCACAACCGCCATCACGGGCGCCCAGCTTTACAGCCCGGTATTGCAGCAAACCGACATCCTGGGCGCCGCCGGACAGGCGTCGGGGCAAATTGCACTGGGGGCCCTCTTTGAACTCATGCTGGCCTTTTCTGCTGTAGGGACAGGCATCATGCTGTACCCGCATTTGAAACGCTACAGCGAAAGCTGGGGATTGGGATACGCCTTGTTCCGGTCTCTGGAAGTTGTGTTCATTTTAATGGGCGTGACGAGCATGCTCACGATTGCAAAACTCGGCCAGGAATCCGCCGGGGTGTCGGGGCCTGAGATTTTTTCCGTTCGGACGGCCGCCAATTTGATGAAAACGATTTACGGCTGGGCTTTTATCCTGGGCCCTCATTTCATGCTGGGCATCAACACCTTCATTTACAGCAGTATTTTTTATCAAACCCGGCTTTTGCCCCGGAGGCTTTCATTGTTCGGCATGCTGGGTGCCGTTTTGATATTTATTGCCGCCGTTTTGGAGTTGCTGGGGATTATTCCACACTTTTCCGTACAGTTATTGTTTCTTGCCCTTCCTGTTGCGGTTTTTGAAATGGTATTGGCCGCCTGGCTCATCATCAAAGGATTTAGCAAAGAAACATATGAAACTGTTCAAAACTGATTCCGGCAAGCTCCGCAACATTTGGTGGGTAGCCATTTTTTTCCTGGTACTGGCAGCAATCACCTTTCCGGTGATCCTGATTGCCCAACAGTACGAACGGGAAATCTCGATTGCCCAGCAGGCCGTGATCGTTATTGCCGCTACCTGGATTTGCCAGTTGTTGCGACGAAAATCATTCTTTGAAGTCGCCGGACGGATGGATTTTACCTGGTTAAAGCAATGGCTGCACGGCCTGATCATCGGAGCCGGTCTTATGCTGATCCCTGCCGCCCTGATGTATGCGGGCGGGTGGGTGCATTGGGAAAGCCAGCCGACGGAGCTGTGGACCCTTTGGTCGGCTGCCGGCGCCTTTTTGTGTGTAGCAGTTGCAGAAGAGTTTTTGTTTCACGGTTTTGTATTCCAGCGCCTGATCGGCAGCACAGGCATCTGGGTTGGGCAGTTGGTCATGGCCGGGTATTTCCTGCTCATCCACGCCGACAATCCCGGCATGGACGGTACCGTCAGGTGGCTGGCTTCCGTCAATATTTTCATTGCATCCCTTTTGTTTGGCCTGGCTTACCTCAAAACCAAAAGCCTGGCCATGCCGATCGGCATTCATTTTATGGCCAACTGGGTGCAGGGCACGCTGTTGGGGTTTGGGGTAAGCGGCAATGAAGAAGCCGGGCTTTTAAAACCTGTTTTCAATCCCGCGCCGTTTTGGCTGACAGGTGGAACATTTGGGTTGGAAGCAAGCCTCTTTGGGCTGGTTGTTTTGATGGCCACAAGCGTTTCGGTTTATTTTTGGTATCCCTCTGAAAACGGAACAACATCCATTCACACAAACAAAATCCTTGAATCATGAAAGCAATCGTTTATGAAAAATATGGCTCACCCGAGGTGCTGGAACTGAAAGAGATCGCCAAACCAACACCCAAAGAAAATGAAGTGCTGATAAAAATACACGCCACCACCGTCACCGCCGGAGACTGGCGCCTGCGAAAAGCCGATCCCTTTCTGGCCCGGATTTTTAACGGACTTTTCAGGCCCAAAAAGGTAAAAATCCTGGGGTTCGAACTGGCCGGGGTGATCGAAGAGGTGGGCAAAAAAGTCCGGTCGTTCAAAAAAGGCGACCCTGTGTTTGCCTCCTGCGGCTTGCGATTCGGCGGCTATGCCGAATATACCTGCCTGCCGGAGAACAATCTGATCGCCATCAAACCTTCCAATATGACATTCGAAGAGGCCGCAAGTGTTCCAATTGGAGGTTTGACCGCATTGAAGTTCCTGAAACAGGCCGGCATTAAATCGGGAGACCAGGTGCTGATATACGGAGCATCGGGCAGCGTGGGCACCTATGCTATTCAGGTTGCAAAGGCATTCGGCGCTGAAGTTACGGCCGTGTGCAGCGCCGCAAACACAGAACTGGTAACACGGCTTGGAGCGCATACCACCATCGACTACACCAAAGAGGATTTTACAAAGACGGAGACACGTTTCGATATTGTTTTTGATGCCGTTGGGAAAACCTCCAAATCGGCCTGCCGCCATTTATTAAAACCGGGCGGAAAGTACGTCTCTGTCGCAAGGAATCCCAAGTCCAACCCCGATGATTTGATGGTGTTGAAAGACCTTATCGAATCCGGCAAACTGATTGCCGTGATTGACAGAAGATATACACTGGAGCAAATCAGAGAAGCACATGTTTATGCAGAGTCGTTCCGAAAAAAAGGCAATGTAGTGGTCAATGTCATACCCAATGAGTGACAATATAGACTTTTTATTGCAGTAAAACAAAAGTCATCCCGAATTTTTACATTCAGGCTCAGCGCGCCGAAATATTTGTAAATTTGAAGCGCCCATGCACCACTTAGGTGCGAAGCACCGGAATTTGTGTTGCAACATATTCCGGTGCTTCGCACCGCTTTCCTTGAAAACAGGAAAAAAATTCGGGATGACTCATGTTATCAACCTTTCACCCTCCCGCTATTTTTTATTCTAAGCCCTCAATACGGTTTTATGACCTGGCCTGTATTTGCACCAAATACCGCCTTTCGGAAGCCGTATTCCAGTTGTTGCATGGTCACGGGAATATCGCCGGGAAAGAAAGGGAAATATTGCGGAGAATCTTCAATCACCGTCGGGCTCACGGCATTGATACGGATACCGTTTTCGAGTTCAATGGCCGCCGCCCGTACAAACCCTTCCACGGCTCCGTTTGCTGCCGACGCATTGGCAAAATTCAATTGAGGCTCATGCGTGAGCGCCCCGCTGATCAATGTAAATGAGCCCTTGGGATTGATGTAATGTTGCCCAATCAGCACCAGGTTGATCTGTCCCATCATCTTTCCTTCTACACCCTTTCTGAACTCCTTGTCCGTCAGTTTTTTCCAGGGGCCTACAAAAGTGGGGCCTGCCGTGGAAACAAGGGCGTCAAAAGAACCCGTCTGCTCAAACATCTTTTCAATAGACTCGGTGGAAGTAATATCCACCTGTACATCACATCCTTTGGTAGCGGCCGTTATGACCTCATGATCTTTTTTAAAGGCATTGACGAGGTGTTTGCCCATGGTGCCGGATGCACCAACAATGATAATTTTCATCTTGTGTAAAGTTTAAAAATTTATTTACACAAAGGTAGATTCCGATAGAGGCGGCATAACAGGACAATAGTGCAGTTGAGTCGGACTTATCTGGAGTTATGCCGGTATGCTTCGGGCGAATGGCCGGTATGCTTCTTGAAAAACCGGATAAAATAGGAAGTATCCTCATAGCCCAGGTGATCGGCTATATCTTTTACCTGGTTGGAGGTGGCCAGCAGGTACTTTTTGGCTTCGAGAATAATGTGATCATTGATCAATTCGGAAGCGGTTTTGCCGATGCTCGATTTGGTAATTTCATTCAGTTGGTAAGCAGAAAGGTTCATCATTTCCGTGTATTGCGACACTTGCTTGCGGGTGGCAAGGTGCTGCTCCAGCAGCTCCAGGAAATCCTCAAAACGTTCCTGCGTATAAGGATTGGTCCTGGTCGCTTCGCCCCTGGGGCTGGCACTTTGACGCGTAAATTCAATAAAGAAAATATCAAGATTTGCCTTGATGATCTCCTTGTATCCATCTTCTCGCGCATTGTATTCATGAAACATTGCAGCCAGCAGAGCCTGGAGTTTATTAAACCTGTTTTCTTCCGGCACACAATAATTTTTGTTGCTGGCTTGTCTCAACCGCTGGTTGGACACTTTGCCCATGGGATGATAAAACTCCGTATTAAATTCCAGCAGGAAACCGGTACAACCGGCGTCCAGCTCGAGCTGGTGTACCTGACCGGGGCGCAAAAAGAAAACAGCATGGTCCCGCACCGGATAGGTGGTAAAATCAATTTCATGTTTCCCCTTTCCACTTTTCACGGTCAGGATGAAAAAGAAGTCGTGCCGGTGCAGATCATGAACCAGATTGCTTCCGCCCAAAATATCCTCTACCCGACGGATTTTGAACCGCTCGGGGGATGGCAATTCCGGTTGGGAGGGGTTGATCTGTCTGATTGGAATTTTTTTCATTTTGATTTTATCTGCTTGCCAAAGATAATGAATGGTGATTATTTCACCATCATGGTGCGCCGTTGCACGGTGTAGGCGGCAAAATAGCCGAGGCAGTTTCCTTCAAATTTGTTGTCGGGGTGACGAACCCGGGCCTTCCGTGCGCCATTTGCGGGATTGATGCGGGGTTTTTATATTTGAGGTCAAAAATGAATACTATGAAAACAGCATTATCGCCCGAACAAGGTGCAGACCTGCT
>Ga0138256_10007306_pt1 | contig 11676 bp, 11 predicted proteins | sample KNB2016incub_MG_FD_105486 | JGI IMG/M metagenome (GOLD analysis project Ga0138256, IMG submission 105486) | Active sludge microbial communities from wastewater in Klosterneuburg, Austria - KNB2014incub_MG | ecosystem: Engineered > WWTP > Activated sludge > Unclassified | place: Austria...
CGGCTTGAGAAGTACCAGAAAATTTCACAAATCGCCTTTCCTTATTGGAAGAATCAAAAAAATGTCTTACAGGTAAAAAAGAAGAAATTCCCACACCTGGCGCAGCAATCTCTGCATCACGATTACTAAAATGAGGAAGACTATGAGGGTAAATGGCCGCAGCAACGGAAAGAACATTAGGAGCTTGAAAAGAGGCCCCTCCTGGAAAAATAGGAGCATTTGTTAATTTTCGGCCATCATTTCCTGCAGCAAAAACAAAAAGAATAGAGGGAAACCTATTTGCTATTTCTCTGGCAAAACGTTCATTTAATTTTCTCAAATAGTATTCGATAACTCCTTGCTTATGCTTAATTGTCATAGACATAAAGGCCTTCGTTTCTAAAAGATCCAAAATATAGGAAGCTGTTTCAGAAAAATCTTGCCCAAAAGAACCATTGACAATATTTATTCCCCAAAGTCTTAACTGAAAAACTAAGCGAAGCATGTTTCCAATAATTTCGTCGACTTTATGATCAAGATAATTTTGGAGTGTTGTAAAGGAAAGGCCAATTTTTTTATTTTTACGTTCAAGAATTTCCTGTTGTCGTTGTCGTTCTCCTTCGGATGAGTTGGATTTTTTGCCTATTCCTGAAACTTCAAAATGAGTTCCACTAAACATCGTGACAGGAATAATGCTAAATTCTTTCTCATCAAAATCTAAACTTTTTTTAAAATACTCCAAAACTTGAACAATAATTCCCGTAACATGAGTTCCATGGGAATCCCTTTCAAAATTTTGTATCTCTGCCATAAAATCATAATCAAATCTTTTTTCTTCAAACCACAATCTTTCTTCAGAAGAAAGCCCCTTATAAGCAAGGGCCGCTTTCATCTCAAAATACCTTATGTAATCCTCAATATTTTCTTTATAGACCTTTGAATAAAAAGGCGTATTAAAAGATTCAGGGTGATTTTTAATCCAATTCTAAGAATGGAACAAATTTTGAGTTTTTGGAATCGACAAATTAACTGCGTACTTCTTGAATTCTGGCAACTCCATATTCACAGGCGTGTCTAAGACGGCAATGCGAATAGGAGCACACTGGCCGCCAAAAACATTTACAAGATGACAAATAAAAAAGAAGAGGAACGCATATAAACATCGTTGAAAGAAATACATAACTGATAAACCTTATAGCTAAGAAGAAATGAAAAAATCAAGAAATAAAACCTTACAAGAACAATCTACAAGAACTTAAAAAGATCTCTTTCTAAGTTCTTGTACTAAAGTTTCAAGAGAATTTGTAGATTTTAAAGGAGGAGTGAAAGGCAGTGATTCTAAAAATAAACGATAATAAGTGTTATATTCTTGAAAAAAATTTTCAACTTTTTTTTCCAAAGAGGCCTTTGCCTTCGGAATTTTTTCTCGAAAATGTTTATGTTGAAGAAGCTTTTGTTTTTGTTCTAAAGAATCTAAAGGAATTTCTAATTCTTCTGATATGGCCAAAAGAAAACAACTTACTGTCCCATTTAATTGATCAAGTCCTAATGTTTTTTGAGAAGAGGCCTCAAAATCCAACATATCATCCTTCAATTGAAAGATAAGCCCTAGGTAATGCCCCATCTTTCTTAAATTCATAAGAGACTCTTCTGAAGCGTCTGTTAAAAGAGCAGGGGCCAAAAAACACCAAGTAAAAACAGAAGACGTTTTATATAAGCAAACGTCAAACAACAAATTCCACGTAGGGATCTTTTCAAAATCACCTAATTCTTTTTGTAACCACTCTCCTTGAGAAAGATTTTTAATCACACCGGCCATTTCTCTCATGATTTTTTTATTCTCTAAAAAAGAGAGTTGAACGATCACATCTGCTAATAAAAAATCTCCTCCCAAAATGGCCTTTTTATTATCAACCAACGCATTTAGAGTAGGAACTCCTCTTCTTTTGAATGATTGATCAATAACATCGTCATGGGCCAGACTTGCTGCATGAACAAGTTCAATAGACTTTGCCAGAATAAGGGCCAGTGACTCCTCAATCTGAAAAAGATCAGACATCACAAGTGTCAATAGTGGACGCAAACGCTTACCGCCCTTAAAAACTGTTTTTTCTAACAAGGATTGAATTTCTTTATGAGGGTGATAGGTGGAAAAACAAAGTTCTAACTGCTCAGCTCTTCGAGCAAACCCCAGAATTTCAGTATTAGACAACATCCTTGCGACTATACTACATTCTTTCTGTGAAAAAAACCTTAGATCTTCCTTCCTTACGGCCACAATCTTGGGAGATGTTTAACGAGTTGGCCCCTACATACCAAAGGCTCAATAGTTGGCTTACCTTTGGAATTGAACGACTCTGGCGCAAGACTCTTTTCAAGGCCATCACAAAAGATTTTTCTCAAAATCTAAATAAAGGCCCCTTTCATTTTTTAGATTTAGCTTGTGGCCCCGGTGATTTGGCCATTCCTCTTGCTAAGCTCTATCCTGCCTCAAAGATTACAGCAATGGATCTTTCTGAAGGCATGATGAATATTGGACGTGACTATATAAAAAAACAAAAAATTCAAAATGTTTTTTTTCATCTTGGTGATGCACAAAATATTCCAGTAGGCCCTGCTGCCTTTGATGCTGTGACGATTGGCTTTGGAATTCGAAACTTTCCTGACCCAAAAAAGGCCTTAAGAGAAATTGCCAGATGCCTTAAACCAGAAGGAAAACTTTATATTTTAGAGTGTGCCGTCCCTGAAAATCTTTTTTTAAAAAAGGGATTTCTTTTGTATTTTCGACATATTTTACCTTTTTTAGGAAAATCGCTTTCCAAACATCCCTATGCTTACCAATATTTAAACGAAACAGTAGAAGAATTTCCTGCCAGAGATAAATTTTGGAATTTCTTTGAAGAGGTTTCTCCCTTAAGGCCCCTAACTTTTCAAAATCTTACATTTGGAAGTGCTGTTTTTTATCAAGCAGTAAAACAATCTTCCCTTACTCTTAAAAATCAATAGGTGTTACGAGTGTCTGTTCGTTGGATTTTTCGCTCCATTTTAAATCATCTTTTAAAAACTGATTTTTCTAACTCGACTATAAATACTATTCCTAATCTTTACTTTCCTGAAACAGAACAACATTACATGCCTCTTCTTCATCAATATTTAGAAAATCACGTTTCTTTTTATTTCAAAAGCAAATTTGAGGAAAAAGGGATTTTCCTAGGTGTTGGTAGTAATTTTTTTCTTACAAAAAAATCAGATTTAGATTTTTTTTTAGAGCGTTACGGAGAAGAAATTCCCTTAGTTGGCTCAACTCATTTTTATTTTAATTCGCCTCTTGATTATTACCAATCTCAAAGTTCTCCCTCTAAGTACTCTAAATTTTTTTCTTGGGGCATCTTTGAATCAGAAATTCTTTTTTTATGCCCTCAAATTGTTTTTTGGTGGAAAAATAAAACACTCACCGTTTCTTTTTTTCTTTTAACACAACCAGAAAAAACTCTTTTCGATCTACAAAGACTTTTTCGCACTCTTTTAGAAAAAACCCATCTCCAAACAACTCTTCCAACTTTTCATCGTCTTTTTTCAGAAGGCCATATTAGTCATCCTTCTTACAAAAATTTTTATGAACATTTTCAAAAAGTATCTCAACTTTTAGAAGAAAAAAAAATAGACAAAATAGTTCTTGGGCAATTTAAAAAATTTTTTCTTCCAAAAGTAAATGATATTTCTTTTTTTCATAGGGCCTTTGGTCTATTTTATCAACAATGTGAAATATTTAAGGATACTTATCAAATTTACTATGCTCCTTTGCCTCAATCTACTCTTTGCAGTGTCACACCAGAACGTTTTTTTTCTTTAGAAAAAACAGAAAAAACAAAAAAAACAGAAGAAGACGATAATTGGTTTTTAGAATTTGACTGTCTTGCTGGAACATTTCTTAAGCAAAATAATTTAAAGGCCAACTCAAGTCCTAAACTCAAAAAAGAGCATGCTCTTGTAGAAGATCACCTTAAAAAAATTGCTCTTGATTTAGAAATAATTTTAAAAAATACTAAAAAAAATAAACCTCCCAGTATTTTAAATCTTCCTAACGTCTCTCATTTCTATTCCTCTTTGCGTTCCAAGAATCCTCTTCTCAAAGAAAAAAAATCTCATTCTATTCCAAATCTCCTTTCTCACTTTCACCCAACTCTTGCTCTTGGGGGCCAACCAAAAGAACAAACAAAAGCACTCATCAAAGAATATGAAGAAGTGGCCCGTGGCCCTTTTGGATCTCCTGTTGGAATTCTTTGGCGGCCCTGGACTGAATTTGCCGTCTGTATTCGCAGTTGTCTTTTGCTAGAAAAATCCTGTTACATTTTTGCAGGTGCTGGCATTATTCAAGAATCTGATTTTCATGAAGAATGGCAAGAAATTCAAAAAAAATTAGAAGTGTGGCAAAATTTTTTGCCTCTTTATCCACACTTTCCTTCGCCCCCCCCCCTTAATCCTGAACCTCATTCTAAACCTAATGTTGGCCCTCATGTTGACTGATCTTATAAAGGCCACTTACCTTTTAGATTCCCTCTGGCAAACTGGTTGTTGTCACTTTTATCTTGCTCCAGGCCTCAGAAATGCGGTCTTGGCCTTTGTCCTAGAAAAAAGACACTATCCTTACACTGTTGGGATAGAGGAACGAGGGCTCTCTTTTTTGGCCTTGAATCATGCTAAGGTTAAAAAACGCCCTGTGGCCATTATTTGCACCTCCGGTTCTGCTGTGGCCAATTTTTTTTCGGCCATCTTAGAAGCAAGAGCATCTGCCACCCCCTTGATTTTTATCTCTGCAGATCGTCCTCCTGAATTTGTTTTAACTCATAGTAATCAAACGTTAAGTCAAACCTCCCTCTTTCCTCAAGAGATTATTTTTTCTTGGAATATACTCCAAGAAAAAGAAGAGCAACTCAGTTATTTAAGTTCTTATTATTGTTTGATGATACAAAATCTCACTCTAGGGCCTATTCATTTTAATTTTCCTCTTTTGGCCCCACAAAAAGTAAATTTTTCTGAAGACATTCCAAATCCAAAATCTTCCCCTCTTGAAACTCTTTTTGGACTTTCTCATAAGAAAAACGTGGCAAAAGAAATGGCGTTAAAATACCCCTCTTGGAAAAACTCTCCTCCTTTTATCACTCTTGCTATTGGAAATTTATGGCCTCATCTTTTCCCCTCTTCTTTTGGGGATATTTCTGATTTTAAAAAGAAATTTTTAAAAAAAATCAATCTTTTATATCCTTACACTTCTGGAATTTTTTGTTGGACCGATATTACTTCTAACCTTGCTTTTGAAAAAGTTCCTCAAGATTTTTTTAACAATTCTTTTAACAAGTCTTCTCATCTCACTCTTGTCATAGGAAACAATCTTACGAATTTTAAAATTCCCACAACAACCTCTCTTCTTTGGGAGTTTAATGAAAACATAAAACCAACAGATTCTTCCTTTTCCTCTTCTCTTAAAGGGGCCTTATCCATTTTTGAAACTTTTTCTTTTTTAGAACTTTTTTTTAAAACACTTCATTCTGTTAAGGTAGAAAGGTAAAGCAATGGATTTTCCTTTTTTATCGGCCTCAAAAATAATTTTAGATTTTCTACCCCCCAATTCTTTGCTCTGCTTAGGAAACAGCCAAACAATTCGTTTATTTGATTCTCTTACTAAACAAGAGATAGGGTATTGGCAGAAAAAAAATTTTGAAGTTTTATCCCAAAGAGGCCTTAGTGGAATTGAAGGACATCTTCACATGGGCCTAGGGGCCTATCAGGCAAAAGAACATTTTCATCAAGCAATTGCCGTTTTTTTAGGAGACATTTCTTTTCTTTACGATAATAACTTTTGGTCTAGCAATTTTTTTCCCTCTTCTTTCTCTATTCCTCTTTTGTATTTTATTTTTAACGATCAAAAGGGCAGTATTTTTGAAAAAGTTGCTCCTAATTTACCGACAGAAGCACTTAACCTAATTGAAACAAAACATAATCACCAATTACTTGAAACGTTCACTCTAAAAGGAATTGAGAGTCAGTCTCTTTCGCTTAAAATTTCTCAAGACGATTTTTCTGTTCAAGTTCAGTCTTTTTTGGAAAAACTAATTTCTAACCCTCAAATGGGGCTTATAGAAATTGGCCTTTAATTTTTTCATCAAAGCAAAAAACTACCAAAACCCCTACTCTTTCGTTAGAATGCCCTCAAATCTAACACTTTTTAACACTTTAAAAAGGACATTTTTTTATGGCACAAATATTTCCTTGGGAAAAAACCCCACATGATTTTACTGATATCAAATATGAAAAATGGGAGGGAATCGCCAAAATAACTCTCAATCGTCCAGAAGTTAGAAATGCCTTTCGGCCACAAACAGTTATGGAAATGATTAAAGCGCTAGAGGATGCTCGTGATGATCAAACTATTGGAGTGATTCTTCTAACAGGAGAAGGAAAAGAGGCCTTCTGTTCAGGAGGAGATCAAAGAATAAGAGGGGAAGCAGGGTATATGGACTCTAAGGGAATTGCTCGTCTTAACGTCTTAGATTTCCAACGAGACATTCGCTCTTGTCCTAAACCCATTATTGCCCTAGTGGCCGGTTATGCCATTGGAGGTGGACATGTCTTGCATGTTGTTTGTGATCTTACCATTGCAGCAGATAATGCTGTATTTGGGCAAACAGGGCCTAAGGTAGGTTCTTTTGATGGGGGACTTGGCTCTAGCTATTTGGCCAGAATTGTTGGACAAAAAAAAGCAAGAGAGATTTGGTATCTCTGTCGCCAATATAACGCTCAAGAGGCCATGGACATGGGACTTGTGAATAAAGTTGTCCCTTATGAGGAATTGGAAAGCGAAGGAGTCAAATGGGCACAAGAAATTTTAGAAAAGTCTCCTTTGGCAATTCGTTGTTTAAAGGCCGCTTTAAATGCTGATTGTGATGGACAAATGGGGTTACAAGAACTTGCAGGGGCCGCAACCTTACTTTTTTATATGACAGAAGAAGGACAAGAAGGAAAAAAGGCCTTTTTAGAAAAGAGAGCTCCCCGTTACAATGACCCTTCAGAATTTCCTAGAAGGCCTTAAAAATTTTCTTAAAACTTTTTAAATCAATCTTATCAATCTTAAGTATGAATAATTTTTTAAAATGACAAAATTGAAGGCCTTTTGGTACAGCACTCGCCCAAAAACTCTTTGGGCCAGTGCTTTTCCAGTTATTTCCTCTTTTTTATTGGCACTTAAGCAAAAACTAGAAAATCCCTCACTTTCTCTCCCTATTTTTTTGGGGTTAGGGGCCTCTTGTCTTATCATTGCTATTTTGGCCCAAATTATTTCTAATTTTATCAACGATGCAAACGACTATGAAAAAAACAGAGATATTTTAAGAACGCAGGCCTTAAGGCCAATACACAAAGGGGAAATTACCTCTTTAGATCTCAAAAGAGGGGCAAAAGTTTTAGTAGCTCTAACTTTAATCTTTGGCAGTTTTATTTTTATTTTTGGATATCATCGCTTTGTGAATATTTTCCTTGCTGCTTCTATTTTTTTAGGGGCCTATGGTTATTCTCAAGGACGTTTTGCTTTCTCTCTTCGAGGGCTTGGCGAAGTGGCCGCTTTTGTTTTTTTTGGGCCTGTGGCCTTTTTTGGAACATTGGGAGTTTTATACCCTCAAGAACAACTCTTATTTTTTCTTCCTAAAGGCCTTTTACTTTCAAGCCTTTGGGGACTTATGAGTGTGTTTCTTATGATGGCCAATAATTATCGTGACTATAACGAAGATTTTCAAGTTTCAAAAAAAACTTTGGCCGTTATCATGGGCCCTACTTACTATAAATTTTTAGGCCTTTTTTTGCTTTGTTTTTTTGAATTCTGCCTTGCTCTTATTTTTTGGCCTTTATGCCTATGCTCTCTTTTTCTTTTTTTATTTTTACCGATTCCTCTTTTCCCTAAAATCCTATTTCATCATCTCTCTATAGGCCTTTTAGTTTTTTTAGTTCAACTCTATGACATATTTAAATAATTTATTTGTAGAGCTACACCAGAAAAAATTTATTTGCCCTGTCAGAATAGGAACTTCTTTTTTTACCCAAATACCAACTCTCTCTCTTACTCTAAAAATAGAACAACGGGCCTTAAAGGCAGAATGCCCCTATCTTCCCTCCTTTCACCCCTTTTCTCTTGAAGAGATAATAGAAGATTTTTCTCATGATTTTACTTCCTTTCTTTTAAACCCTATTTATACTCCTCCTCCCTTTTCTACGTCTTGTGCCTATTTTTCTTTTGATATGCTCTGGCATCAATATCACTTAAATTGGGTTCTTTCTTCTATTCCAGTTTATGCCGAAAATCATAATTATTTGCTTTTTTCCCCTTACAATATTTCTTCTATCAAAAATTTTTCTTCTTTTAAACGATTTAAAATAAAAATTTCCCCCTCCTCTTCTTTAGAAGAAATTGAAAAAATTAAATTTTTTATAAAAAATCTTTTGCCTCATCAAAAGTTGCGCTTAGATGGAAACAAGCTTTTTTCTTGGAAACTTTTCTTAGAATTTTGGAATTACTTTTCAAAAGAAGAATGTTTAAAAATTGAGTATGTAGAATCCCCCTTAATGAATATCACTGATTGGGAAAAAATTTTAAACCATTTTTCTGATTTCAATTCTTTCAATCTTGTGTTGGCCTCAGAAGAAGAAAAAGATTTTTTTAGAAACAACCCTGAAAAGATTGTTTCTTATAATCTCAAAACAATTGTTATAAAATATTCTACCCTTAAAGGGGTAGAGGAATTAAAGGTCTGGCAAAAATTTTGCCAGACCCATTCATTGAATCTTATTTTAAGTAGTTCTTTTGAATTTTCAGAAGGACTCTCATTTCAACAACAAATGTTAAATTTTCTTAAGTTTCCTTCTGATCAAATTCATGGATTGGGAACTAGTCACTATCTCCACTAAAAATTAACGAATTAATTCTCGCAAATTAGGAATAGAGTTTATTTTGACAACATCTTCTCCGCGACAATCATTATCTGAACAACGATTAGAAACAAGACAACGTTTTTCTAGATCTAATCTATAAGCATAATCCGTTTCCCCTGCGACTAAAATTCCTTCTACAAGTTTTGTTTGACTATTAAAAACGGCCGAACCAGAATTTCCGCCATACGTATCTAAATTTGCCTGAAAAAATATTTCTTCATTTCTTTTTCTCACTTTTGCACCATCAGCATATTTAGAAGGTAACCCTGTTGGATGCCCTATCACAAAAATACTTTCTCCTGTCTCAATACTTCCTTCTTTTCTAAGCTGTAGTGGCATACGTCCTTCTACTGGACGATCTAATTCTACAACAGAATAATCATCTCCTTGAGCAGGCCCTAATTTTTGTACCAAAACCTTTTTACATGAATAGACACTATTTTTCGGAAAAGAAAAACTTGTTTCTGACTGATCTTTTGAATTTAAAGCGTAATCAAAAACGAAATAATTTCGATTACAATCATTCTGATCTTGAATACAATGTCCTGCTGTCACAATAGTTCTAGGCCCAACTAAAAATCCTGAGCACCCGCCAAGAGTTGGTTGTTTAGAAAATCTTTCTTCTTCACAAGCACCAAAATCTCTTAAAGACGGTACGGCCCCCATTTCATAGACCACTTGACTTTCTTTTGGAGACTGACTCAAGCGATCTTTCAAAACCATTGCTGCTGTGGCACTGGCAAGTTCCACTATTTTTTGATCCTTAACTTCATGAATCTCTAGCCTGTTATCTTCTCCATAGATAACTCTTTCTTGTTCTTGGGCGTTTAACAAACACGATGTTCCTGTACAAAAGGCCATCATAAAAATAATTTTTTTCATACTTGCTCCCTCCTGAAGCATTTTTAAGTGATATCTTTATTGTAAGGGGTCAGCGAAAAAGAAAGATTAAAAGGAGGAAAATATTGCCTCAAAAAGTAAGAATATTTAAAAAATCATAAAAGGTCTTGGGTCATGTATTCTAAAGAGTATTTTTTCAGCATATTTTTGCCAAAGTTTTTGCACATAAAAAAAATGAAGATATTCTGTTGTCTGAGTTATTTCTTCTTGACTCCATAATAACATGGCCTCTTTTGGAAAAAGAGAAATCATTTTTTCTTTTAGACAAGATTTTCTTGAAAATCCTAGCAACCATTTTGAGGGAGATAATGTTGAATATTCTATCAGTTCTTCCAATGATTCTAAAATCCATAAACTTTGTTGAGCATTTTTAGAAAAGCCAATTCCAGGGTCAAAGAAAACCTTTTCTAAAGGAAATTGAATTTTTAAAAGTTTTTCTTGAACGTCAAAAAAGAATTTTTTGAGTATTTCAAAAAATTCTTTTTGAGTAAGTGATTTTTCTAATTGATATAAAATATGTTGCCCTGTTAAGTCTCTTGAAGGAGCATTATTATGGCCAACTACTAATAAAATATTTTTCCAATGAGACAACTCATTCAGAAAACTTTCTTCTAATTTTCCAGAAACATCATTTAAGCATAATTGATTAGGGGCCTTATTTTTTTGCCATAATTCATACCAAAAATGAAACGTTTCAGGGTGATATGTATCAATTGAAAGAATTGGAAAAGAAAATAATAACTCTAAGACATTTTCTTCTTTTTGATCTAAAAAATTCAAAAATCGTTGTTGTTCTTCTTGTGGTGTCAGAGGAAGACTTTTAGGGGCCGTAGATTCTGCCCCTATGTCTAAAAATTTCACTCCACAGGATTTTAGAAGCTTTAATTGGGCCAAGGGAGAATAGTTTTTTAGATTGGTAACGGAATCGGGAGTAACGTTAACTACTCCCATAAGTGAATTAAAAAGACCCATAAAAGAAATAATAAATTTTTAAGCTACCAACTAAGAAGGAGTAGGCGTAGGGGCCATACTGCCAGTAGGAAGAGAGGAATGAGAAGAGGAAGCTGTAGCGGAAGTTCCTGTTCCACTTAAATTTATAGCTGGGTTTCCAATATCTTCTCCTTTTACAATTTTTAAAATCTGAGGAAGATCTAGTGTTTCCCATGTGATAAGAGCACGTGCAATTTTATCTAAGATATCTCTTTTTTCTAATAAAATTCCTTTGGCCTTTTCATAATTACTTTTAATAATAGAAGAAACTTCTTCATCAATTAGTTGAGAAGTTTTTTCTGAATAATCTTGAGTAGTATCTGTTCCAGCAAAGGGAGTAATGCCGGCCTTTTTAAAATGAACGGGCCCTAATTTTTCTGACATTCCCCAATTACAAACCATACTTCTTGCAAGATCAGTGGCCTTCTCAATGTCATTAGAGGCCCCATTACTAATTTCATTAAAAACAATTTCTTCAGCACAACGCCCACCCATTAAAACTGCAATATAGGCTTGAGATTTTTCTTTTGTCAGATTTAAAAGATCTTCTTTTGGAAGAGTCTGAGTCATACCTAAGGCATACCCTCTTGGAATGATTGTGACTTTATGAATGGGGTCAGATTCTGGAAGGTTTAGGCCGACAAGGGTATGTCCCGCTTCATGATAGGCAGTTACTTCTTTTTGAGCAGCGGTAATCGTCATAGATTTTTTTTCAGGGCCCATTAAAACTCTATCTTTAGCTTGTTCAAATTCTTTCTGACCAATTTTTTTAAGGCCTTGACGAGCGGCCATTAAAGCGGCCTCATTCACTAAATTAGCAAGATCTGC
>Ga0138256_10007307_pt1 | contig 11673 bp, 9 predicted proteins | sample KNB2016incub_MG_FD_105486 | JGI IMG/M metagenome (GOLD analysis project Ga0138256, IMG submission 105486) | Active sludge microbial communities from wastewater in Klosterneuburg, Austria - KNB2014incub_MG | ecosystem: Engineered > WWTP > Activated sludge > Unclassified | place: Austria...
AGAAATCTATGCTACTGATGATGATACAGCCTATGGCAAGCAAACCGGATCAAAAAGCGATCCGGACATTGACATCACGAGCTTTCCTGATTGAGAGAATTGAACCGTTTTCCCCGGGTTTTTACGGAGACTGCTAATATAATCAAGGACTTCGCACAGTTCAAGACCGCCTATCTCGTCTTCGAATGGAAGGCGCTCGATTCGATCGAGATGCTGACCGCAGACGGCACGCGGCTTATCGCCGGTGATGCATTTCCCAAGTCATTGCGGAGCCTGCCCGAGGCTCATTTTCCCGCGTTTAGGTTCGACGCGGCAAAGAACGCGCAGAAAACTTTATACATCCGCCTGCAGTCGACGTCGATCAAAAACTTTCCTGTTCTTCTCAAATCAGAAACCCGCTACCTGCGCGATCTGAAACGCGAAGTTATGGTCATCTTTGTCTATTCGACGATTTTTCTGGTCTTGATTCTGTTCGCAATTTTTATGTATGCCTTGTCGCGGGATATAAATTTTATCGTGTACGTGGGTTATCTGTTGTCGATTGGCCTGGCTTTCGACACCACATTCGGCAACGCCTTTGACATCTTATGGCCTGAAGCCACCTGGTGGCAGAACCGTGCGGGCTTTACCCTCGTCGGCGCGCAGATTATTTTTTCGATGCTGTTCACCAGCCGGCTGCTCGATTTTCCGCGGCATTTACCGCGCGCCAATTTCGTCTGCAAAGTGATTGCGTGGGTCTGTGCGGTGAGCCTGCCATTCAGCCTGCTGAATTTACCCGTCGTGTGGTTTTCCGCGCTCTATTCGTATATCTACCTGGTGTCGATTCCGGCGTTTTTTATCATCGGCATTATGCTGATGAAGAAAAGCGGTCTGCACGTGCGCCTGTTTATTGTCGGCTGGGGGTTAATATTCTTTTTTGGGATTTTCCACATACTGTATCTGCGTAACGTATTGCCGTTTTCGTATTTCTCTGTCTATGCAACGATTTTGGCTCTCCCAGTCGATATTCTGTTCTTCTTTATGAGCGTATGGGAAAAACAGCGTGCCGCCGACCGGGAGCGGTTGCGTCTGCTCGACGAGAAAATGGGTGCGCTCGCGCAGTCGGCCAAATACCAGAAATCTTCGCTCAATGACATCAATACGAAACAGGTATTGGCGAATCTGGAAATCCTCCTTAAAGAGGAAAAAATCTATCTGATCGAAGATCTGCGGCTACCCGATCTCGCCAAAGCATTGCAGATCAACCGCACGCAGCTATCAGAACTGCTCAATTCGCATTTTGGCATGACTTTTCCGCACTTCATCAACCAGTACCGCATTGAAGAGGCCAAACGCCTGCTTGAAACGGAAGCAGACAAAAATATTCTCGAAATTGCCTTTGCCACGGGGTTCGGCTCAAAAGCGGCATTCAGTTCGGAGTTCAAGCGCGCGACGGGCAAAACCGCGAGCGAATATCGTGTCCAGTTTCCATAAAAAAGGGCTTGAATGATCATTTGAGGCGACATATGCGAAAAATTGTGCCACACTGCGCGCAAGGTACCAGTTATCAATAAACTCCAAATCCCCCTATTTCTTGTACTGGCTGTTGCCGCATGCAGCCGTCTGGAGCAGGCGTTTACGCTCAACGCCCCCTCGGCAGTAAAGTTCGCTACCAGCACCTACTCGACCAACGTCGGCACTGCAACCAGCACCGTAGCACCGCTGGAACCGGTTTACGGCGCAAAAAGCTGTACCGCCACACCAGCATTGCCTGCGGGCTTAACTGTCGACAACCAAACCTGTGCGGTCATCGGCACCCCGACTGCCCTGAGCGCACCTGCGGAATACACAATTACAGCGCAGAACATTTACGGCAGCAGCACGGGTACACTGACGCTCGAAATTATTGGCATCTTCTATTCAGTGACCACTTACAATTTTTATGCCGGTGTTGCGATTGCGGCGCTGAGCCCGACTGCCAGCGGTGCCATCACTGCCTGCGCGATCAATCCGCCTTTGCCGGCAGTTTTGAATTTTAACACCACCACCTGCGCGATTACCGGTATGCCGTCGTCACCCCAGGCCGCTGCCACCTACACCGTCACAGCGACAAACGCCGCGGGAACTTCGAGCGCATCGCTGAGTATTTCGGTCGGCGCAACGGTGACGCAGCCGAGCATGGGCGTGCTGCCGGGTAACTACGCGACGGCGCAGAGCGTGAGTCTCTACTCGGGCACGCCGGGTGCGACTCTCTATTACACAACCGACGGATCGACACCGACGACGGCAAGCACGCTCTATTCAACCGCGATTTCGGTAATGGCGAATACCACGGTCAGAGCGATCGCCACCAAGTCGGGCTACACAGATTCATCGGTCGCTTCGGCGACCTACACCATCGGCGGCGCGGCGACGTATGCCTTGGGCGGTTGGGTGAGTGGTTTGCAGGCAGGGAACCTATTGCTGCAAAATAACGGCGGGGATACTCTCACGATCACCGGCAACGGCCCGTTTGCGTTCGCAACGCCGCTCGCCTCTGGCGCCACCTATTCTGTTTCCATATTCAGCAAAACGACCACGCAAAGCTGCCGGGTCGATGTCGACAATTCGGGTGCCGCGACGGGTGGTACGATGACGGCCGCAAATCTTCTCAGCATCTCGGTCGTGTGCGATGGTGATCTTGTTCCGGCAGCGACGTACGTCTATACCGGGCCGAGCCAACACGCAACGTACACGGCTGACTATACGACGACCGACCAGGCAACAGGCCGGGTGTGGAAATCGTGCGCAGAAGGGAAGTCCGGGGCAACCTGTGGTACAGGAGCGTTCGCTAATATCTCCTGGATGGCGGCCGGGCTTGCCTGCCTAGCACTTAACGATGCAAACGCCAACGCTGGTTATGCCGGTCGCAAAGACTGGCGGTTGCCGACACGCAATGAACTCATTAGCCTGCTGAGGGGAACCACGCCCGACGGTGTCGCGTTTCCGTCGATCAGCACCAACCTCTATTGGTCGTCGACGACACGATGGCCGGCAAGCCCGACGAGTGCTTATAGTGTGCAACCGGCAATTGGTGCCAGTGATCCAAACCCGAAAGCGGGTGTGATGTATTGTCGTTGCGTTGCTGGGCCATGAAAAAACAGCGCGGATGGATTTTTGTACTGCCCGCGGCGCTGCTAGTGGCGGCAGGCCTCTTCGCTCCGCTCGCAGCCGGTGAATCTCTCAAGCGCCGCGTGCTCGTGCTGCCGTTTGACAATATCCAAAAAAACAAAGACTATGCCTGGATGTCAGATTCGATCGCCGAAAACCTGAAGGCTGAACTGCTCAAAACCGGCCGCTTTGAAGTGTTGGATGTCACGCTATTGCGCAAGATCGACCCCCAAATGCAGTTTGCCAACCTGAATGCGCAGACCGCGACGCAACTGGCATCGCGGCTTAACTGCGAGGTGGCGATTGTCGGCCGCTTCACTGCTGCAGCGAAAGAGGGTAAACCCGTTGTTTTCTTTGAGGCCGACGGCGTCGACGCGCTCAAGAGCGAATCGGTGGTCGTCAAAAAAGAAGATGCGCCGGTCAATGCAGAAATTTTCGACACCGTGGGGCGCTTGGCGGTCAGCATCTCTGACGAGCTGAACCGCAAACTCGAGCCGCTCGATGCCTCGGAGTTCAAGCGCGATAACAAACTCGAACTTTTGATCTACCGGCTCGAACATCCGCCGGTCGGCTTTCTCGATGCGCTGCGCATTAAGAACCTCGTGCTTAAACCTGCGTTCGATATCGACCGTTTTGAGTACGATGTGTATCTGAGTTATGAGCAGGTTGCCGAAAACTCCACGCTCGAATTCGAATATGACTACTGGGGCAAACGCCGCACCCCGCTGATCAACGGCACGGGGATGGCCTGTGAAAAGGCAACATGCAAACCGGCGTCCGAAAACCCGGTGCTGACCATCGCCGACGAGAACAAACCCGACGCGCAGAAATATGTCGTGCGTTTTCATCTGCCGGACGCACGCGGCCCAATCATTGCGCGCTGGTGGGTAACGGCCGGTTATCCGTACATGACCAGTCTCTCGGCGAACCCCGCCGCGCTCGATCAGGGCAGCACGCTGCCGCTCGATTCTTTGCGCGGCGTGGCGCAACTCGAACTCGGTATTTTGCCGGGGCGCTGGCAAAAGATTCCATACGACATCCGCTGGGCGGTTGCGGCGCAGTCTTTTTACGGCCGCGGTGATTTTCCGCAATTCGATAAAAATAATCCGGCGACGCTATCCATCCACCTCTTTTCTGTGGGCGGGGGGTTCAGGTTTGATCGGGTTTTTGCTTTCGGTAAGCGGTATTCGTTCGCGCCTTTTTGGGGCATTTATACACAGTACCAGAAATTTTTTCGCGAATTCAATACGAGTGTGCTGAATGCAGTGGCGATGCAGACCGAGATCGGGTTCGGCCAGTATTACCGCTCAGCGCCCAAATCGCCGTGGTATTATACTCTGACTCTCGCTGCGGGCAGCTTTTTTTATGACGGGCAGAGTTTGAGTTATGCGCGTATGGCTGTGGGTGTTGAGTATGTAATTAAGTAAGCTCGGGTTTTCGACAAGAAAGTCTTACGAACTCTGCTGTAGCGGCCGACGTTCAATGCATGTTCCCGATTGTGCGCATGTTTTGCTGCAGTATTTTTCTGACTCTGGTATGCAACAAACCTTCCCATGAGCAGTTCCTGCGTCTGAACAAGGTCATCGATCCCTTCATTGCCGAGGGCAAAGTACCCGGTGCTGTCGCTCTGATATTGCAGGATGGCAAACCCGTTTACGAATATGCCGCCGGCTGGGCCGACTGGGATGCCCGACGCCCCATGACAATGGATACTATCTTTCGCGTCGCCTCGCACACGAAGGCACTGACCACGGTGGCCGCGCTGATGCTAATCGAAGAAGGTAAACTGAGCCCCGATACGCCGGTGGGGAAGTTCATACCGGCATTTTATTATTCGCGGGTCGCCGAGCCGATTCCGGGCGCACCCGAGATACCCGATAAACCGGGGAAACATCAGACAAGACTGGTGCGCCTACATACACCAATGACAATCCATCATCTGCTCACGCATACTTCCGGTATGTCATATGGGGTTCATCCCGATATTGCAGACGAATTCAAAAAGGGCGGCTTCGGCGCCTTTCTTAAACATGCCTGGTATATTACTGGCCGCGACGACAGTATCTGCGAAGCTGCGGCAAAACTCGGCCGCATGCCGCTTAAGGCGCAACCCGGCACCCGCTGGATCTACGGCTACAGCACCGATATATTGGGCTGCATCGTGGAGAAAGTTTCGGGTATGCGGCTGGATGATTTTTTGCGCACGCGCATCACCGACAGGCTGGGCATGGCAGACACACGGTTCTATGTGCCTGCCGAAGACAGGCAGCGATTGGCAGTCGTGTATGACCGGCTTAAGGGAGAAAACAAGCGATCCTCTTTTCAGGGAGCCTATGCCGAAGGGCCGCCGAAGAACCTGTCGGGTGGGTCAGGGTTGGTTTCAACGGCGCATGATTATGCAAAATTTCTGGAGATGATCCGCCGCGGCGGTGAATACGACGGTGAACGTTTTCTCACACCCGCGTCGGTAAAACTGATGACGACCAATCAGGTTGGCGCACGCTACGAACCGAACGGTAGCGCCGGCTTTGGTTACGGTTTTGAAATTGCGGGCCCGGTGACGAAGGATTTTCCGCAACCCGAGGGAGCATATGGCTGGTACGGGATACTCGGGACATTCTACCGTGTGTACCCGAAAGAACGGCTGGTGATTATTCTCTACACTCAGCTTTTTCCCCGCGATGGCGAATTGCGGGCGCGCTTTCTGAATGAGATCGCCACAATTCTGAAAATGAAGAGAGGTCGTCCCTAACGGTATATTTTGTTTCGGCCAGCGCAACGTGAGAGCGTGAAAACATTTGCCTTGATATGGGGTCCCCTATCCATGCCGCCATGCGGCGACACAGTATGTCTTTGACAATCATACCCGTATTCTGCCTGCTCGCAGTTTCCTGCGGCACAAAAGTTCTGAGTATCGATGACGCAGAAAAACCCACGGTCTTCACGCTCAATACCCCAGCGAACGTAACGGCCGTCGAGCTGGAAGCCACAGGATTACTTTCCGGTGCGGGCCGAATCTATCTATTCAAACCGCAAGACAGCCAAACTCCATGGAAAACACTCGAATTCACTCCGGTTGTTGTCTCGGGAATTCCGATGGGTATTACACCGATACGGTTTCATGAAAAATATGGAGAACCGCAGCTCATTCTGAAATACGAACCAGGCAGAAAAACGCGGGGCCATCTGGAAATTCAGTATCGATTCAAAACACGCTGATCTCAACGCGCCAACAGGAGGCAGAGTGTCATACCGCAAGAAATTTGAAATCCAAGGATTAAAAACGAAGGCGTCGTTTGCAGATTCACTTCGCCCCGTTCTGTCGCACCATCTCAAACGCATCACCAGACGGGCGGAAAAATACCTGAACAAGCCGGATGAAACACACCTGCATAGTCTGCGCATCTCACTGCGCCGCTTTCGCTACATTCTGGAAGCCTATTGCGCGCTGATAAAACCCGCACGGTTTAAAAAAATCTACGCTCTGGCAGTTGCGCTGCAAAATCTGCTCGGCGAAAGGCGCGACCTCGATGTCATGCAGGCCAAACTAAAGCAGATCTTCAACGCAGGCAACACACCGCTACCCGCTTCGGTTATCACTGAACTGCAGACGGCCCGCAGCGCCTTTGACCGGCAAATTGCCGAAGCCCTGCCGCAATTTACCGCCGAGAAGCAATTGCATAAACTGGTGAGTGCATGACACCTGCTCTGTTACAACAGGCACAGTATTGGCCGCAGGCAACGACCATAGATTGGCTAAAAGCGGCATCCACATTCACCATGCCTGACGCCGGCGCGGATGTCTGGCTCTGCCCACTCAAAGACGCTGCGACCTTCTCGTCACTTTTAACCGCAGATGAAGCCGTTCGCGCGCAGAATTTTCTGCCCGCAAGCAAAGCGCAGGAATTCACCGCCGCGCGCGCTTGGCTGAGAACACTGCTCGCCTTTTACGTGGCCGAAACAGAACCGCAGGCAATCCGGCTTGGGCTTGCTGAAAATGGCAAACCCTACCTGCCCGATTTTCCCGCGGTGCATTTTAATCTTTCGCACTCGGGCGAATTCGCGGCGATTGCCATCAGCCGGCAACCGGTGGGCGTCGATATTGAGAAGCTGCGGCCGCTGCCCGACTGGCGCGAGTTGGCCGAGGGACTGCTGCCCAATATCACCATTGAGCAAATCGGCAGTCTTGAGCAAGCAGAACGTGCTGCGGCCTTCTTGCGCCATTTCACCGCGCGCGAGGCATACCTCAAGGCAGTGGGCGGCGGATTTTCTGAGAGCACCACAATCCTCGAACGCGATTTCCATTTTATAGCTATGGAAAACCAAAGCTACGGGCCAACGGTGTCGCTACCCGAAATTCCGGGCTACGTGGGAGAACTCTGTGTTTTGCACCCATAGATTTCCGGCACAGCCTTGACAATCGACTTATTTATCCACCATTGAACTTGCCAAATGACCGGTGCGTGAAAGAGTGTACCCGGCAGGGTTGCCTGGCTACGGTGACCCTCGCGGAGAAACATGGCAGAAACAAAAACAGCACTCATCAAAAAAACTGCGGGCACAAAGCCCTATGTCGCCGACTACGCGGCGTACTGTAAAGATTTCAGCTGGGACAAGATCGCTGCTGAGATCGGCAAGGCCGGCGACTTCAACATGGCGCGCATCGCGATCGACCGCCATGTCGAAGCTGGGCGCGGTAACACAACTGCAATCCGCTGGTTAGGTGTCGATGATAGCAAGATTGACATCAGTTATGCCGAGTTGCAGAAGCAGACCAACCGCTTCGCCAATGCGCTCGCCTCGCTCGGTGTCGCGCGCGGCGAGAAAGTTTTTGCGCTGTCAGGTCGTCTGCCCGGTCTTTATGTTTCTGCGCTCGGCTCTCTTCGCCACGGCGCGGTATTCTCTTCTTTATTCTCTGCGTTTGGCCCCGACCCGATTGCGACGCGCATGACGATCGGCAAGGCGAAGGTGCTGGTCACCACCGCCGATCTTTACGAAACCAAAGTCGCGGGCATTCGCGATAAGCTGCCTGATCTGAAGCATGTTATCTTACTACAAGAAGGCGGCAGTTCGACTCCGCTCACCGACCGCACTTCGACGCAGTTTACCCCGAGCGGCGTCGAGGGGCTCAGTGACCAGCCAAAGGTGGATTTACCCGGTACTGTCGACTTCGACGAACTGCTCGCAGCGCAGAGCGACAGCTATGTGACGCAGGCAACCAATGCCGACACGCCTGCGCTGCTACATTTTACCAGTGGTACTACGGGCAAACCGAAAGGCGCGCAGCATGTGCACGGCGCGATCGTCGCGCACTACGCGACTTCACGCGCGGTGCTCGATCTCAAAGACGGCGAGGTCTACTGGTGCACCGCTGACCCGGGTTGGGTGACCGGCGTGTCGTACGGAATTTTGGGGCCTTTGTCGTGCGGCGCGACGCTCATTGTCGACGAAGACGAGTTCGACATCGAACGCTGGTATTCGATTGTGCAGAATGAAAAGGTTGCGGTATGGTACACCGCACCGACCGCAATTCGCATGATGATGAAGGCTGGCGTCGACGAAGTGAAGAAATACAAATTCAGCGCGCTCAGGCACATGTGCAGCGTCGGCGAACCTTTGAACGCCGAAGCCGTGCTATGGACGCAGCAGAACATCGGCCTGCCGGCGCACGACACCTGGTGGCAGACCGAGACCGGCGCAATGATGATTGTCAACTTCGCTTCAATGGATATCAAACCCGGTTCGATGGGCAAGGCAGTGCCAGGCATTGAAATCGCACTCGCCAACCGCACCGACAGCGGATTAAAAATTGTCACTGAACCGGATGTCGAAGGCGAGATTGCGATCAAAACCCCGTGGCCGTCGATGTTCCGCACCTACCTTAATGAAGAAGAACGTTATAAAAAATGTTTCGTCGATGGCTATTACATGGCGGGCGACCTGGCGAAACGCGACGCCGACGGCTACCTGTGGTTCATCGGCCGCGCCGACGATGTGATCAAGTCTTCGGGCCATCTCATTGGCCCGTTTGAAGTTGAAAGCGTGCTCATGGAGCACAAGGCCGTCGCCGAAGCTGGGGTCATCGGTGTGCCCGATGATGTCGCCGGCGAACTCGTGCTGGCATTCGTTTCACTGCGCAAGGGTTTCACCGCGAGCGAAGATTTGGCCGATGAAATTCGCGGCCATGCGCGCAGCCGTCTCGGCGCAGCCGTCGCCCCGCGCGAGATTCGTTTCATGGACAACCTGCCCCGCACACGCAGCGGCAAGATCATGCGCCGCCTCTTGAAGGCACGCGAGCTGGGTTTGCCGGAAGGGGATTTGTCGACGTTGGAGAAGCCATGAAGCGTTGCTACGCCTCCGCTGACGGAAACCGCAAAGCGGTCGCGACTCCGCTCGGCGGGCGCCCCGCGGTAAATTTCACGGTGACTATCTGTGAACGAGCCATCGACATGCGGTCACTGCGATCGTCTTCGGTCTCTCGCCCCGAGAGCGGAGTCGAAGTGACCGTAGAGGGACTATGCTAAAAATAACCCAAGACGAAGCCGCCATCTGGTACCGCCGCATGCTGCTGCTGCGTCGTTTTGAAGAGAAGTGCGCCGAACTCTACAACGCCACGAAGATCCGCGGGTTTCTGCATCTCTACATCGGTGAAGAGGCCTGCGCCACGGGACTCATCCCCTTTTTAAAACCCGAAGACTCGATACTCGCCACCTACCGTGAGCATGCGCATGCGCTCTTGCGGGGTATACCCGCACGCGCGGTGATGGCCGAGATGTTCGGCAAAGCCACCGGCTGCTGCAAGGGCCGCGGCGGCTCGATGCACATCTTCGATAAGTCGCTACGCTTCTTCGGCGGCAATGCAATTGTTGCCGGGGGACTACCTCTCGCGGTCGGCATCGCGCTCGCAGACAAGATGCAGAAGCGCAAGGCAGTGACCGTCGTCTTTTTCGGCGAGGGGGCAATGGCCGAAGGCGAATTCCACGAATCGATGAACCTCGCCAAGCTATGGAAGCTGCCAGTGCTGTTCGCCTGCGAGAATAACTTCTACGCGATGGGCACTGCACTCGCGCGTTCTGAATCAGAAACCAACCTTACAGTGAAAGCCGCGAGCTACCACATGAAGGTGCGCAGCGTCGACGGCATGGACCTCGCCGCGACCACGCGCGAGTCACTCGCGGCGATCAACGAGGTGCGCGAATCGGGAAATCCGCAGTTTCTGGAATTTCAGACCTACCGCTTTCGCGCGCACTCGATGTACGACCCCGATCTTTACCGCGACAAGGCTGAAATTGCCGAGAAGCAGAAGCGCGACCCGATTCTGATTTTCGAGCAGCACATGCGCGAACAGGGGCTGAACCCCGACGAGATACGCAGCGACATCGAAGCTTCGGTGAAAGCCGAGATCGACGATGCTGTGAAATTTGCCGAAGAGAGTCCGGTGGAGGATGTTGCAGATCTATTGAAGGATGTGACTACTCCTGTCCCCCTCCCGGCCTCCCCCGCTAGCGGGGGAGGAGTTCTAAGCGCCCCTCCCCGCATGCGGGGAGGGGTTGGGGGTGGGGAGTGAAGACCATCACCTACCGCGAAGCGCTGGCCGAGGGCCTGCGCTACGCTTTCAAAAACGACCCGCGCGTCTTTATGATGGGCGAAGACATCGGCAAATATGGCGGGCCGTACGGCGTGACCAAAGGCTTCATCGATGAGTTCGGCGAAGACCGCATTCGTGATGCCCCACTTTCTGAATCGGGTTTTACCGGCGCTGGCATTGGTGCCGCGCTGAATGGTATGCGGCCGATTGTCGAAATCATGACGGTCAATTTTTCGCTGCTGGCACTCGACCAGATTATCAACACTGCTGCCTCGCTGCGCCACATGTCGGGCGGGCAGTTTAGTGTGCCGTTGGTGATTCGCATGACCACCGGTGCCGGCCGCCAGCTCGCGGCGCAGCACTCGCACAGCTTCGAGGGCTGGTATGCGCACATTCCTGGCATTCGCATCGTCGCGCCGTCGAATGCGCACGACGCACGCGGCATGCTTTGGTCGGCACTCAAAGATCCAGACCCGGTGCTGATCTTCGAGCACGCGCTGCTCTTTCAAGAGACGCAAGAGATCGAAACAGATTTTGTTGCGGCGGATTTAGACCGTGCGCTTGTCTTGCGCGAAGGACAAGATGTCACGCTCATCTGCTACGGCGGTATGGTGCCGCGCACGCTCAAGGCGGCAGCAGAACTCGAAGCCGCCGGAATTTCGGCCGAAGTCATTGATCTCAGAACACTCCGCCCACTCGATCGCCCGACCATTTTGGCCTCAGTCAGTAAAACACGCCGTGCGGTGATCGTCGACGAGGGCTGGCGCTCGGGCAGTCTTTCGGCAGAGATCGCGATGACGATTGTCGAGGGCGCGTTCTACGAACTCGATGCGCCAATTGCGCGCGTGTGTTCAGAAGAAGTGCCGATACCCTACTCGGCGCACATGGAACAAGCCGCGATTCCACAGGTGGAGAAAATTGTCGCTGCGGTGAATCAGGTTGTATACGGTCGGCCC
>Ga0138256_10007308_pt1 | contig 11671 bp, 9 predicted proteins | sample KNB2016incub_MG_FD_105486 | JGI IMG/M metagenome (GOLD analysis project Ga0138256, IMG submission 105486) | Active sludge microbial communities from wastewater in Klosterneuburg, Austria - KNB2014incub_MG | ecosystem: Engineered > WWTP > Activated sludge > Unclassified | place: Austria...
ACTGCAGGGCGAGCGCCGCACGCGCCCGCCGGTGGTCACCATCATGGGCCACGTGGACCACGGCAAGACCTCGCTGCTCGACTACATCCGCCGCACCAAGGTGGCCACCGGCGAAGCCGGCGGCATCACCCAGCACATCGGTGCCTACCACGTCGAAACCGACAAGGGCGTCATCAGCTTCCTCGACACCCCGGGACACTCGGCGTTCTCGGCCATGCGCGCCCGCGGCGCCAAGCTGACCGACATCGTGGTGCTGGTGGTGGCGGCCGACGACGGCGTCATGCCGCAGACCGTCGAGGCGGTGAACCACGCGCGCGCCGCCAAGGTGCCGCTGCTGATCGCCGTGAACAAGATGGACAAGCCCGAAGCCAACCCCGACAACGTCAAGCAGGGCCTGGTGAAGCTTGAAGTGGTGCCGGAAGAGTGGGGCGGCGACGTGCAGTTCGTGCCCATCTCGGCCAAGACCGGCATGGGCGTGGACGCCCTGCTGGACGCCATCGCGGTGCAGGCCGAAGTGATGGAGCTGACCGCCGTGTACGACGCCCGCGCCACCGGCGTGGTGATCGAATCGGCGCTCGACAAGGGCCGCGGCCCGGTCGCCACGGTGCTGGTGCAGCAGGGCACCCTGAAGAAGGGTGACTACCTGGTGTGCGGCGTGCACTACGGCCGCGTCCGCGCCCTGTTCGACGAGAACGGCAAGCAGACCGACCAGGCCGAGCCGTCCATCCCGGTGCAGGTGCTGGGCCTGTCGGGCGTGCCCGACGCCGGCGACGACTTCGTGGTCGTGGCCGACGAGCGCCTGGCCAAGGAAGTGGCCCAGCAGCGCGACACCAAGCGCCGCGAGTCGCGCCTGGTCGCCACCGCCGGTTCGCGCATGGAGGACATCATGGCCTCCATGGGCCAGAACCTGGGCCAGGCCAACCTCAACCTGCTGGTGAAGGCCGACGTGCAGGGTTCGGTGGAGGCGCTGCGCCAGTCGCTGGTGGCGCTGTCCAACGACCTGATCAAGATCAACGTCATCAGCTCCGGCGTGGGCGGCATCACCGAGTCCGACGCCACCCTGGCCGCCACGTCCAAGGCCGTCATCATCGGCTTCAACGTGCGCGCCGACGCCAGCGCCCGCCGCATCATCGAGAACAACGGCCTGGACCTGCGCTACTTCTCGATCATCTACGACGTCATCGACCAGGTGAAGCAGGTGGCTTCCGGCCTGCTGGGCGTGGAGATCCGCGAGGAAATCCTCGGCATCGCCGAAGTGCGCGACGTGTTCCGCAGCTCCAAGTTCGGCGCGGTGGCCGGTTCGCTGGTCATCGAGGGCACGGTCAAGAAGTCCAAGCCCATCCGCGTGCTGCGCAACTCCGTGGTGGTGTTCGAGGGCGAGCTGGAGTCGCTGCGTCGCTTCAAGGACAACGTCGAGGAAGTCCGCTCGGGTACCGAGTGCGGCATCGCGGTGAAGGCCTACAACGACGTGCAGCCGGGCGACCAGATCGAATGCTTCGAGCGCATCGAGGTCCAGCGCACGCTGTAAGGCGCGCGCGAACCCATGGCGAACAAGAGCTTCCATCGCACCGACCGCGTCGCGGCCCAGCTGCGGCGCGACATCGGCCTGATCGTGCACCAGGCGGTGCGCGAGTACGGCCTGCCTTCGGTCAGCGTGTCCGACGTCGAGGTCACCCGTGACCTGGCGCACGCCAAGGTGTTCGTCACCGCGCTGCTGGCCGAACAGGGCCCGGCCGCGGTGAAGGCGCTCAAGGAAATCGCGCCCGAGCTGCGCTACCGCCTGGGCCAGGCGGTGCGCATGCGGCACGTGCCCGAGATCCACTTCCACTACGACGACTCGGTCGACAAGGGCGAGCGCATCGACAAGCTGCTGCGCGACAACCCGCCCAGCGAAGCCAACGACTGAGCCACGGCCTGCCCGTGGCCAAGACCGTGTTCCGGCCGCTCGACGGCATCCTGCTGCTCGACAAGCCCGCCGGCTACAGCTCCAACCAGGCCCTGCAGGACGTGCGGCGGCTGTTCCGCGCCGAGAAGGGCGGCCACACCGGCGCGCTCGATCCCCTGGCCACCGGCCTGCTGCCGCTGTGTTTCGGTGAAGCCACCAAGATTGCCGGCCTGCTGCTGGGCGGCCGCAAGGCCTACCGGGCCCGCATCCGCCTGGGCAGCACCACCGACACCGACGACGCCGACGGCCTGGTGCTGCGCGAGCGGCCCGTGCCTGCGCTGGACCGCGCGGCCGTGGAGGCGGCGCTGGCGCCGCTCACGGGGCGCATCCGCCAGCGCCCGCCCATCTACTCCGCCCTCAAGCAGGGCGGCGAAGCGCTGTACGTGAAGGCCCGCCGCGGCGAGGCCATCGACGTGCCCGAGCGCGAAGTGGACGTGCACGCCATCCATCTGGTCGACCTGGACGGCGACCAGCTCACCCTGGACGTGACCTGCGGCTCGGGCACCTACATCCGCAGCCTGGCCCGCGACCTGGGCGAGGCGCTGGGCTGCGGCGGCCACATCACCGCGCTGCGGCGCACCTGGGTGGATCCGTTCCGCGACGCCCGCGCCTGGACCCTGGGCGAACTCCAGACCGCGGCCGAAACCTCCGGCGAGGCGGGGCTCGAGGCCCTGCTGCTGCCGGTGGAGCGGGGGCTGGCGCACTGGCCGGCGGTCACCGTGGACTGGGACGAGGGCCGGCGCCTGGGCATGGGGCAGGGGGTGAAACTGGGGGAGTCGGGCCTGAAGGCCCTCCCACAGGGGGTGGCCAGCGAAAGCGGACCCTCCGGCCCCCTCCTCACCTCGGCTCCCCGGGTGGGAGGGCCTTCAGGCCCGACCCCGCTGGCCGTGAACGTCCTCAACGCCGAAGGCCGATCGCTGGGCCTGGGCGAACTGTCCGCGGACGGCCAACTGCGCGCCAAGCGCCTTTTCCGCTGGGCCAGCGCCTGCTGACGAGCCGCCGGCGCGCATAACGCCTTGTCCGGAAAGGCGCGCCCGGCTATAATTCCGCGGCTTTCACAAGCACCTCCCAACCGGCGAGCCACGCGGTGCGGCGTCAATCCTGGCGACGTTCCTGCAGGCTGCGCATCACAGAGAAGAAAACACCATGTCCGTCGATTCCGCCAAGATCATCGAAGAGTTCAAGCGCGTCCCCAACGACACCGGTTCCCCGGAAGTCCAGGTGGCCCTGCTCTCCGCCCGCATCGACCACCTCACCGACCACTTCAAGACCCACAAGCAGGACCACCACTCCCGCCGCGGCCTCCTGAAGATGGTCAACCAGCGCCGCAGCCTGCTTGGCTACCTCAAGAAGAAGGACGCCAAGCGTTACCAGACCCTGATCGAGCGCCTGGGCCTGCGTCGCTAAGACAAGTAAACCAACGCGGCGCAGAGATGCGCCGCGTTGCATTTGGGGCCCCGGAACGCACGGGGCCAAACCGCCGGGCAGGGTGCCCGACGGATCGAATCCGAAGATGAGGAATACACATCGTGGCGAAAGTAACCAAGACGTTCCAGTACGGTCAGCACCAGGTCACCCTCGAGACGGGTGAGATCGCCCGCCAGGCCGGTGGCGCAGTCGTCGTGAAGTTCGGCGACACGGTCGTGCTGGTGACGGCAGTCGGCAACAAGAATGCGCGCGAAGGCATGGACTTCTTCCCGCTCACCGTCGACTACATCGAGAAGTTCTACGCCGGCGGCCGCATCCCGGGTGGCTTCTTCAAGCGTGAAGGCCGCCAGACCGAGCGCGAGACGCTGGTGTCGCGCCTGATCGATCGCCCGATCCGCCCGCTGTTCCCCGAGCACTTCCGCAACGAAGTGCAGGTCATCGCCACCGTGATGTCCATGAACCCGGAAATCCACGGCGACATCCCGGCCCTGATCGGCGCGTCCGCCGCGCTGGCCCTGTCGGGCATCCCGTTCGCGGGCCCGATCGGCGCCGCCAAGGTCGGCTACGCCAACGGCAAGTACCTGCTCAACCCCACCACCACCGAACTCAAGACCTCCGACCTTGAACTGGTCGTCGCCGGTACCGCCAACGCGGTGCTGATGGTCGAGTCCGAGGCCAAGGAGCTGAGCGAGGACGTGATGCTGGGCGCCGTGATGTTCGGCCACCAGCAGATGCAGGTCGTCATCAACGCCATCAACGAGCTGGTCAAGGAAGTGGGCGTGAAGCACTGGTCCTGGACCGCGCCGGAGAAGGCGCAGGCCCCGGTCGACGCGCTCAAGGCCGCCATCGGCAACAAGCTCGAGGCCGCCTTCCAGGTGCGCGACAAGCTCGAGCGCAAGGAAGCCATCTCGGCGGTGAAGAAGGAAGTCATCGCGTCGCTGGCCCCGCAGATCGAAGCCAACGGCTGGAACGCCGCCGACCTGGCCAAGGAATTCGGTGAGTTCGAGTACTCCACCATGCGCGAGTCGGTGCTCAAGACCCGCACCCGCATCGACGGCCGTGATCTCTCGACCGTGCGCCCGATCACCGTCAAGACCGGCGTGCTGCCGCGCACCCACGGCTCGGCGCTGTTCACCCGCGGCGAAACGCAGGCCATCGTGGTCACCACGCTGGGCACGGCGCGCGACGGCCAGGTTATCGACGCCGTCGAAGGCGAGTCGAAGGACCACTTCCTGTTCCACTACAACTTCCCCCCGTACTCGGTGGGCGAAGCTGGCCGCATGATGGGCCCGAAGCGTCGCGAGATCGGCCACGGCCGCCTTGCCCGCCGCGGCGTCCAGGCCGTGATGCCGACCATGGAATCGTTCCCGTACACCATCCGCGTGGTCTCGGAAATCACCGAGTCCAATGGCTCCTCGTCGATGGCCTCGGTCTGCGGCTCGTCGCTGGCGCTGATGGACGCGGGCGTGCCGATCAAGGCGCCGGTGGCCGGTATCGCCATGGGCCTGATCAAGGAAGGTTCGGACTTCGCCGTGCTGTCGGACATCCTGGGTGACGAAGACCACCTGGGCGACATGGACTTCAAGGTCGCGGGCACCGAGGGCGGCATCTCCGCCCTGCAGATGGACATCAAGATCGACGGCATCACCGAAGAGATCATGAAGGTCGCGCTGGCCCAGGCCAAGCAGGGCCGCCTGTTCATCCTCGGCGAAATGGCCAAGGTCATCTCGACCTCCCGCACGGAGATGTCCGAGTACGCCCCGCGCCTGCTGACCATGAAGATCCACCCGGACAAGATCCGCGAAGTGATCGGCAAGGGTGGCTCGGTCATCCAGGCCATCACCAAGGAAACCGGCACCCAGATCGACATCCAGGACGACGGCACCATCGTCATCGCCTCGGTGAACGCCGCCGCTGCGCAGGCCGCCAAGGAGCGCATCGAGTCCATCACCTCCGACGTGGAGCCGGGCCGCATCTACGAAGGCAAGGTCGCCAAGATCATGGACTTCGGCGCCTTCGTCACCATCGCCCCGGGCAAGGACGGCCTGGTGCACGTGTCGCAGATCTCCAACGAGCGCGTCGAGAAGGTGTCCGACAAGCTCAAGGAAGGCGACATGGTCAAGGTCAAGGTGCTGGAAGTGGACAAGCAGGGCCGCATCCGCCTGTCCATGAAGGCCGTCGAGGAGGGCGAGGGCCTGTAAGCCCTCGCCGTACTTCGCAGCATCCGGAAAAGCGGGCTTCGGCCCGCTTTTTCTTTGTCCCCGATTCCTGTGGGAGGGCCTTCAGGCCCGAAGCTCTGCGGCCGGGAGCGTCGGGCCTGAAGGCCCTCCTACAGGGGCTGGGGCGCTGGTACAGTCGCGGCATGAAGCGACATTTCTCCATGCTCCGCGAGTTCCACCTGGCCGACTGGTTCACGCTGGCCAATGCCTTCTGCGGCACCGGCGCGGTGTTCGCGGCCATGCGCTTCCTGCAGGACGGCCACGCGTCCGACCTGCTGTGGGGCATGGCGCTCATTCCGCTGGCCTTCGTGTTCGATGCGCTGGACGGCAGGATCGCGCGCTGGCGGCACAGTGCGTCCACCCTGGGCCGCGAGCTGGATTCGCTGTCGGACGTGATTTCCTTCGGCGTGGCGCCCGCGGCGCTGGCCTACGCCTGCGGCATGCAGGGCGGCTGGGACTGGCTGGTGCTGTCTTACTTCGTGTGCTGCGGCGTAAGCCGGCTGGCGCGCTACAACGTCACCGCCGAGGCGCTCAGCGGCGACGAAGGCAAGGTGAAGTATTTCGAAGGCACGCCCATCCCCACCAGCCTGGCGCTGGTGGCGGTGCTGGCCGTGGCCGCGTGGCAGGGCCGCATCGGCGACGCGCTCTGGCTGGGCAGCGTGGACCTGGGCTGGCAGCTGCACCCGCTGGTGCTGATGTTCGCGCTGTCGGGTTCGCTGATGATCAGCAAGACCCTGCACGTGCCCAAGCCCTGAAGCGGTTGCGCGCATGGACCTGATCCTCGTCATCCTCGACCTGGTGGGCACCTTCGTGTTCGCGCTCAGCGGCGCGCTGGTGGGCGTGCGGCACCGGCTCGATTTGTTCGGCGTGCTGGTGCTTTCCTTCGTGGCGGCCAACGGCGGCGGCGTGATGCGCGACACCATGATCGGCGCCACGCCGCCGGCCGCGCTGCAGGACTGGCGCTACGTCGCCATCTCCATCGCCGCCGGGCTGCTGACCTTCTGGCGCGCGGGCGCCATCGAGCGCTGGCGCAACCCGGTGCAGTCGCTGGATGCGGTGGGCCTGGGCGTGTTCGCCGTGGCCGGCGCGCTCAAGGCGCAGGCCTTCGGCCTGGGGCCGGTGGGTGCGATGCTTCTGGGCATGCTCACCGGCATCGGCGGCGGCATGCTGCGCGACGTGCTGGTGGCGCAGGTGCCCACGGTGCTCAAGGCCGAGCTGTACGCCATCGCCGCACTGGCCGGCGCCGGCGTGGTGGTGCTGGGCACGGCGCTGTCGCTGCCGGTGGCGTGGGTGGTGGTGGCCGGCGTGGTGGCCTGCACGGGCCTGCGCCTGTTCGCCATCCGCCGCGGCTGGGCGCTGCCGGTGGCGCGCCCGCCTGAATAGTCTCGCTCAGGACTCCGGCTTGGGCACGATGGCCTCGACGAAGATCTGCAGCTCCACTTCGTCACCCACGTTGGGTGCGTAGTCGCCCATGCCGAACTCGCTGCGGCGGATCTTGCCGGTGGCGCTGAAGCCCACCGCGTCGCGACGGGCCATGGGCTGCACGGCCGCCTTGTTGAGGGTCACGTCCAGGGTGACCGGGCGGGTGATGCCCTTGAGCGTCAGATTGCCCACCACCGTCAGCCGGCCCGGTCCCGAGGCGCTGACCGCGGTGCTGGTGAAGCGCGCCTCGGGGAACTTCGCGATATCGAAGAACTGCGAGGTGCCCAGGTGGTCCCGGAAATCAGGCGCGCCCGTGAGCAGCCCCGAGATCGGGATGCGGACATCCACCTTCGACTGCGCCACCTTGGGCGGGTCGTAGGACACCACGCCGTCCAGCGAAGAGAACTGGATGACGGTGCGCGTGAACCCGAAGTGCTCCCAGCTCGCCACCACCGTGGAGTGGTTGCTGTCGATGCGGTAGTCGGCGGCCTGCGCCCGCGGCGCGGAGGTCAGCAGGGCCAGCATCAGGGCAAAGCAGGAAATGGCGCGCATGGGACGGCTCCTGGCCGCGGGGGGAGGGAACCCCACGCTAGCGCATGTCCGCAAGGGTGTCCTCGGCCGGGCGGCCGGACCGGCCTAGACCCAGCCGGTGGCGTAGAACACGCCGATGACCACGAACACCGCCATCGTCTTGATGATCGTGATGGCGAAGATGTCCCTGTAGGCCTGGCGGTGCGTCAGGCCGGTCACCGCCAGCAGGGTGATGACCGCGCCGTTGTGCGGCAGGGTGTCCATGCCGCCGCTGGCCATCGAGGCCACGCGGTGAAGCACTTCCATCGGGATGTTGGCGGCGTTGGCGTTGGCGATGAAGGTGTCGGCCATCGCCGCCAGCGCGATGCTCATGCCGCCCGAGGCCGAGCCGGTGATGCCGGCCAGCGCGGTCACCGTCACCGCTTCGTTGACCAGCGGATTGGGAATCGCGCCCAGCGCATTGGCCACCACCAGGAAGCCGGGCAGGGCGGCGATGACGGCGCCAAAGCCATATTCGGACGCCGTGTTCATGGCCGCCAGCAGCGCGCCGCCGATCGCGGGCTTGGTGCTTTCGGCGAAGTGCGTCGCCACGCTGCGCCAGGCCAGCACCAGCACCGCCAGGATGCCCACCAGCAGCGCGGCCTGCACGGCCCAGATGGCCGAGATCTTGGCGATCTCCTGCACCACCGGCGCCGGGCTGCCGATCACCGAGGGCAGGAACGAATGGCTGTCGCCGTAGAACTGCGGAATCAGCACCGTGAACACCTTGTTCGACACGCCCACCAGCACCAGCGGCAGCAGCGCCACCCAGGCGTTGGCCAGGCGGTCGCCGGCAAACGGTGCGGGCTCGTTGAGCAGTTCGGTGCCGTAGCCCTCGCCGGCGGCCAGCGCAGCGCGACGGCGCCATTCCAGGTAGGCCAGGCCCAGCGCCAGGATGAACACGCCGCCGAGGGTGCCCAGCACCGGCGCCGCCCAGGTGTCGGTGCCGAAGAACGAGGCCGGGATGATGTTCTGGATCTGCGGCGTGCCGGGCAGGGCGTCCATGGTGAAGGTGAACGCGCCCAGGGCGATGGTGCCCGGGATCAGGCGCTTGGGAATATCACTCTGGCGGAAGAGTTCGGCCGCGAACGGGTACACCGCGAACACCACCACGAACAGCGACACGCCGCCGTAGGTCAGCACCGCGCACACCGCCACGATGGACAGCATGGCGCGCTCGGGCCCGAACAGCCGGATCACCGCCGCCACGATGGACTTGGAGAAGCCCGACACTTCGATCAGCTTGCCGAAGATGGCGCCCAGCAGGAACACCGGGAAATACAGCTTCAGGAAGCCCACCATCTTGTCCATGAACAGGCCGGTGAACATCGGCGCCACCAGGGTGGGGTCGGTCAGCAGCACCGCGCCCAGCGCCGCCACCGGCGCGAACAGGATGACGCTGTAGCCGCGGTAGGCCACCAGCATCAGGAACACCAACGCGCCCAGCACTATCAGGAAGGACATGCCTTCGATTCCCCGACGAACACAGGCCTGCAGTGTCCGCAGCCGCGCCGCGCGGGGCCACCTGTACCAAGGTACAGGTACCGGCCGCCGCGGCCGCGTCATAGTCTGCGTGGCAAGCGGCCGTCCGGCCATCCACATGCGTCGCAAGGGGACTACATGAAGCGCAACCACCTCAGCCTGGCCATCGGCCTCACCCTCTCCCTGGCCGCCGTGCAGGCGCATGCGCAGGACGCCGCGCCCGCCGCCGCGCCGGCCAGCGACGAGGCCGTGACCCTGGACGCCGTGCAGGTCACCGCCCGCAAGCGCGAAGAAACCCTGCAGGAAGTGCCCGTGGCGGTGACGGCGTTCACCGCCGAGTCGCTGGACAAGCTCAACATCCGCGACATCAGCGACCTCGATGCGCAGGTGCCCAACCTCACCATCTATGCCGCGCGCGGCTCCAGCAGCACGGTCACCGCCTACATCCGCGGCGTCGGCCAGTCCGACCCGCTGTGGGGCGTGGACCCGGGCGTGGGCATCTACCTGGACGACGTCTACATCGCCCGCCCGCAGGGCGCGCTGCTGGACGTGTTCGACGTCGAGCGCATCGAAGTGCTGCGCGGCCCGCAGGGCACGCTGTACGGCAAGAACACCGTGGGCGGCGCCATCAAGTACATCTCGCGCGGCCTGCCCACCGAAACCTCGGGCAACGCCTCGGTCACCGTCGGCAACTACGGCCAGCTGGACGTCAAGGCGGCCATCGGCGGATCGTTCGACGAGCGTGATTCGCTGCGCGGCCGCATCGCGGTGGCCAGCCTGAGCCGCGACGGCTTCGGCGAGAACACCATCACCGGCCAGGACGTCAGCGACAAGGAAATCCTGGCGCTGCGCGGCCAGCTGGGCGCCTACGTCACCGACGACCTGAACTTCCAGTTCGCCTTCGACTGGATGGAAGACCAGTCGGGCGTGCGCGGCGCGCAGATGCTCTCGCCCAACCGCTTCACGCCGCTCTGGCAGCCGATGGACGACCGCTACGACGTCCGCAACGGCATGCCCAACATCAACGACACCACCCTGCAGGGCATCTCGGCCACGGCCAACTGGCGTGTCAACGACAGCTGGTCGGTGAAGTTCGTCACCGCCAAGCGCGAGTCCGACACCGAGACCAACATTGACTTCGACACCACGCCCCAGGCCATCGCCGACGTCAAGGCCTTCTACCGCGACCAGCAGGTGAGCAACGAGCTGCAGCTCAACTACGACGCCGGCGGCCGCCACCGCGGCGTGCTGGGCGTGTACCAGTTCAGCGGCGAGGCCGGTGGCCAGGTCCGCAACAACTTCTTCGGCCTGCTGTTCGGCGACACCCAGGGCACCGTCTACACCGATTCCATCGCGGTGTACGGCGACTGGAGCTTCGACGTCACCGACCAGTTCAACGTGGACGTGGGCGTGCGCTTCACCGACGAGGACAAGCGCGCCGACGTGCTCAACCGCGGCTACACCGACGCCACCTACACGGTGCCCACCAACATCGTCGCCAACTTCGACAAGACCATCAACTTCACCAACGTGGCGCCCAAGGTTTCGCTGGGCTACCAGCTCAACGACGACATCCTGCTGTACGGCCTGGCCACCCGCGGCTTCAAGTCCGGCGGCTACAACATCCGCGCCCAGGCCACCGCCGTGCCGCGTTCGGCCGAGCCCTTCGACGACGAAGTGGTGGACAGCTTCGAGGCCGGCGCCAAGATGTCGTTCCTCGACCAGCGCCTGTTCCTGAACGTGTCGGCCTTCCACAACAAGTACGAGGACATCCAGCTGTCGGTGTTCACCAGCTACGACAGCGACGGCAACGGCTCGCTGGACGCCTTCTTCGGCGACTTCACCAACGCCGGCTCCGGCACGGTGAACGGCGTGGAGGTCGAGTACCAGTGGCTGCCCAACCGCAACTGGCTGATCAGCGGCAACCTGGCCTGGCTGGACGCCAAGTACGACGAGTTCATCTACCTGGGCCAGAACATCGCCGACGAGCAGGAGTTCACCAACGCCCCCGAGTTCTCCGGCGCGTTCAACGTCGAGTACCGCACCGACCTGGCCAACGGCGGCGACCTGTCGGCGCGCGTGGGCTACAGCTACCAGGACGACGTGGTGGCCACCACCGAGATCGTGCGCACCGGCGCACTGCCGATCACCCAGGATGGCTATGGCCTGCTCAACGCCGGCGTGATCTGGAACACCGGCGGCGCCTGGTCGTTCTCGCTGCAGGGCACCAACCTGGGCGACAAGGAGTACCGCACCACCGGCTACAACCTCAACGCGGCGCTGGGCGTGGTCACCGGCTTCTATGGCCCGCCGCGCCAGTACAGCCTGACCGCGCGCTACGAGTTCTGATGGCCAGAGTTCCCCGGGAAGTTTCCCAACGGGCCGCGCAAGCGGCCCGTGTTTTTATTCCCGCCGCGCTGCTGCTGGCGCTGGCGGCCTGCGCCGGCGACCCGCCGCCGCTGCCTGAGCTGGCGGTGGATTCGTCGCGGGTGGCCGTGGCCGGGCTGTCGTCGGGTGCCTACATGGCCACGCAGACCCACCTGGCGTGGTCGGACCGGCTGCGCGGCGCGGCCCTGGTGGCCGGCGGCCCCTACGGCTGCGCGGG
>Ga0138256_10007309_pt1 | contig 11669 bp, 13 predicted proteins | sample KNB2016incub_MG_FD_105486 | JGI IMG/M metagenome (GOLD analysis project Ga0138256, IMG submission 105486) | Active sludge microbial communities from wastewater in Klosterneuburg, Austria - KNB2014incub_MG | ecosystem: Engineered > WWTP > Activated sludge > Unclassified | place: Austria...
CACTCCCGTCGTGAGGTAGCATGTCGTACGGCGCAATTGCCAAGCAGGCCGCGCGGTATCGTGAAGCGGAGGTCCTCTCCGCTTCACCAGCGCAACTCGTCGTTATCGTGTTCGAGCACCTCCAGGTCAACCTGCGGCGGGCACGCCTGCAGGCGGCCGATGCCGACGGCGGCCCACGGTCCGACTCGCTCGAACGGGCCCGTGCGGCCCTCACCGAATTGCTCGTGACGCTGGACCACCAGAAGGGCGGCGAACTGGCCGCGCGGCTCGAGAGCATCTACTCGTTCATGCTCGGCGAGCTGGCGACCCTTGGCGTCAAGCCCAGCGTCCCGAAGCTCGACGCCATCATTGCCCTCGCCGGGGAGCTGCACGAGGCCTTCGCGCAGGTCGCGACCACGACGTCGGCCGTCGGACAAGTCGTCGCCGCGTCATGAACACCACCGTCGCGCGATGCGTGGCCGAGCTCGAGGCACATCTCGGGCGATTCACCGCGCTGTCCGATGACGCCCGTCACGCCTGCAGCAGCGGCGACTCGGACGCCCTCGCGTCGGCCCTCGATGCGCGCGACGCGGTCACCCGCCAGATGGCGCCGCTCGTCGCCGCCCTGGATGAGCAGCGCCAGGCGCTGAGTCGACCGGACGCCGTGGCGGCCTTCGACGCGGCCATGCGCCCATTGCAACTGGCGGCGATGCTCGCCGGGCAGCGCAACGCCCTGCTCGCCGCGCACGCGCAATCGGCGCGCACGGCCATCGGTGAATCGATCGGCCGCCTCGGGCACGACTCGGCGGCACAGTCCGCGTACGCTGCCGTCGCCGAGCGCGACGAGGCGTCGCAGCTCGACTTCACGCGCTAGGGCGCCCCGGACGCTCCGACATGACGCCGCGCTGGGAATCCCCATTCGACCCGTCGCCGCGCGACGCGGCCTTGCTGGCCGAGGTCCTCGGCGCGCTCCAGTCGCACCTCACCGACGGCGCCGAAGCGCCGGCGGGCGAAGCGCTCGAGGAGGGAGGGCCGTCGTCGGAAGTGCGGGAGCTGATCTCCGCCGCGATCGCGGAGTTGCATCGGGTGAGCCCCGCCCACGACCGGGCGGCGGGCATCGCTCCCGTCCTTGGAAGCGGTGTGGTCCACGAGTTGCTACGACGCAAGCGGGAGGCGCGACCGCTCCTCCTCGACGAGCCAGAACCGACGGTCGATGAACGGTTGTGAGCGCTCGGCCGAACGGCGCGGCATTAAGTTCCCCCGCGACCGTGTCGATACTTTTGCAGGGCAAGGAGGATGTCGATGAAGATTCATGGCGGCCAGGGGGGACCCCTGCGACCGGACCGGCCCCGCGAGATCACGACCCAACCGGTCGGACCGCGGGAACGCGACGGTGCGCGCACCCCCGCACAGGTAGAAAAGCTCGACCGCGTCGAAATCTCCGACGCCGGCCGCGCCAAGGCGTCGCATCTCGAGCCCACCGCGTCCGGTACTCGCGAGCGCCTGGCCGAAGTGCGCCGGCGTGTCCTGACTGGAGCCTACAACGCCGATGCGGTGGTGGGCGAGGTCGCCCGTCGCATCATTGACCGCGGCGACGCCTAGTCCATTTGCACGCTGGAGAGCCGGACCATGAAGATCCTCGTCGTCGATGATTCGGCCACCATGCGCCGGATCCTCGTCAACTCGCTCCAGCGCATTGGCTACGGCGAATGCGTCGAGGCGAGTGACGGGCGCGAGGCCGTTGAGAAGTTGGACGCATCCGTCCAGTTCATCATCACCGACTGGAACATGCCCAACATGTCCGGGCTCGAACTCACGCGCGTCCTGCGCGCGCACCCCGAATGGAAGGCCATCCCGATCCTGATGGTCAGCACGCGCAGCGTCAAGGAAGACATCATGACCGCCATCCAGGCCGGCGTGAACAACTACATCGTGAAGCCGTTTACCCCGCAGGTCTTGAAGGAAAAGATCGACGCGGTAATCAGCGGCGCGGTGGCGGCGGCCTGACCATGAGCACTCGCCAGCCCAGCGAACTCCTCTACGACTCCGAAGCGACCCTCCGCCTCGTGGATTCCGCCATCCTCGACATGGGAGAACTCGGGGGCGAGGAAACGCCCGCCCTGCAGCAGCAACTGCGCATCGATCTCGTGGCTCCACCCGACGAAGCGATCGGCTTCGCTGGGCTGTCGGACGTGCTCGTCCATGGCTACACCGAGGTCGTCGGCGTCCTGCACTCGCTGCGGCAAAGCCGACACCAGCTCGAGCGCGCCGCCGTCGAGAAGGTCCAGCAGCCGCACGATCGTCTGCTCGCCGTCTCCAGCGCCACCGAGACCGCCGCGACCGACATCCTCAATGGGCTCGAACGCGCCAGCGCGATGGTCGACGACCTCGACGCGATCGCCGCTGAGCACAGCGAGCCCGGTGACCGCGGCCGCACCATCCGGACCGCACTGCGCGATGAACTGTTCGCCCTCGTGGGCCACATGCAGTTCCAGGACATCACCAGTCAGCAGCTGACATACGCCTCTGCCGTCCTGACCGACACCGAAGCGCGCCTGGCGCACCTTGCCCGCGTCTTCGATCCCGCCGTATTCGGCATCAGCGTGCCGACCCACGCGGCACCGCAGCTCGCGGCCGCCCACGCCAGCGTCGATCCGAACGCGTCGACGCAGAATCGCGCCGAACGACAGGCCGTGGCCGACGCGATCGTCGCCACCACCGCGAGCTGACCTCCAGCTGGTTCGCTACCGCGCGCCTCTTCTCTTTTATCGAATCGCCTCGTGTCGCAGTACTCGCTCCACGACCTCGCCACACGCCATCTTGCCGCTGGGGAGAGCGACGCGGAGCATCGCGACATCCTCGCGCTGTTGCGGGCGATCGTCGGCGAGTCGACGCATCCGGCCGGGATACGCGCCTTCATGCGCGACGCGCTGGGGCATCGAGCGGAGCCCGGCGGTCCTGACCGCGCGCCGTCACTCCTGCCGCCCGACGCCGACCGCGCACTCCTGCTCGATTTTGTCGTCGAGAGCCGGGAGCTGCTGGACCAGGCCGACCTGGCCGTGCAGGAGCTCGCGCGCGAACCAGACCACGCCGACACGATCAACGCCGTCTTTCGCGCGCTCCACACGCTCAAGGGGACCTCGGCCTTCCTCGCGCTCGACTACCTGACGGAGTTCGCCCATCACGCCGAGTCGCTCCTGAGCCGCGTGCGCGACCGGGAACTTCGCTGCGTGGGCGAGACCGCCGAGCTGGTGCTGCAATCCGTGGATATGCTGCGTGCACTGCTCGACACGATCCAGGGTGCGATCGACGGTCATGCGGATCTGCTCCCCGACGGCTATGGTCACCTGCTCGCCACGCTGCGCGACGCAGGCGCCCCCCGCGAAGAGGTCGCCGACTCTGCCCATGCGGCCCATGCGGCCCATGGCATCGTTCAGTCGAAGGCCGCTCGAGAGACGGTCGCGGCACAACCCGATGTCCTGCCGAATTACCCGGAGCGTGGCCCCCCGCGTCGAGATGGGCACAACGACGCCTCAGCATCGACGGTCCGCGTGCGCACCGACGCACTCGACCGCCTCATCGAGCTCGTCGGGGAGTTGGTCGTTGCGGAGTCGATGGTCGCGCAGCATCCCCTCGTGCGGCAGGACGCGCAAGGCGAGCTGCCGCGGCATGTGGCCAGCACCGGGAAGCTCGTCCGGGAGCTGCAACACCTATCGATCGCGATGCGGATGGTGCCGCTCCAGCCGCAGTTCCAGCGAGTCGATCGCCTCGTGCGCGACCTCGCCATGCGTAGCGGCAAGCGCATTGAGTTCGTGGCCGAGGGCGAGCAGATCGAGATCGATCGTCAGGTGGCGGAACGCCTCGGCGATCCGCTGCTCCACATGGTTCGGAACGCCGTGGACCACGGCATCGAACTGCCCGCGGATCGGCACGCCGCCGGCAAGTCGGCGTGCGGGACGGTCCACCTGCGCGCGTATCGCGCCGATGGCGGCGTCGTACTGGAGTTGCGCGACGATGGGCGCGGGCTCGATCGGGACCGTCTCGTGCGGAAGGCGCTCCAGTTGGGGCACATCACCTCCGCCGAGGGTTTGTCCGACTCGGACGTGCACGCATTGATCTTCCGGCCGGGATTCTCGACGGCCGATCGCATCACCGATGTCTCCGGCCGCGGGGTCGGCATGGACGTCGTGCAGCGCAACATCGAGGCGCTGCGCGGTCGCGTTGCCGTGTTCTCGCAGGCAGGGCATGGGACCACGCTCCGCGTGCAGCTCCCGCTCACGGCGGCCTTGACCGAGGGCCTGCTCGTTCGAGTTGGCGGGGAACGGTTCCTGGTCCCGTCGCTCGCCAGGCCCCTCGCCGTCCGGCCACCGCGCGCCGCCGTGTCCGTCACGCCCGATGCTGGTGAGGTGGTGCGGTGGCATGAGGAGCTGCTGCCGGTTGTGCGGCTGCATCAGGTCTTTGGGATCGCCACCGCCGATACCGACGCGGCAGAGCCGCTGCTCGTCGTGGTCGGCGATGCGCCCACGCGCGTCGCGCTGCTGGTCGATGACGCACTCGGTCAGCATCAGGTCATCACCAGGCCGCACGGTCACGGGAGCGGCAGCGTGCCGGGTGTCGCGGGCGAGGCGTTCCTCGCCGACGGCGGCATGGGACGGGTACTGGACATCGAAGGCCTGTGCTCGTTCGCTCGTGACGGCGACCCAGGGGGGGCGCGTGCCGATACGGCGAGAGCGGTCGCGTGACACCATGGCGACCACGATGACGCGCGTCCTCGCCGTACGATGATCGAACCGACCACCGCGCACCTCCCGGCGCTGCCGGCGCTCGCGCTCTCGGAGGCGCAGTTTCGGCGTGTGGGCGAACTGGTCACGGGGACGGCCGGCATCCAGCTTCGCCCCGGGAAGGAAAACCTGGTGCGAGCGCGTCTGGCGAAGCGACTGCGGGCACTCGCGCTGCCCACCGTACAGGACTACCTCGACATCGTGGACCGCGACGCGACCGGACGCGAGCTCGCCGAGTTGGTCGACGTGCTCACGACCAACAAGACCGCGTTCTTTCGCGAGCCGGATCACTTCCGCTTGTTGCAGCAGACGGTCCTGCCATCTCTCGCGCGCACCGGCGCCCCGATTCGCATCTGGAGCGCCGGTTGCTCCTCCGGGCAGGAGGCGTACTCGATCGCGATGGTCGTGCGCGAGACCCTCGGTCCGGCGGCGTCGCGCGTCTCGATCCTCGCCACCGACATCTCACAGCGTGTGCTGCAACGCGCGCACGCCGCCGAGTACCTCGTGCGTGAACTCGGCGACATGCCGACGGACGTGCGCCGTGCACACTTCGATACGGTGCCCGACGCTCGCGACACGGTGCGCATCGCGCCCGCCACCCGCGCCCTCGTTCGCATCGCGCCGCTCAACCTGATCGCCGAGTGGCCCGAGCAGGGACCGTTCGACGTGATCTTCTGCCGCAACGTCATGATCTACTTCGACAAGCCAACGCAGCAGCGGCTCGTGTCACGGTTCGCCGCCCAGCTCTCGGCCGGCGGACACCTCATGCTCGGCCATTCCGAGAGCCTGAGCGGCGTGCGGCATGGGCTCGCCTACGTACAACCCGCCACCTACCAGCGCACAGCCCCGCTCCCGTCAGTTCCCGGGAACAGGCTCGACGCATCGATGATCACCCTCTGACCTTCAGCGAGAACGCCCCATGTCACTGAGCATCCTCGTGGTCAACGACAGCGCCGTGATGCGCTCGATGCTGGTTCGCACGCTTCGACTCAGCGGCCTCCCCCTGTCGCACGTCTACCAGGCCGCGGACGGCCCAGAGGCCCTTGCCGTGCTCGCCGCCCACGACGTCGACCTCGCGATGATCGATGGCGCCCAGCCGGAGGTGAGCGGGCCGCGGCTCGTCGAGCAGATCAAGGCCGACGGCCGGCTCGCAGGACTCCAGATCATCGTGGTGGCCAGGGAGGGAGCCGGGGGGGCGGTTCGGGCGCTGGAGACCCGCGGCCTCTCGAGCATCAGTATGCCGTTCACTCCCGAGCAGGTTCGGGCGACGGTGCTGCGATCACTCGGCGTCCTCGACAGCTGAGCGGGGAATCACGACGCGGTGCCGCCGGAAACGAAAGAGCGCCCGCCCCTGATGAGAGGGCGGGCGCTGCTTCGTTGTGGTGTGCAAGAATCCAAGTCGGGGCGACTGGATTTGAACCAGCGACCTCCTGCTCCCGAAGCAGGCGCGCTACCGGGCTACGCTACGCCCCGAAACTACAACAGCCTCATGATAATCGTATGCGCCCTGAGAGAGTCGAACTCCCAACCTTCTGATCCGTAGTCAGATGCTCTATCCAATTGAGCTAAGGGCGCTCACCATAAGCGCTTACCACACCTGCAGATCCTGCGCCGAGCGCGCCACGACCGCGTGAACACCCGGAGCGAAGAACGCGGAAAGTAGACGCCCCCCGTAGAGCCGTCAAGTGAGCGCGCCACGTCGGGTGAGCGCGCCACGTCGCGTGAACAGGAAGCACCAGAAAAAAATGAGCCCCCGGCAGGGCCGAGGGCGCATGGGCGGTACAAGACTCGAACTTGTGACCTCCACGATGTCAACGTGGCGCTCTAACCAACTGAGCTAACCGCCCGGTACAACGCCGCACGCCGGCAACTATCTCGAGGCTCGTGCCGTTCACCAACTGGTACGCTGCCCCACCGGACGCGCGCTACGCTGAGAAGCGGGAAACGGGACTCGAACCCGCGACCCCAACCTTGGCAAGGTTGTGCTCTACCAACTGAGCTATTCCCGCGAACCGCACACTTGCATCACTGCGTCCTGCCTGCTGACGCGATCCGTTCGTGAGCTGCAACTAATCTCCCGGCCGGCACCTCGTCACGCGATCCAGGCCGAAATTCTCTCGGCCATGGAGGCGAGGGGAATCGAACCCCTGACCTCTTGAATGCCATTCAAGCGCTCTCCCAACTGAGCTACGCCCCCGCTAGCGACGTGGTGGAGACCGCCGCGTTCAGGAACCCGATAGTGTATCCGGGAGTAGAACCGATGTCAAGAAATCCACTCTAGCGCATTGGCCCACGACTGGTATTTTGCAGCGACTTTTTCCACTCCCGCGTTAGCCAATTGTCTGCGGTACGCAAGTGGTGTATGTGGTGAGAGTTTTTTCGCGCGGCCGCCGTTCGCGCCGCCCATGGTTGTACATACTTCAAGTCCACGAGGACTTTCTTCAATGACAGACGTGAAGCGCCGCCGTCGCCGGACGACCCCGCAGGGGATCGCGCCGAGCGAACCGGAGCGTGACATCCTCGACCAGTACCTGTACGAGGTCAGCACCTACCCGCTACTCAAGGCGGCGGAAGAAATCGAGCTCGCCCGGAAGATCCGGGCCGGCGATCAGGACGCGCTCCAGGAACTGGTCAAGCGAAACCTGCGCTTCGTCATTTCCGTGGCCAAGAAGTACCAGAACCGCGGCCTCCCGCTCATCGACCTGATCGGCGAGGGCAACGTCGGCCTGCTCACCGCCGCCCGGAAGTTCGATCCAGATCAGGGCGTCAAGTTCATTTCGTACGCCGTGTGGTGGATCCGGCAGGCCATCCTGTCGTCACTCGCCCGTCAGGGGCGCACCGTGCGCGTGCCGCTCAACCGCACGGCCGACCTGTCGCGCATCATCAAGGCGTCGGAAATCCTCCGGCAGAAGCTCCGTCGCGAGCCGACCCCCGAGGAGCTGGCGCAGCTCACCGGACTCTCGGTCGATGTCGTCCAGTCGCTCGCCGCCCTCAACACGGGCGACGTCCGCCTCGACGCACCCATGGACCCGGAAGGCGATCGCGCCCTCATCGAGCGTTTCGTCGCCGACGAAATGCCCGACACCGAGGAAGAGGCGATGAACCGCTTCCTCACCGACGAAATCGAGCTGGCCCTCTCCACGCTCCCGCCGCGCGACGCCAAGGTCCTGCGTCTCTACTTCGGGTTGGAAGGTGGACGCGAACACACGCTCGAAGAGATCGGCTCCATGCTCGGCGTGACCCGCGAGCGTGTCCGGCAGTTGCGAGACCGTGCCCTCAAGCGACTGCGCGAGGGAGATGTCGGACGCGCGCTCTCCAGCTTCGCCGCCTGATCCCGGGCGTCGGACGTTCGGACACCCCGACGTTCGGACAGCGCAAGCGTCGACGCCTGCACACGGGCGAACCTGCAAGGGTTCGCCCGTGCGCCGTTCCCACCCCGCGACGCCCCGTCAGCCACCACACCCACGCGTGCGACGACGCCCGGCGTGCACATCCACGCCCCTTTCGCCGGTCACATTCATGCGGTTGATTGCGGTGTCGCCCCGCCCCCCTGCTGCGGACGCGACCTCGCCTTCTCGTCTTCTCGTCTTCTCTTGATCTCTTTACGCAACGTCCACAAGGCGTTCGGCCCGAAGCGCGTGCTGCAGGGCTTCAGCCTCGACGTCGACGAGGGAGAGACGATGGTCATCATCGGCTACTCCGGCAGCGGCAAGTCGGTCGCGATCAAGCACATCGTCGGCCTGCTCGAGCCCGACGAAGGGCAGGTGATCGTCGATGAACTCGACGTCCCCAAGCTTCCGCGCCACGAGCTGTACGCACTGCGGGCGCGCATCGGCTACGTCTTTCAGTTCGCCGCCCTCTTCGACTCCCTCTCCGTCGGCGAGAACGTGGCCATGGGCCTGCGCAAGCAGGGACAGCTCTCTGGCGCGGAGATCGAGGAACGCGTGCACGAGGTGCTCGAGCTCGTCGACCTTCCGAATATCCAGGATCGCTTTCCCGCAGAACTCTCGGGAGGGATGCGCAAGCGCGTCGGACTCGCCAGGGCCATCGCCCTGCGCCCGAAGTACATCCTGTACGACGAACCCACCACCGGGCTCGATCCGGTGACCAGCGCCGTCATCGACGAACTCATGGTCCGCATGCGCGAGAAGCTCGGCGTGACGAGCATCGTCATTACGCACGACATGCGCAGCGCCTATCGCGTCGGGACCAGGATCGCCATGCTCTACGAGGGACAGGTGCGCCAGGTCGGCACCGTCGACGAGATCCGGAACACGGCCGATCCCATCGTCCGACAGTTTGTCGAAGGGCGTCCCGAAGTCGACGCCGAGCCCACGCGAGGCATCTGAGACGTGGCGCCCGGCAGCACACCAGCGCGCGAAGAAGTCTCGGCGGGCGGCGTGGTCGTTCGCATGGACGACGGGCGTCCCCTCTTCCTCCTCATTCGCGATTCCTATCGCAACTGGGGATTCCCCAAGGGGCACCTGGAAACAGGGGAGACTCCGGACGCTGCCGCCATACGCGAGGTAAGCGAAGAGACCGGCCTCGGCGACCTGCGGCTGCGCGGCGAGATCGAAACGATCGACTGGTACTTCCGGTTTCGCGGGCGCCTGATTCACAAGGTCTGTCACTTCTATCTGATGCAGACGGACACGTCGATCACGTCCCCCCAGCGGGACGAGGGAATCACCGCCTGTCGATGGGAGACCTACGACCGCGCCTGCACGCTCGTGTCGTACGAGAATGCGCGCGCTGTCCTGCGACGGGCCTTCGAACTCGTCAACACCCAGTCGTCCGCCTCGTAGTCGACATGCCGCCTGCCGTCGCCGGAACGCCGGTGCCATTGGCTGTCGTCGTCTTTGCGAGTCGCGACCGCGCACGCAACCTGGTCAAGGATGCCTTTCCCCGCCGTCGCACGAGGCTGACCCTCGCGCGGAACGTGCGCGAGTTCGAGCGCGCCTTCCGCGTCGGGATCGTCGATGCCGCGCTGGTCGATCTCGGTGGGCCGACCGAGGACGTCATGCGGGCCATCGAGCTGGGGCATGAGTTCCCGAGCGCCCCCTTCTTTGCCCTGACCCCGTTCCGCCCGAACGACGCCACCCTCAGTGCCAGGGCCGCGACCTTCGACTTCGTCGACGTGATCGTGGAGGGGGTCGACGACCACGTGCTGCGCGACCTGGTGACGGCGCGGGCCTTCACGACCCGCTTTGCCGAGGCCCTCGCAACCCCGCCCGATTCGCTCCACGTGAATACCCCCCTGCGACGCGAGAGCTGGCGCGTCCTGGTCAGCCATGCTGGCCGCCCGATCCATACGGACGTCGTGGCCCGTGAACTCGGGGTCACGCGCGAGCACCTGAGCCGAGCCTTTGGCGCCGCCGGGGCACCTAACCTCAAGCGGGTCATCGACCTCGTGCGTCTGGCCGCGGCGGCGGAACTGGCGAAGAACCCTGGCTACGATGTCGGCGACGTGGCCCGGGTCCTCGGCTTCGCCTCGTCGTCTCACCTGAGCACCACGTCGCAGCGCATCGTGGGGATCCGGCCCACCTCGCTCGCGCGGCTTCGAACGGTCGACCTGATCGAGCGCTTCATTCATGGGCGTATGCGCAGTCGGCCCGTGGCGGTGCGGGGGCGGCGCGGATAGACCCACCTGGTGGGCACCCTTCGCTTGAAAGGCGCGCCGCCTTGTGATAATTTTCACAAGCTGTACCCGATACCCTTCCGATCCTTTCCTGCCCAGGCCCTCGTTATGGCTTCCGATACCATCCTTCGCCCCGGCGAAATCAAGGACATTCTCCTCCGCGAAATCGAGGCGGCGGACCTGCACGGACTGGATGTCGAGGAAGTAGGCACGGTCCTCGAGGTGAAGGACGGGGTCGCCCGCATCTATGGCCTGCGCAAGGCGATGGCCGGTGAGATGCTGGAGGTCACGTCGTCCGAGACCTCGAACACGATCACCGCGCTGACGCTGAACCTCGAGGAGGACAACATCGGCGCCGTCATCCTCGGGGATTACTTGCAGCTGAAGGAAGGCGATGAAGTCCGGCGGACCGGGCGCGTGCTCGAGGTGCCGGTGGGACCGGCGCTGATCGGGCGCGTGATCGATGCGCTCGGCCGCCCGATCGATGGCAAGGGACCGATCGACACGCCGCACTCGCGCCTCGTCGAGTCGCAGGCGCCCGGGATCATTGTTAGGCAGCCGGTGAAGGAGCCGATGCAGACCGGGATCAAGTCCATCGACGCGATGATCCCGATCGGACGTGGCCAGCGCGAACTCATCATTGGCGACCGCGGGACCGGGAAGACGGCCATCGCCGTCGACACGATCATCAACCAGAAGGGGCAGGGCGTCATCTGCGTTTACGTTGCCATCGGGCAGAAGGCCTCGACGGTCGCGTCGGTCGTGGAGAAGCTCCGGCAGCAGGGCGCGATGCAGTACACCATCGTGGTCGTCGCCTCGGCCTCCGACCCGGCACCCATGCAGTACATCGCTCCGTACACCGGGGCCGCGATGGCCGAGTACTTCATGTACGATGAAGGGCAGGCCACGCTGTGCGTGTATGACGACCTCTCCAAGCAGGCCGCGGCATACCGCCAGCTGTCGCTCATTCTGCGCCGCCCGCCAGGACGCGAAGCCTTCCCCGGCGACGTCTTCTATCTCCACTCCCGCCTGCTCGAACGCGCCGCCAAGCTGCGCGAGGACCAGGACGTGGTGGACGGCACGACGATCAAGAAGCCCGGTGGCTCGCTCACCGCGCTCCCGATCATCGAGACCCAGGCCGGCGACGTGTCGGCGTACATCCCGACCAACGTCATCTCGATCACCGACGGCCAGATCTTCCTCGAGACGGATCTCTTCTATTCGAACGTGCGTCCCGCCATCAACGCCGGCATCTCGGTGTCGCGCGTGGG
>Ga0138256_10007310_pt1 | contig 11667 bp, 10 predicted proteins | sample KNB2016incub_MG_FD_105486 | JGI IMG/M metagenome (GOLD analysis project Ga0138256, IMG submission 105486) | Active sludge microbial communities from wastewater in Klosterneuburg, Austria - KNB2014incub_MG | ecosystem: Engineered > WWTP > Activated sludge > Unclassified | place: Austria...
AATATTTTATAGTTGAGAGGAAACTAAAAATGAAAAATAATATGAGTTTGTATCAATTTCGTTTCTTAATAATCCTATTGGTTATTGCACCAATATCTTTTGGATTTTTAGGTGATGATAAATTAGGTACAAAACAAAATAAACCGATTTATAAATTAAGTTCTACCACAGATGAAGGTGGTAAAAAAGGCGATGCTTATCGCTTAAATATTAATAACATTAACTTGCCATTAAATAGAAAAGGCGTAATTGCTGCGGTAAACATTCCCAATGATGACCCAAATATTGATGGAGCTGGTGGAAAATTCGGTAATCACGTATTTCTTTTTTCCGGTGGTTTTTTCTTAAGTGGATATGCCAACGGAACACTATTTACAAATGCCGTTGCATCTGCTTCGCTGGTTGAAGATTATACTCCAGGTTTAGCTGGTACATCTGGTGACCCAAGAGCTCAATTGTATGTGATTAAATCTGCTGACCCTGCTTTTGGAACTGCTTGGCAAGATTGGAAAGATGCTGTTGATCTTGGTGCTGATTTTTATGATGGAAACGGTGACGGAGTTTACAACCCGGTTGATAATAATGGTAATGGCGAATGGGATCCTGATGAAGATAAACCTGATATTATTGGCGATGAGACTGTATGGACAGTTTACTGGGATGGTGTAGCTGCTCCACAAAGAAGGTATAATAATGTTTCCCCACTTGGTATAGAGGTTAGACAAACAGTGTTTGCTTACGCTTCTGCTGGCGCGATAGGAAATTTAATTTTTGTTAGATATAGATTTAAATATGTTGGATTAGGTGATCCTAATGAACCTAATACTTTGGATAATGTGTTATTTGGAGTTTGGGCAGACGTTGATTTAGGAGATGCTGCTGATGATTTAGTTGGCAGTGATATCGGTAGAAATGCAGGATATACATATAATAGCAAAACTGATGCTGAATATGGAACTCAAACACCTTGTTATATGATTGACTTCTTTTCAGGTCCTATAGATTACATACCTGGCGTAACATACACAGATGTAAACTTGAATGGTGTTTATGATGATGGTATTGATGCACCACTTGATACAGCATTTAGTTTTAAAGGTCAACTAATTGGATTAGAAACCTTTCCTGGAGCCACAAATTTACCTATTGCTTCATTTATTCAATATATTAATAATGACCCAAGTTTAAATGATCCTAGCAATAGAGAAGAAGCAAGGAATTACATGGAAGGTAAAACCAGAGATGGTGAAAATGTTGATCCTTGTACTTTCCCTTATGGCAATGTAAAAGATGGTACTAATTGTATTGATGTAGATCCAAGATATTGGTATTCTGGTGATCCTGTTGCAAATAATGGAAATGGTTCTGGTTGGATTAATATTGTTGCTGCTGACTCTAGACAGATGACAAACACTGGTCCATTTACATTAAGAAAGAATGAGGAGAAGGAAATTGTAGTTGCTTATGTTGTTGGACAAGGTGAGAATCCAAAAAATTCTATTACGGTTGCCAGAGCTATTGATGATGGAGCACAAACAATTTTCAACTTAAACTTTTTGGCACCCTCAGCTCCGCCTCCACCAGTAGTAACGGTTGAGAGTAATGAAGATTTTATTGATTTAACATGGCCAACTAAAGAACAGTTTAAATATTCGAGTAAATCAAGTACCTGGGATGTAAAATTTGGTGGTTATAATGTTTATGCATTTCAGACATTTAGTTCATCTGAAAAAATAAATAATCAACCAAATATTTCTTTGATTGGAAGATATCAGGTTAATGATTATATCAACAATTTATACGCGAAAAATGGTGCAACAGGTGGTATAGAAATATTATATCCAGCTTCTCCTAAAGAGAATAGGCTTGATTCAAATATTTATAAAAACCCTGAAACAGGAATTCTTAGATTTAGATTAACTGAAGATCCATTTACTGGTGGAAAACTAATAAAAGGTAAACCTTATTACTTACTTGTTACTGCATATGGTGTAAACTTTGATGCATTATTTACTAAATCTGGTATAGATTCTGTGTACTTTACTGATTACTATTTGACAGATCAAACATTTGTTCAAGCTGTTGAGAATCCAAAATCTCAAAATGCAATTAAAACAGTTTTGATGGGTAAGGATATTTATAGCCCACCAGTACCTGTGGAAGAGATTACTGGTAAGGTTGGGCCAAGTGATGGTAGAATGCAGATTGATATAGTTGATAAAGCCTCACTTACAGGAGATAATTATAAAGTTAGTTTCTTCCCGGATAAATCAACGGAAAAGTTTTCATCATTTTGGAAGCTTGAAAATACAACCACAAATACTGTATTAATTGATTCTGCTAAAGACTATAATTATGGTGATAAGGATATAAATTTTAGATCATCGGAAGGATTTATTGTTAAGTTAGAAAAACAAATTCCTAGAATAGCTAAAATTGATTACAATACTTCTACTGTCTGGTATACCGATACAACAAAAACTAATTACTACTATCTGGCAAAAGATATTGATCAGAGTAAGTTATTAGGTGCTATGACAGGTGACTTAAAAAATAAGAGCACTAATATTGTTAGTGCTGTTGATTTAAGAAATGTTGAATTGCGATTTGGTGAACAAGGTAAAGCTTACAGATACCTTGTTGGATTTGTTGGTACTAACCCACCGGCACGTCGTAATTCGTATGTTTATGCTGAAGGCGTAACATCAGCAAATCCATCTGTTCCTGCAAACCTGCTTACACAGATTGGTAAACTTGGTGAAGGATTTGTAGATGTACCATTTACTGCATGGGTTAAAGATGATCCATATGGTGAGAGCAGACAATTAGCTGTTGGTTTCTTGGAAAGAACTTCTCTAGATGGTTCTACTGTAACAGGTGGTAAGCCAGATGGCCTCTGGGATTCAGGAACCAGTATTGACTCAACCGCTGAATTTATTTTTATATTTAATTCTTCATATGATCCTAATGGAAATCAACAAGAATTAAAAGGTAATTTTCCGGCAGCAACAACTGTATGGGCCGATTTAAAAGGATATACAATTCCTAATGATGCAAGCGTAACACAAGAACAAAGGAATATTGCTCTATCTCCTTATTTTAATACTCTATATGCTGTTAGTGTTCAAAAAAGAAATGCAAACTCTAATTTTGTAACTGGTGATAAATTTATTTTTTCAGTTGAAAATTATCCTTATGCTTTTCAAGATGCGTTTGAATTTACAACAAAGAAAAATGGAGCTCTCACTGAAGAACAAGAAAAATCTTTATTTGATAAGGTAAATGTTTTTCCAAATCCATTGTATGGTTATAATCCATATACAGGATATAATAATCTTGCAGCAGATGATCCTTTTGTGACATTTACTAATCTTCCTAATGAAGAAGTTTCAATTAAAATTTATTCTTTATCTGGCCAACTATTAAGAACTCTTGTTAAGGATCCTAACTCAACATCTCCATTCTTAAATTGGAATTTACAGAATGAATCAGGTTTAAGAGTTGCTTCTGGGTTATATCTCGCAATTGTTTCTTCACCAAAATTTGGAGATAAAGTTCTGAAGTTTTCTATTATTATGCCACAAAAACAGTTACCTAGATTCTAATGATTTGATTTGGGCAGATCTATAATCTGCCCATATTTAAAAATTTATAACATATGTGGAGTTTCGAAATGAAAAAAATAGTACTAATAATTTTTACAATAATTATAACTGCATCTGTTTATGCCGGGGATACTTCTCGCAAGGGTACCACAGGAGCAGATCAATTGTTAATACCGGTTGGTGCACGTAGTATTGCTACCGGCGGAGCTTTTATATCTAACGTAATTGGCTTAGAGTCAATCTATTATAATCCTGCTGGTTTGGATATAAATAAAAGAGCTGAAGCCATGTTTAGTTATATGAATTACATCGCTGATATTAATATGTCATATTTTGCTGTTGGTGCAAGCCTGGGTGATTTTGGTTCAGTTGGTTTAAGTCTAAAATCATTTGATTTTGGTCTTATACCGGTTACAACTAATGAATTACCTGATGGTACAGGAAGCACATATTCACCAACATTTATTACAATAGGTGTTACTTATTCTAAAGTTTTAACTGATCGTGTTTCAATTGGAACAAATTTAAAATTTATAAATGAAAGTATTGGTAATTCAACTGCAAGTGGATTTGCTATTGATGCTGGTGTTCAATATAAATTTAATAATAATATATCAATTGGAGCTACAATAAATAATATTGGAACAAATATGAACTATGCGGGACAGGATTTACGCGTTAAAACAGAAGTTCCTAGTGGTACTCTTGGTTCATCAGATGGTACATATGAAGTTGTAACAGAACCATTCCAATTGCCAAGTTATTTTCAGTTAAGTTTAGCTTATCAAGAAAATATAGATGAGCAAAATCAATTAATGTTTGGAGGCTCATTTACTGCTAATAATTCACTGGAAGATGTGTTTAATTTTGGTCTTGAGTATAACTTCATCAACACATTATTCTTAAGAGCCGGTTATAATGTATTAACTGAAAATAGTAGTGAATCAATTTATGGGTTTACAGCTGGTGCTGGCGTTAATTATGATATTTCTACAATAGGCGTTTCTTTTGATTACGCTTATAGAGATGTTAAAGATTTTCCAACATCAAACCACATTTTTACTGTTAAATTAGCGTTCCAATAGTAAATGGTTAGTTGTGTTTTTAGCGTCTATTGTAATCAATAGACGCTTTTTTATTTATAATGAAAGTACTTAGATGAAAAAAATATTTTTACTATCACTTCTTTTTAACATCTTTTCGATAGCTCAATCCAACTTTGATTTTGAATTTGACTACGCTCAATTTGGATATGATTCAGCATCAAATTATGTTGAGTTTTATTACTCTTTCAATCAAGCATCATTAAAAGCAGAAGTTGCTAACTCAGGAAATAATCTTGAAGCTCTGCTGAAAATTTTTGTGCAGAATACTCTAACTGGTGATACTGTTGTATATAATCAGTGGATGGTTAAACATCAAGTTGATACTTCTTTAAATGATAACCAATTACTAATCGGAACTTTAGGATTTGTTATTCCTTCAGGTATTTATGATTGCAGGATTATTGGTTCTGATATTCATAATCCGGAAATGAACAGAACAATTACTGAGCAGATTAAAATAAATCCTTTCATAAATGGGACATTAAATATTAGTGACATTCAACTTGCATCAAAAATGGTTCAAGGTAGTGAAAATACAAGTTCAATATTTTACAAAAACACTTACGAAGTTATTCCGAATCCGAATGTAGTATTTGGACAATCACAACCAGCATTATTTTTTTATGCTGAAGTCTATAACGTTCAATCTCCAGCAATAAAGAGTTCTATGCTTAAGATGACTCAGATGCTTTACAATAGCAAAGGTAAACTGATAAAAGAAAAAAGTAAATACTTAACTCGCAATACAAATACGCGAGTTGAAGTTGGATCACAAATATTAACAAACTATCCTTCAGACACATATACACTTGTAATTGCATTAATTGATAGTGCAGCAAATACAGGAGTTTCTACTGCAAAGAAGTTTTTTATATATAACCCCAATGTTGCAATTGTAGATACATTTGAAACTTCAACAACATCTGTACTTAGTTCTACTTTTGGATCAATGTCTGAAGAAGAACTTGATGACCTTTTTAATAAAGCAAAATATCTTGCCTCAAAAACAGAAATTGATAGATGGGAAAAACTTTCAAACATTGATGGGAAGAGAGAGTTTATGTTTGAATTCTGGAAACAGAAAGATGAATATTCTGCAAGTCAGACAAATGATTCTTACAGACAATATGTTCAACGTATTGAATTATGTAATGATAGATTTACCTCAATGGGTAAGGCAGGTTGGAAAACAGATAGAGGTAGAATATTTTTACTTTATGGTGAACCAAGTGAAATTGAACGTTATCCAAATCAGTTAGAAACAAGGCCTTATGAAATATGGCATTATAATGAAATAGAAGGTGGAGTATATTTTGTATTTGCTGATATAACTGGTTTCTCGGATTATATGTTGCTTACTTCAACTAAACGCGGTGAGTTACGGGATGATAACTGGTCAAGAAGAATTGTTGTTCAGTAATCATATTCATAAAACTTAAAATTATTAAAGAACCTGAACTTATTTTATAATATTGTTCAGGTTCTCATAATTTCTGAAAAAATCTCCCGTTTTCTTTTTACTTATCTCTGATTAATAAATCCTCTTATTTCACTATTTTTAAATCAAACAAATAATAATTCTGTGAAAAATATTTTAGAATACATACTTTTTGTTCTGTTAAGTTATTTATGCCGTTTAATAGGATTAAAGCTCTCCAGAAAATTTTCATCTTTGATTGCTTTATTTTTCTTTTATTTGCTTCCAATCCGTAAAGATGTGGTATTTGATAATCTAAAACATGCGTTCCCACAATTATCTGATGAAGAAATAAGAAAAATTGCATTGGCTAGTTATAAAAGTTTTACTTTAACTCTGGTAGAGATTTTATATTTACCATGGATGAGTAAAGAAGAAATTTCTGACGTTATAAAATTTGAAAAATTAAATTTGATTCTTGAAAAAGAAAAAGAGAACAATGGTGTAATTTTATTATCAGCGCATTTTGGTAATTGGGAGTATTGTGCTATAGGTGCAGGAATTTTACTGAATAAAAAATTTTCAGTTGTGGTAAAATCACAACGGAACCCTTTTGTTAATGATTGGATGAATAGATTTAGAACAAAGTGGTCAAATGAAGTAGTTCCTTTAGGACTTTCGATTAGAAATGTATATGCAGTTTTACTAAATAAAGGGATTGTTGCAATGGTTGCTGATCAGAGAGGACCGATAGAGAGTATTAAATTAGAATTTTTTGGAAGAAAAACTTCTGTTTATACCGGGCCCGCTGTTTTAGCACTAAAAATGAACACGCCTATCATTTATGGAATTTCAGTTAGACAACCGGATTTTTCTTACAAAGTTATTCTTGATGAAATTAGTAAAGAAAATCTTCCTGAAGATTATGATGAAAGAGTTAAAGTATTAAGTAAAAGAATGTTAAAATATCTTGAGGAAGCAATTAGAAAAAATCCTGAACAATGGTTTTGGATGCATAAAAGATGGAAACACTAAATGAATATTGAAAGAATATTATTTATTCAAACTGCATTTTTAGGTGATGCTATACTTGCATTACCAGCAATACAAAAATTAAAAGAGCTTAATCCTGATTCTCAAATTGATGTTTTATGCATTCCAGAAACTGAAGAAATATTCAGTGCATCACCAAGCATAAATAAAGTAATTGTTATCGATAAAAAGGGTCAACACAAATCTTTATTTAAAACTTACAAATTTATTAAACAGATTAAGGTAAATAATTATACAAAAATTTATTCACTACATCGGTCGTTACGAACTGCACTGATTATAATGTTGCTTGAAGTCAGAGAAACTTATGGATTTGACATATCTAGTTTGATGCATGTTTATAAAAATTTAGTAAAATATGAATTATCAAAACACGAAGTACAGCGAAACCTTGATTTAATAGGGTTCAACTATGATCAAGAACGCTGGAAAATACTTCCAGAAATCTCTATAACAGCAGAAACCAAACATAAAATTAATTTATTTTTAACTGATGATAATTTAAATAGTGGTTTTATTGCAATTGCACCTGGAAGTGTTTGGAATACAAAAAAATATCCAGCAGAATATTTTGAAGAACTAATCAAACATTTTATTGATGAAAATGAAAAAGTAGTGTTAATTGGCAGCAAAAAAGATAGTGTAGATTGCTCGGTTATTGCATCAAAGTTTAATGATAAAGTTTACAATGCTTCGGGTAAATTTACAGTTATGGAAAGTATTGAATTGTTAAAACGTGCAAAGTTTTTAATATCAAATGATAGCGCACCAACGCATATGGCAATGTGTGCTGATATAAAAACTTTAACAATTTATTGTTCAACAGTTCCTGAGTTTGGTTTTTATCCTTACAACAAAAAAAGTTCTTATATAAGTTTTAATGATTTGAAATGTAAACCTTGTGGAATACATGGTTATCATTCCTGCCCAATAAAAACATTTGATTGTGGAAAAAAACTTTTACCGCAACATATAATTGAAAAGTTTGAGGAAATATTAAGTGATTGAAAAAAAAGAATCGTTACTAATTAATATTGATGAAAGTTTTGAAGCCGGAATCAATATTGCAAAAGAATTATTTCTAAATGGCTCTATATTTATTTATCCCACAGATACAATTTACGGTTTTGGCGGTAATCCATTAAATGAAAGTACAATAAAAAAAATCAGTGAGATTAAGGGCAAGCAAAATTGGCGCAGATACATTTTTCTAATTTCTGATATTGAAGTACTAAAAAATTATGCTGATGTTGACTCTGAAAAATATCTTGATTTTCTTCTTTCAATTTGGCCGAATCCTGTCTCTGTGATTCTAAAATTAAATAAAAAATATCAAGAAATATTTCAGTCAGAAACAGGAGCTTTTAGAATCCCGAATCATAGATTTTGCCATAAACTAATTAGCGAACTAAAAATGCCACTAATATCTACTAGTGTAAACAGAACTGGCAATGAGCCTTTAAACGATCCTTCTGTAATAATCCAGGAGTTTTTAAGCGAGGTTGAAGCATTTTTTTATACTGATAAAAAGTCTTTTTTCGAAGCCTCAACTTTAATTGATCTTACTGAAGATAAACCGAAATTGGTGCGTGAGGGTAGAATTAAATTTATGGAATTAATGAAAAAGCTGAATTAGATTTGAAGTAAAATAAATTATGATGCGAAAAATAAAAAAAATAAAAAACTATTCATTAATTGTTGTGCCTGAAGAAACTTCAAGCGAGCCACGTTCGTTTAAAATATCTTCTGTCAAACTTTTTACTTATATAATAATTTATAGTTTAATTATTTCTGTTTTGGGATTTTATTTAATAAGCTTTACACCATTAAGTGAAATAATTTTTCCGTATTCATTTCGTCTTTCTGATTCTGACAAAAAGAAAGTGGAAGTATTGAATGATAAAGTAGTCTTTCTCGCTCAGGAAATAGAATCACTTAAATCTGTTAATAGAAGATTAAAGTTTGCTATTATGCTTGGTGATTCAACACTAATACAAAATCAAAAAGAAGCAAAAGATTCTGGTAAAGGTAAAATTAAATCGGGCGGAAATATTTTAGCGGTTGTTAAAGATTTATTATTAAAATATAATTTAGTTCAAAGTAGTGAAATAACTTTTATTAAACCTGCAGAAGGTTTTATCAGTAAATATTTTGACCTTGCTAAAGGTCACTTTGGAACCGATTATGTAATGAAAGAACGAAGTCCTGTTTTTGCTTCTGCAAATGGCTATGTTGTTTTTGCAGATTATACAACAAATTTTGGTTATACTGTAATAATCAATCATCAGGAAAATTATGTTACAAAATATCTTCACTGTTCATCACTTCTAAAAAATGAAGGTGATATTGTTAGACAAGGTGAGCTTATTGCACTAAGTGGAAATTCGGGAACAGAATCATCAGGACCGCATTTGCATTTTGAAATCTGGAAAAATGGAAAACCTATAAATCCTGATAATATTTTAATTAAATTTTAGGAGTTTATTTTGAAAACTAAATTAAACGGGAGCTCTATGGAAGACGTAACAATTATTAGTAGCGGCGTTGTTATTGAAGGTAAAGTAACAAGCAATAGTAATGTTCGTGTAGATGGTGTTGTTAAAGGTGACATCACTGCGCAGGGTAATCTTACAGTTGGTGAGCATGGTAGCATACAGGGACAACTCTCTGGTGAAACAATTTCTATCGGTGGAAAAGTTGATGGAACTGTTAATGCAAAAGAAAAATTAGTACTTGAATCTAAAGCTGTTTTAAAAGGTGATTTAATAACTAAAATTTTAGTTGTTGAAGCAGGTGCAATGTTTGAAGGTAAAAGCTCAATGGGCTCACCATCATCATTTAAACCTGTTAGCAAAGGAGAATAAAATGGCGCAAAAACCGGAAGATCATTCCGGCTTTGCCAAATCTCTTCGTGATGTTGGTCCATATCTTGGATTAGGACTACAGTTAGCGGCTACCATTGTTTTAATGGTATTATTAGGCAGTTGGTTAGATAAAAAATTTGGTCTCAATTATATTCTTACACTAATTTTGGGTTTATTGGGTATTGGAGTAGGAATGTATAATCTAATAAAAACTGTTAATGATCTTGAAAAACGTGATAAAAATGATCCCAAAAAGTAGATTATTACTGTTTTTATACATTTTCCCGTTGTTATTTGTTATAACTATAACAACTTTTTACTTATCAAATCGTTTAGATAGCCAATTGTTTTATAGTTTACTGTATGGGTTTTTATTTCCAACACTAACCTTTTTTTTAGGCTATTTAGCAATTCATTTTGGATTTGAAAAAAGTGATAAATTATTTCTGATAATTGTTTTTGGAGGCTTAATTGTTAGGTTTTTCTTGATGCTTATACTTATAGTAATAGCCCTAAAATTGTTGTTTGTTAGCCTTGATTCGTTTATCTTTACAACCTTTATTTTCTATTTCTACTATCTCATAGTAGAGATTTTTATACTAACTCGAAAGAAGAATTTAATAATCAAAACCAAGCAATGATCGACTCAACTTCTGTACACCAAATGGTTGATAGCCTAAAGACTACTCACTCAGAGTCAGGTAGCGATTGGATTCTCCATCACGTAATGGATGGAAATTATCTTGATTTTTCTCCCTTGGGTAAAGTGTATCTTCCTCATTTTGAATTATATGGTTTAGATTTATCAATAACCCGTCATGTACTTTTTATGTGGATTGGTGCTGCCCTTCTTTTTTTTGTGATGACAAGAGTTGCTAAAGCTTACAAATCATCATTAGTTCCAAAAGGGTTTGCAAATTTTTGGGAAGTAATTATCCTTTTTGTAAGAGATGAAATCGCAAAACCTACAATCGGAAAGGGATTTGAAAAATTTCTTCCTTATTTGCTTACAGCTTTCTTTTTTATTCTGTTTGGTAATTTTATAGGATTGATTCCTTTTACTGCTACATTTACAAGCAACATAGCAGTTACTGCAACAATGGCAATCTTCACTTTTCTTGTAATCCAGTTTGGTGGAATAAGAAACAACGGATTTTTTGGATACTTTAAAGGATTAATTCCTCACGGAGTTCCAGTTTTTCTTTTGCCAATTATGGCTGTTGTAGAACTTTTAGGTTTGTTAGCAAAACCATTTGCATTGGCAATTCGTCTTTTTGCAAATATGACAGCAGGACACATTGTTATTTATGCTTTAATAAGTTTGATATTTGTAATGCAAAGTGTTGGCTGGGCTGGTCTTGCAATCCCGATGGCTTTATTTATATACGGACTTGAAGTTTTAGTAGCTTTATTACAGGCTTATATTTTTACAATGCTATCTTCCTTATTTATAGGAATGGCAGTTCATCAGGATCATTAAAAATAATTTATAATATAATATCTAATTAAAGGAGAACGTTAATGGACTTTGCATATTTAGCTGCTGGATTAGGTGCTGGATTAACAATCTTTGGCGGTGCTTTAGGCATTGGCAAATTAGCTGCTGCTGCAATGGATGCAAG
>Ga0138256_10007311_pt1 | contig 11667 bp, 7 predicted proteins | sample KNB2016incub_MG_FD_105486 | JGI IMG/M metagenome (GOLD analysis project Ga0138256, IMG submission 105486) | Active sludge microbial communities from wastewater in Klosterneuburg, Austria - KNB2014incub_MG | ecosystem: Engineered > WWTP > Activated sludge > Unclassified | place: Austria...
CCATTTTTGCCAAGAGACCTTCTTCGACTTCGGTCACAATCATTTCAGCAAGCTTGTCCGTGAGCGCTCGGCCTTCCTCGGCCGATCCTTCCGCTGGCGCTCCCGTGTATGCGTCGGTCAATCCCATCGCCAAAAAGCTCGACTTCCCATCACGAATCCCCGCGGAAAGACTCGTGTCGAGCGATGGAAGTGACGACGCACGAACGCGATCGACCAGGTCGGGCGCCGCCGTGAGCACGAGCGATGTTTCATAACGGCCAGCATGACACGCCCCACTCTTGAATTCCGCCGACAACGTTCGCGCAAATCGCTTCGTCAGGGGCGATGCGACCGATGCTCTGCCGGTTAGTATTTCCGCAATGGCCCTTCGAACCGCTTCATCATGCGCAGGTTCGAGGTGATTGTTCACGAGACACACATGGGCAAACCCGGCGGCGAGATATCCCGTCACGACGGCATGAAGAAAACCCGTGAGCGCCGATTCCGTCACACTGATCGCCCCGGCAAACCCATCGGCAAATCGCGTCACACCATAAGGAATGCTCGGACCAACCAATGCTCGAACGCTTCGACTCTCCAGCATCTCCGCAGCTCGCTTGGCCGCCGCTTCCCCAATCAGGGTGTCCGTCGCGAGCGGCAAATGGGGCCCATGCGGCTCGACCGATCCCACGGGAACGAGCACGACGACCGGGGACGGACCGGCAAGAAGAAGCCGAAGCGCATCGGTGGTGAAATCAGCGAGAAATAAGCGACGAAGATTCATACGATCGATTGGCTGTGTGATGTGTGGAACGACTAGCATGTTTCGCGACCCGTCGCGAGAAGTGTGTTGAAAATCTCATGCACAAAGTTGGCGTTCCGTCCAATTGGGCGCATGCCGTCGGCGTTGATCCATCTTTATCGCGGCGAGCTTGGACAGAAGAGGAGTGACGTTGCACGACGATGCGCCCATTCTAATCGCCAGCAGCGAGTAGATTGACCTCGACGACCAGCGGAAAAACGAAGTGCGTCCGGGCATGACCCGTTTTCGAGTCCCACATCTGATCGATGCGCACTTCGGGACCAAAGCAAAGCTGAGGCACGATCCAGCTCGAATCATCCGTCGCTCCAACACCCATGAGCGCCAAGTGCGCGCCTACGCCAAACAAGTCCTTATCATTCGGTTCGTCTCGACGATTTCGGTACGCGAACTGCAACCCCGCGCGCACGTCGAACCTGCGGTGCGCCCAATAGATGTAGTCGGCCCCGAGACCCGCTGTCACGATTCCCGCGTTCGTATCCACGTCGGCACCTCCGCCGACGAACCCGACCCCTTGTAGGTAATGCTTGGATCTTCCTCGATAATCGACCGGCATGCCAAATCCGAGCGAAAAGGTGGATTCTATCCCGACGCTGCCACTCGAATCGAGCATGGGACCTACGCCGATACGGGCCGACGACGCGCCACATCCGGTAACGATGCAGAGCGCCACGCCAAGTACGACCGCGCGCAATCCGTCGCGCGTGAGACACGTGTGAAGATGACTTGCCGACTCCATGTGACGCATATACCATGCATTCGATGCCCCTGATCACATGGATCCTCGATACGTTGTACGTCGTTTCGGATTTCTCGGGTCACATTCTGCTTCTGACCGAGCTTGGCGCCGTCGTGGGTATCATCTTCTTGGGACTCGGACGTTCGTACGGCTTGCCGCGCCTATTTTGGCACGAGCACCCGGTAAAACAGGGGATTGCCGGTTTTGCGGCTGCGCTTTTAGCGAGCGGGCTTTTTTTCGTGAGTTCGCTCTTGGTGCAACGTCCCGAGTTTGGCCGCAAACCAAACGTCATCGTCGCCGCGATGCCCGTGCACGAGTATCTTCTTCGCTGTGCCGTAGCGCTGGCCGTGGCGCTCGTCATTCCCCTCTATTTTTTTCTCAAAGGTGCCGCGGGTGTTCGTCCCAAAAAACGTTGGCCCATGGCCGTTGGTGCCGTTTGTGCCGCGGTCCTCACAGTGGCCCTCGTCAGTTTTGGTGATTGGATGGCTCGTTCCTTGTCGCCTGGCATTTGTGCTGCGTTGCCCGATGACGCAGGGGGACTGCTCGATATCAATGGCCGATGTGTGGACGTCGTGCATCTTCACGTCTTGGCGACGTCTTTTTCCGCGGTGCTCATTACGGTGTATCTCTTGGCCGCGTTTTTCGACCGTGTCGTGGTTCCTCCGGCGGCCGGCATTTGCATTCTGCTCGGGCTCCTCGCCGCAGCGCTCGGATCGTTTTCCTTTTGGCTTGGTAATACCCACATCCTCGTCGTCATTGGGCTCATTGCATTGCTTGTGCGCGTCGCTGGGCAAAGCATGTACCCGCGACGTATCACGAATTTCGAGGACCATTACGCGCCCGAACGACTTGCTCACCTGGCCGATTACGAGGTAAATCGTCCAACCATTGCAGGGCTCGTCCGGCAGGATGCCATTCCGTGGCGTTCGTCGCTGCCGTTTGCCCAAGGAAAACGACCGCTCGTGCTCGTGTGCGCAAGCGGTGGCGGCCTTCGGGCGGCCGCGTGGACGACCGCAATCTTATGCGCACTCGAACGCAAACTGCCGGGTTTTCCCTACCATATTCGGCTCGTGTCGGGAGCGTCCGGCGGCATGTACGGAGCGGGAGCGTACGTGGCGACCCTGAAGCCGCCGCCTGCATCCCTCCCCCATTCCAATGATGATTTGCACACGATTTCGCACAATGAACTTTTCGATGGCGTCACGCAGGACTGTTTGTCACTCCTGACGCAGCGTCTCGTCTTTCGCGATGCCATTTCCACATGGATTCCGCGTCCTGAATGGCAAGACCGCGGAGCGGCGCTCGAGGAAGCATTTCTGCAAAATGTGCCAGACGCTTTTGGAAAAACGTTTGGCGAAATGGCACCCGGTGAAGCTGCGGGCTGGCGACCATCGCTCGTGTATTGCCCCATGCTCGCCGAAGACGGCCGACGTCTCGTGATTTCCAACCTGGACCTCGATTTCTTATTGGTGCAAGAGGGTCCGCGCGTGGGGCATCGAAAGGACGTCATGTATTCGCGAGCGGGTTACGAGCTTGCGCGGCTTTTCCCGGGAACACTTCAAGGTTTTCCTATTCGCGTCGCCACACGACTCAGCGCATCGTTTCCCTATTTGTCGCCCGCCGCAGTTTTACCGACGTCGCCGCGAAGACGAGTGATCGATGCGGGATATTGGGACAATTACGGCACGAGCATTGCGTGCGGGTGGCTCGAAGCGTGCGTCAGTGGCGACCCTCGAGCGGGCGATTTGAAGCGGTGGTTGCGTGAGCATGTGTCGGGTGTGCTTCTCGTCCAGATTCGCGACGCGGTTGAAGCGAGAAGCGCGGACGGAACGGATTTTCGATTGGAGCAACGAAGGCCGCCGTCAGAGATGACGCGAGGCCTCGAGGGACTCACGTCACCCGCGACGGGCGCGCTTTCGGCGCGCGAGTCTGCCATGCTATTTCGGAATGACGAATTGGTTGAACTGGTGGCGCGACGGTGCAATGCGGAATTTGGGCCCGGGTTTTTCTCGACGGTGACATTTTGTTTTCGGGGGAATGTGTCCTTGAGCTGGTCGCTCACGGAAATGGAAAAGGGCAAACTGCGACGCGGTGCCGACCGAGCGGTCGAGCAGCGGGCCAAGGAACTCGAAGCATTTTGGAAAGAACACTTGGGTGTGGGTTTGACCGTGGAATCGAAGGTGGCTTGACGCTGATCAGCCGGTCTTTTCGCGCGCAACGAAATCGAGCGACGCGGAATTGATGCAATATCGCAATCCCGTCGGAGGCGGACCATCCGGAAAAACGTGTCCCAAGTGTCCGTCGCATTTCGCGCAGCGAACCTCGATGCGATGCATGTCGTGGCTCGTGTCTTCGATTTCTTTCACCGCCTCCGGTGCCGCAGGCGCCCAATAACTTGGCCAACCACTGCCCGAATCGAATTTCGTCGTGGAATCGAAGAGGGTCGCACTGCAACAAATACAAACGTAACGGCCGTCCGCTTTGTGGTTCCAATACTTGCCCGTGAATGCACGCTCGGTTCCGCCGCAGCGCGCGACTTTGTATTGTTCTGGTGATAGACGCCCGCGGTAGGCTTCGTCAGCATGGGAGCGATTGGTCATGACGTTCCTCTGCGTCAGATTCTAGCGCGTGATGCAGCAAAGTTCGAGAAATGGCACACTCGAATTTTTGCACGCCAAGTTCACGCTCGATACTTGACGGCGAACGACAGCCGCGATAGCCGCACCGATTGCCATCGGCGTCGTTCTGCCGTCCGTGCAACCCCGAAAAGTTCCTACTGTAAAAAAGCTACGAGATCATCGATGAAAATAACGAAGCAACACTTGGGACTGCTGCTTGCGCCGTTTGTGCTCGGCGCATGCGGCCTGCTAAAGGTCAACGTCAACGGCAAAGTGCACACGCTCGGCGAGCCGGACCCGGAGGAACAAAAGCAGGCCAGCACGGGTTCGTCCGGTGGGAACGCTAGTTCGTCCGGAAGCACACCGTCGAGCGGCGGCTCGAGCAGTTCGGGCAAGGCGAAGAATCCCGACAAGGCGGCGAAGGAGGCGCACGACAATCTGCGCAAAGAGACGCGCGCGCTGTTGGTCGACATGGACAAGATGCTGATCGAGGGGCCCGATCCCATCCCCGCAGAGAAGATCTCGGCGATGTCGGACAAACGTTCGGCCTTCGAAGACGCCGGGCTCGAAAATGAATCGCTCTACCTGACGCACGTGCTCACGTACTACAAGCTGGAGAATGCTTGGCGCACGGATCCGAGCAAGTCGGGCGAGAACTTGGCCAAGCAGTTGAAGGGCGCCGTCACGACACAGGGCGAATTGAGCGGCAAAGACAAACCCGTCAGTTTCAAATTCCAAGCGGAAGCGGGCAAGTGCTACACCGTCATGTCGCACATGAAAATGGCCGGGGGTGACGACGACGGGGCGAGCGACTTCTATCTCGATGGCGGCGCCAAAGGGTCGAAACTGCAACGATACAACATTCCTGTGCGACGCACGCGAGGTTCTGGCCTGATGCGCTCATTGGCAAAGGCGTACACGTACGGCGCGTGCGCGCTGGAATCGACGGAAGTGACCGTGTCACTAAAGATGAAGTACGCTGGAACGGCCAATGGCTTGCGGTACGTCGTGGTGGAACATGCACGCGACAAATTCCCCAAGTACTTGGCGATCGATCTTCAGCCGTTGCAAAACGATTCTTGCGACGTGGAGAACTGGACAAACCTGTGGACGAATCCTCTTCCGGGCAGTGTCGTCTATGGAGCGACGCAGCCATTTCTCACGTATAGCGCCGGAACCGCAGACGAACTTTGGATGACGGCTTGGTCCGCGGGGTTTGGCGAAGCTCGTCTTCGCCGCAACGATGTGGTGTCGACGCCGCCGAAGCAGTTCAAGTTTGACGACAAACCCAAGTTTCGCAAGTGTCCTCGGGAAATGAAATATGCGCACAGTCCCGAGGGAACCAAGGTCGCGCAATGTTACACGTCCCTCGACAAACGCTACGACCCGCTGTTCGACGCAGCCCAACGGGCAAAGGACACTGCCGGTTCCTTGCTCGGCGAAATCAACGCGCAAAAACGTCTCGACGCGCTGAACCACCAATACGACGAAGAAGAAGACCGCACGTGCAGCAAGATCGAAGCCGACGTCAACAAGAAGCTCGAAGACGCGTACAGCAAGATCGTCGACTTCTACATGACGACTCCATCCAAGTCGAGCTTCGACCGGGCCAGCGAAATGAAGCAGCAGCACGATGGGCTCGCCGAAATTCGCTGCGTCGGGACCTATAGCTGCTCCTTGTAAAATCGACGCTCACTCGACGTGCGCGGTTTCCTTCGCCAAACTCTCCCCAAAACGACGCACGATGTCCCCCGCAGATTCCACTTTGTGGATGCCTTCGACGCTCTTTCCGGCCTGAAAGTATTCCTTGTAGCCGGTGCCTCGGAGCGACGAACGTTTCAACTCCCAAACGCTCTTCAACGAATACGCCATGCGCACCCAATGCTTTGCTTTGGGATGCCGCAAGAGCGCCCGCGCAATGGGTCCAGCGCTCGTGCCCATGCGATCGACGTACGGCGTGCGAATGACGCTGACGGAAACACCGCTGATCTTGTCGGTCAGGACGATATCGGATTCATGCGCGCGAACAATCGCTTGCTTGTAGTCGTCGTGGGTTCGGCATTCCGTGGTGGCGATGAAACGTGTTCCCATTTGGACGCCAGCGTAGCCCAGCGAAATGGCTCGGACAAACGCCGCCTCGTCACCAATACCCCCGGCACAAACGAGCGGCACGCCGAGCGGCGACATTTGCTCGAAAAGTTTTTCCGGGGATTGATTGCCGGCGTGTCCACCGGCGCGATTGTTGACGCAGATCAGACCATCGACGCCCTCGGAAAGCGCTCGCTCGGCCCATTTTCGCTCCGTGACATCATGGTATACGGTGCCGCCCACACCATGCACCTTTTGGACGACCCACCGAGGATTGCCGAGCGCCGTGACGAAAAACCGAACACCCTCCTCGAGCGCCACGTCGACCCAGCGGCGCATGCGATCTTCGTAGACCTTGGATGACTTTTCCACGATGACGTTGAAACCAATCGGTTTGTCGGTGAGAGTGCGAATCAAACGCAAACCATCACGCAAGTCATGTCCATGCACGTACGACATGGAGATGGGCTGCACGATGCCAATGCCGCCAGCGGCGGAAACGGCAGCGACGAGCTCGGGATTCGAGCAGGGATACATGGCACCGCAAATCAGGGGAATTTCGATGCCGAGTTTGGTGGTGAGGGGGGTCGAGCGCATGTCGACGGAACGAATAGCACGACGCGCGGGCGCTATGCAATGGTCTTGATCCGGGTGTGCCAAATTCGGCCACAGTGACGCAGCCCTGACACGGCCGTCAGAGACTCAACGCGACACGAGATCGCTCATCCACGGCACATCCAGAGGCGTGACCGCCTGGATGTCCTTCTGCCATTCCTCGTCCGTCTTGCGCTCGAAATTCTCCGTAATCGCCTCGAAGTACGACGACGCCACACCCACGTAAGCCCGCGGAGTTCCACAAGGATCCGCCGTCACGACCATGAGTCGCGGCAATCCCGTTCCCACGTGCAGCACGCGACCCACCATATTGCCCGCTTCATCCGTGGGTTGCGTGTGCACGTCCGCAATGGTCGGATCCTGTTGCACGCTTCCCCAATTGTCGAAGAAGAGCTGAGAATACCACCCCGAAGACCCTTCAGGATCGCCGCATCCTAGCTGCACGACGACCGCCTGATTGATGAAATCGAGGTGCGCTTGCGTGAGGGGAATGCCGTCACGTTCGTTTTGCGCCATTTCGCCGAGCATTTTCGCAACGTCGCGCAACGTCTGGAAATAGGTGGGCACCTGCGTTGCGAGTCCCGGATTCTTCGAGAAATCGAGTCCCTGCGCCATGGTCACCCCATGCTCGGCGAATTCTGCGACACGCGCATAAAAACCCGGATATGGGTCGACGTACGCCGTCGGGAACTGGCACGAAGCACCTCCCGTATACGATTGCTTTGCATACAGCAGCGTGTCGTGCCGCAGCTCGGCCCACGAAGCGAGCTGCGTATTGAGCAACCTGCGGCCCCAAGCCTCGGTTTGCGCAATCTGCGGCAGCCCTGTCGTATTCGCAAGCGTCGTCGCGGGCGACAATTCGCGCAGCGAAACGAGCCAACGATTGTACAAATTGTCTTGCCAAAATTCCGCAGGATGCGCATCGACGAGCACCCGCATCATGTGCAAGTCACCCGCGTAGTCGTATTGTGCGAGATCCGGCTTCAACAGCGTGCCCGCTTGATCGTTGCCGATGGCAGCAAATGCCACATCGAGCGGATTCGGCATCATGCGCATGACCGTGCCTTGCTTGACGCGATCGTAGACGACATTCGAGAAAACGTGGGAATCGACGACGTATCGCTGCCCGAACAGCGCAAAGCTCGACGAAAGCGGGAGGGTTCCTTGACCAAGGCCATTGATCATGATGTGGCTCGAAATGCGCTGCGCACCATAGCCCTTTTGCATCATCATGTCGGCGATTTGCCCGTCGGGAATTGCCGCAAGGCCCGAAGGATCCGAAAGCCCGAGATCCTGCAAGAGCGAACCGAGCTGCGGGAGCGTCATGTAATCGCTCTCCCCCACGAATGCGCGCACGGCGCTGTCGATTCGCGTGTGGCGCTTCAGCGCGTCGCCCTGGGCAATGGTTTGCAACACGTAGGCACCTTCGAGTTGCCGACGCTGAAATACTTGCGATCCGTCGGATTGGGTTTCAACGATGCGGAAATCGACTCGACCGAGCCACATCATCGAACGGAAATACCGCTCGAGCTCCGGGGAATCCGTGTAATGCCCACGCGGCTCGAATTGCGAGAAGTCCATGAGGCGCTCGCTGCCGAAAAGCACAACGCTATTCATGCCTTCATGGGCTTTGGCGCCCGCGACGAGCTCGTTGATTTTCGCAGCATTGCCGCCGGCAACGGGCGCAACGGGTTTGTCTGTCAGAAGCGACAGAGCCACAGCAATGAAAAGGTCCGCATCGGCCCGCGCCTGCGCACCGAGCGCCTGACCGCCGCCTTTGCCAAGCTCCGTATGCATTGCAGTCAGCAAGTCCTGCAAATCCGGCATGAGCGACGCAAGCTCGACGGCCTTCAAGATGGAGTCGTACGACTTGTGCACGGCGAACATGATCGAATCGGCCGACACGTAGAGCGGAAGATCCTGCGCGTAAACGCTTTGGTAACCGTACACGAACGTCGGAAAGCTTTTCTTTTCCGAGATGACGAATCCATTTTGCGCGAGCTTTGCGAGTTCGTCTTGGTCGAGCGCCAACGCCGACGCTTGAATGAGCGGCATTCCATCGGCCGTCGTGGGATCGTAACTGAGCCCAGAAGCGAACGAAACGGGATACTTGTTGCTGAAATCAGCGGACGTCATGCTTGCCGCGGATTGCGCTTCCTTCATGAGCGCATCGAGTTCCGCCTGTTTGTCGGGGGGCAATTCGCTGGGAGGAAGCGGCGTGCCTTGATTATCGGGTGCCGGTTTGTCGACGGAACTCGAACAGCCAGCAAGTGCAACGACGAGAACCGGAATGGAGCACAAGGAAAGCAGCGTACGCATCGTGGTTTCCCTTTCGTGGGAGGACGGCCGGTCCCAAGCAAAGTCGATGCCAGGGATTCGAACTTTTCGCAGGCTGCAAAATGATGTGGGAGACAGAGCAGTCGGCTCGTCACTTGGGCGCAGCCCAAGCCAGGCATCGAACTGAACGGCGCTCTACACGAGTCGCTTGATGTTGCCAAGTACGCGGTAAACCCCGCCACCGGATACTTCGCGCACTTCGTCGACGATGAACCGAGCGCCAGCTTCGCGAATGTTGCGCGGAAATTGGCAATTGTAGGACTTTTTGAATCCTGGAGAAACGACGCGTGCGCGAACCTTTGACCCGTCCTTGACGCATTCGACAATGACGCCCTTGGACGTGTCGCTGGTCGTTTCGAGCTGCGTCGTGGGAACTTCCTTGACCGGAGGCGCTTTGATCGACTTGGCCGCCGGAACCTCGCCCGCCTGCGCTCTCTGAATGGCTTCTTCGCTCGCATCGATGCACGCGAGGGCCCCGTCGGTCGTCACGATGTACAGTCGTTCGTCGAGGTATTGCATCGAATAGGCCGAACCGTATCCCGTAGCGAGCTTCCACAAGCGTTTTCCCGTTGCGTCGAAGCAATACACGGACGAACTATCGTCACCTGCGAAAATGTACTTGCCGCCGGGAGATGCGGCGCATGAATACACCGAATCGTCGCAATTGCAGACGGGCCCGGGTTTTCCCGACTTGCTGAATACGTACACCTTGTCGTCGCTCGTGCCCGCGTATACGTCGGTCGCTTCTTGCCACCCGAAGAGAACCGATCCACGCGTTGCGGCTGTCCAGCCGGGTTTGCCGTCTTTCCAAGCATACTTGGTGACGCCGCCGCTATGCCCATGATAAACCCCATCGTCGTCGGCACGCACCATCCAACCGCTCGAACCCTTGCTCTGCTTGCGCCAGTTTGTCTCGTTCTCGTGGTCGAACACCGCAATGCCGCCATTGCCATCGGAAACGCAGAGTTTGCCGCGATGAATGTCGAGCCAGTAAATGTCGACGCCCTCTTCGATCTCGTAGGCCAAACGAGGCACATGACCGCCGAGATCGTACACATTGCCGTCGTCGCATCCGGCGTAACGCCAATCGTCGTCCGCAATGAGACACTTGACGCCATTCGGAAGCTTGAATTGCTGCTCGACGGTGCCCGCGGACGTCACGGCATACACCGCGCCGGCTTCATTGCCAACCCAGCAAAGCTTCTTGTCGATGAAAATGCCAAATGCGGATGCACCCGAGGAAAACGTCCAAAGCACGGGGGCCTGCTTTGCCGTCGACGGCGCGCTCTTGATCTCGCGACGCGTGACCGATCGCCGTTGCCGTTCGCCCATGACCGCAGGCGCATATCCCTTGCGCGTCTTTTCGGCGATTTTCTTTTTCGCAAATGCATCAGCCTCGGCAGCCGTACCAAATTTTTCCTCTTGCTTCTGACCAGAATCCCCAATGCGACCGTAACGAATCGACACCTTCTTGCCATCGACGATGACTTCGTAAAACTTGTGCGAACTGCCGCCGTCCTCGGACAATTCGAGGTACGTCTTGATTGCTGCGGGCGCGGCGGCTGGTGTTGCAGGCGCGGCGCGTCGAGGTGCTGGCGTTGCAGCCGGTGCTGGCGTCGCGGCACGCGTGCGCTTGGGTGCCGGTGCGGCAGCGCGTTTGCGCGTGGACGCGACCGGCGAGGAAGAGGTTACGCGGGACGAACTTGTAGAGCTTGCAGAACGTTTGGTGGCCATGGGGGTTTTCCTCGATCGAAACAAGAGAACACGGATCCCGCGCCCCTGTCACCAAGGAAAACAATCGCCCAATGAGAGTGCGCCCGTTTCATCGAAAGGGAAAATGGCAGCAGCGCACTTTGCCAAATGCGCATTCACCGAAGCCGGCACCCCATATCCACGACCTGATCCAATTTTGCCGCAGCCAATGCTTTCGTATCGACATCCGCCGTGACGCGAACCTTCACGGTTCCGGCCACACCCATTCGCGTAACGCCGCGCAAGATGTCTCCCACCCATCCTCCAACATGCGCGCCAACCACGGACGCGCCGATCTCCGAACACGGAATGTTGCCGTCCAAGTTCACCCGCGCTCGCGCAGAAAAACCTTCGCGCAACACGTTGCCCTTCCCCTTCAGATGCAGCGCTCCAGCATCCACCGTGATATGGGTCAAGTCGAGTTTGCCCAAGTCCGGAAGAAGCTCGAGCGTCGCTCCGATCTTGGTCGTACGACCATGAACGATTCCGTCGAGCTCCTTCGGATGCGGCGGTACCCATCCGTTCAAGACAAACGATCCCGAACCATGATGAGGGTTCGCTGGGAGCGCTCCGTCGAGCACGAACGACAGCGAACCATCCACGGAAACGCCGCCAAATCCCTTCGGCGGTGAAGTACCAAGCGCGCGAGAAACATCGTCCACGTTCATCGAAGCAAATGTCACATTTCCTTTGAGCGGCAACGATTCAGCTTCGAGCGA
>Ga0138256_10007312_pt1 | contig 11667 bp, 11 predicted proteins | sample KNB2016incub_MG_FD_105486 | JGI IMG/M metagenome (GOLD analysis project Ga0138256, IMG submission 105486) | Active sludge microbial communities from wastewater in Klosterneuburg, Austria - KNB2014incub_MG | ecosystem: Engineered > WWTP > Activated sludge > Unclassified | place: Austria...
GGCGTTCCAATCAGAAAAACTCGGGATTTTTGCCTGAAGAACGCGCCTGGCTGTCAACACTTTTCGATCAATTGAGGTTCGTGGATGTGTTTCGCAAAATCAATCCCGAACCGGAGCAATACACCTGGTGGTCAAATCGTGGTCAAGCATGGCTCAAAAATGTTGGCTGGCGTATTGATTATCAGATTGCCACCCCAGCACTGGCTGATACCGCCAGGTCTGTGTCCATCTACAAGGATGAGCGGTTTTCCGATCATGCACCACTGGTCATCGACTACGACTACTCGTTATGACATCCGCCAGTTGGAGACAGGTATGGTGCATCTACCTGCACCCACGGGTATTCGGCATGCTCATGCTTGGCTTTTCCGCCGGATTACCGCTGCTGCTGATACTGGGAACACTTTCCTTCTGGCTACGTGAAGCAGGTATCGATCGCGCCACCATTGGCTATTTCAGCTGGATTGGCCTGGCTTACGGATTCAAGTGGGCGTGGGCACCGCTAGTGGATAAAATGCCGCTGCCTCTGCTATCTCGATGGCTTGGGCGGCGACGTGCCTGGTTACTGCTGTCCCAATTAGCCATTGCTACTGCATTGATCGGCATGGCCAATACCAATCCAGCAGAACAATTATCCCATATGATTTTCTTTGCTTTAGCGGTAGCGTTTGCCTCGGCAACCCAGGATATTGCGCTCGACGCCTACCGTATTGAGGCCGTCGCGCTGCAAATGCAAGGAGCGATGGCGGCAACTTATCAGGCAGGCTACCGCATGGCCATGATTATGGCCTCGGCTGGTGCGTTATGGTTAGCGGCTGCATTTGACCCGACTCCTGGCAGTTATGACTACCATTCCTGGCAAACGGCCTATTATTTTATGGCAGCTTGCATGCTGATCGGCATTACAACCACACTACTTATTCGTGAACCTGAGGTATCAGTCAATCTGCAACTGACCATAGAAAATGAGGAACTGGCACGTAAAATTGTATTGCGCTGGCGTATCAATGCACGTTTCTCTGGCATGTTGATCTGGCTCTATGGCGCAGTAGTCGCGCCTTTCCGGGATTTCATCACACGCTTTGGCCTTCATGCCTTGCTGATTTTGACCCTGATTGCGGTATACCGGATTTCTGATGTCGTTATGGGTGTGATGAGCAATCCTTTTTATGTAGACATGGGTTACAGCAAGGACGAGGTCGCAATGGTCTCCAAAGTCTACGGTGTCATCATGACAATACTGGGTGCGGTAGTGGGCGGAGTACTGATTGCAAAAATTGGTATCATCCGTACTCTGTTTCTGGGTGCGGTTTTATCCGCCGCGACGAATCTGCTGTTTGTATGGCTGGCAAGCAGAGGGCATGATATTAGCGGGCTGATATTTGTCATTTCGGCCGACAACCTTTCTGCAGGAATTGCCTCATCAGCATTTGTCGCTTACTTATCCAGCCTGACGCACACCGCTTATTCCGCAACACAATATGCCATGTTCAGTTCGGTCATGCTATTACTGCCAAAATTCATCGCCGGATTCAGTGGAGAATTTGTAGATGTCTATGGCTATGCAATGTTTTTTACTGGCACAGCGCTATTGGGCATACCGGTGCTGTTTCTGGTCTGGAAAGTTGGGCAACTGGATTTTTATGTTGCAGACAATAATAGAAGTGACTCATCTGAACCAATTAAGTAGACAACTTCCAGTTGAGATACTCTCCTGCACCCAGCGGCACCAGTTGATTATCTGCAAACTCAAACTGTCCAGGAATTTTCCAGGGCTGCCTGATGAGCGTGATGTGATCCTGATTACGTGGCAAACGATAAAAATCTGCGCCATAAAAACTGGCAAAAGCTTCAAGTTTATCCAGACGACCCACCTGCTCAAAAACCGAGGCGTAAAATTCGATCGCCGCATGAGCACTGTAAATACCGGCACAACCACAGGCCGTTTCCTTGTGATGGACTGGATGTGGCGCGCTATCGGTTCCCAGAAAGAATCTCGGATTACCGCTAGTCGCCGCCTCAATGAGTGCCTGACGGTGATTTTCCCGTTTTAATACTGGCAGGCAATAGTGATGTGGTCGTAGTCCACCAGCTAACATGGCATTGCGGTTCAACAGCAAATGATGCGGCGTAATCGTTGCCGCAATTTTCCCGGATGCTGCCTGCACAAAATCGACCGCTTCTCGGGTAGTGATATGCTCAAATATAATACGCAATCCCGAAAAACGCTGGGTAAGCGGCAACAATACACGGTCAATAAAGATTTTCTCCCGGTCAAACATATCGATTACCGGATCAACAACTTCCCCATGCACAAGCAGCGGCATATCGATCGCCTCCATTTTTTCCAATGTGCCGTAGCAGCGGGAAATATCCGTCACACCGGCAGCAGAGTGTGTGGTGGCTCCAGCAGGATAAAGCTTAACGGCATGGATAAAACCACTGTTTTTGGCACACACAATTTCATCAGGTGATGTCGTATCCGTGAGATAAAGTGTCATCAGTGGCTCAAATTTCATCCCATCCGGAACTGCCTCGAGTATGCGCTTGCGATAAGCCCTCGCCTGCTCGGTATCTACCACTGGAGGAACGAGATTAGGCATAATGATCGCCCGCGCAAAGCAACGCGCGGTATCTGGCAGTACTGATTGCATCGCACCGCCATCGCGCAAATGCAGATGCCAATCGTCGGGCCGCATCAATGTAAGTGTCTGCTGCACAGTGGAAATAAATTGAGTATTCATGATGCTGCCTTCTGTTTCTCTAATGCAATTGCATATAGTCTCTTACGGTTCTCACCGGTAATTTCCGCCGTTAGCTGCACAGCATGCTTCAAAGGTAGATTTTTTTGCAGAACGGCAAGCGTCTGCTCTACTTGTGGGTTCAAAAACTCAGTTTGTAAAGGTGGCTCAATGGCTGTCAATAATAAAACAAACTCACCACGCAAGCGGTTGGTATCGGCCTGTAACCAGGCTATCGCATCACCTAATGCGCAAGTATGGATAGTCTCAAAAACCTTTGTCAGTTCGCGCGCAAAGGTAACCCCACGTTCCACTCCAAAAATGTGAACCATATCCGTTACAGTTTCAAGTATGCGGTGTGGCGCCTCATAAAAAACCAGAATACAGGCATGCAGGGACTTGAGCGCAGTCAATCTGCGTCGACGTTCTGTAGACTTTACCGGTAGAAATCCATAGAAAAAGAAATGAGGCGCCAGCAAACCCGATGCAGACAGCGCACTGATGGCCGCATTGGCACCTGGTATCGGCACAACACTGTAGCCCCGTTCACGCACACTACGTACCAGTCTTGCGCCAGGATCAGATATTGCCGGAGTTCCCGCGTCCGTAATCAAGGCAACAGACTGATTATTATTCAGAAAAAAAATTATTTTTTCGACAGCGCTGTTTTCATTATGCTGATGAACGGGTATCACGCGGGTTGTAACGCCATGACGTGACAGTAATTTTTGAGCCGTCTGAATGTGCTCAGCTGCAATCACTTCCACTTCGGATAATACTTTGAGCGCACGCAAGGTAATATCACTTAAATTACCAATCGGCGTAGCGACAACATATAATATCCCTTTGATTTCCTTATGCACAATTGGTAATTCCACCATGAAAAATTTACTGCGATGTTGTCTGGTATGGTTGTTATCATCGAACATTTATATATCTGCTTCTGCCAATCAACCCAATGAAGAATTTTTATCAAATACCATCCCATCTCACCTTGGAGGACATTTTGCCCTCCTTCTCCCCTTTGATTCCCCCACTCTGAGGCAAGCTGCATTTGCGGTACAAAAAGGGTTCGAGAACGCAGCCAGGCTTGAACCAGATTTTATTCGGCAGATCATCCCCTATCCAACTGACGATAAGGCGTCAAGTGTTCTATCGGCCTATCAACAAGCTGTTGATGACGGTGCCCACATGATAATCGGCCCCCTTACACGAGACAGCGTGGATACGCTCGTATTGAGTCACCTAATTTCTCTGCCAACATTAGCTCTGAATTATCCGACAAACAAAATGGCCAGTCTTTCGGCACAACTTTTCTTTTTTGGTATTAATATCGAGTCAGAAGCACAGTACATTGCCAGAATGGCAGCAGCCAGTGGTAAATATCATGCAGTCATTCTCGTAGATCGTAGCGAATTATCAAAAAGACTGAAAGCAGCTTTTGCGGATGCCTGGCTGGAAACCAATCCGGATTTTTCAGCGGAGGAGATGGAAATCAGTTTTCGCGAGAAACTCTCCGTACTTTCCGGACATAATCACAAGCAAGATCATATCATTTTCCTTGCACTCAACTCCTTTAATAGCGAATCAGTGCGTTCATTCATTCATCCCAGTACGCCGATTTACGCCACTTCCCTCGTATTTGGCAACAAAGACCCAGCTTACGTTGAAAGACTGGAAGCAGTACGCTTTATTGATATGCCCTGGTTGATACAGCCAGAACTTGCTCCGGTTCAACATTATCATTCACCCAATATGCCAACCGATATCAGTCTACAAAGATTCTATGCGTTAGGAATTGATGCGTTCCAGCTGGCGCAAAAGATTCTGGAATATCGCTCACCAGAGACGATCGTACTGGATGGGGTCAGTGGATTTATTCATCCGAGCCTACCCGGTCATTTCAATCGTAGACTCATACCGGCAATATTCAAGAAAGGCAATATTGTCCCAGATAATTGAATCCTTTACTGGCATGATACATAAAGGATCCGATGCCGAAAATCTGGCAGCCATCTTTCTAGGCCAGAACAAACTAAGGTTAGTGGCAAGAAATTATCGCTGCCGCTTTGGAGAAATTGATTTAATTATGCAGGATGATGATACGCTGGTATTTGTCGAAGTCAGAATGCGCAGTAGTGATCATTATGGTGGCGCCGCTGCGAGCATCACCCCCAGAAAACAAGCAAAACTTATCCAAACCGCCAGATACTATCTGTCCCATCAGGATAACGATATGCTCTGTCGCTTCGATGCCATCCTTATTTCTGGAAATAGTGAAATAGAGTGGATACAAAACGCATTTGATGAACCATGATTCGAAAAATTGATGTGACTGAGCAAGATTAATAAAAATGGCGCGCAGCCCCACCAGAACAACTTGATAAGTTCAGATAAAAGGAACGCTTTGTAGCAATGAATCGTTTAATTGCTACAAAGCCTAAATGAACCCCGTGTCTATCAGGTCGATTCGCTATCGATTATTTCTGATTCTGCAACAGCAGCTTTCATACTGAGACGCAATCTGCCCTTGTCATCTGCTTCAAGCACTTTGACGCGCACGGTCTGACCTTCCTTGAGATGATCAGCGACATTCTCTACGCGCTCATTAGCAATCTGAGAGATATGTAGCAGACCATCTTTCCCAGGCAATACACTGACAATGGCACCGAAATCCAGTAATTTAAGTACGGTACCATCATAAACCCGCCCAACTTCTACATCTGCAGTAATATCTTCGATGCGTTTCCTGGCCTGTTCGCCACCTTCATTATTGACACAAGCAATGGTAACAACACCATCATCAGAAATATCAATTGTAGTACCCGTTTCCTCAGTTAATGCGCGAATGACTGCACCACCTTTCCCAATCACATCACGAATTTTTTCTGGATTAATTTTAAACTTGATGATACGTGGTGCGTGAATGGAAATGCTTTCGCGTGTTTGCGGAAGTGATTGCTTCATAATTTCCAGAATATGCAGCCGTCCTTCTTTTGCCTGCAACAAAGCAACCTGCATAATTTCACGAGTAATGCCCTGGATTTTTATATCCATTTGCAGAGCGGTAATACCGTTCTCGGTACCGGCCACCTTGAAGTCCATATCTCCCAAATGATCTTCATCACCCAGAATATCGGTCAAAACAGCAAAGCGATTACCTTCTTTGATCAACCCCATGGCGATGCCAGCCACATGCGCTTTTAGCGGCACACCTGCATCCATAAGCGCCAAGCAACCACCACAGACAGAAGCCATGGAGCTTGAGCCATTGGATTCCGTTACTTCAGAAACTACACGCATGGAGTAACCAAACTCATCCACTGACGGCAATACCGCAACCAATGAGCGTTTTGCCAGGCGGCCGTGTCCAATTTCACGTCGCTTTGGTGTACCCACTCGTCCAGTTTCTCCAGTCGCGTAAGGCGGCATGTTGTAGTGCAGCATGAAACGTTCACTGTAATCGCCTTGCAAAGCATCGATTTTTTGTTCATCACGAGTAGTGCCCAACGTGGCGATCACCAGTGCCTGGGTTTCGCCGCGTGTAAACAGAGTTGATCCGTGGGTCCGGGGTAGCACACTATGCCGAATCGAAATAGGCCGAACCGTACGGGTACCCCGACCATCAATTCGAGACTCACCATCCAGAATACTGTTACGAACGATCTTGGATTCGAGTTCAAAACCCAGCTCGCGCACCGCTTGTTCGCCTGGTCCACCTTCAGCACCCACACCGAGCTCACTAAAAACACGTTGCCATATCTCGTTAATTGTCTCGGCCCGGACTGATTTTTGCTTTACTTGAAACGCCTTGCGTAAATCAGCTTCGGCAAGTTGGGAAATTGTTTCGGTCAATACATGATCTTTTTCTGTTGGCTGCCAGTCCCAGGCTGCCACACCCACTTCATCAGCCAGCTCATTAATCATGTCGATTATTTTCTGCATCTGTTCGTGGCCATACATTACAGCTCCCAACATGATGTCCTCGGGGAGCTCTCTGGCTTCTGATTCAACCATTAACACGGCTTGCTGAGTGCCGGCAACAACCAGATTAAGCTCCGTTTCATCGAGCTGGGTAGTTGTTGGATTTAATACATATTCATTGTTGATGTAACCGACTCTTGCCGCCCCAATCGGTCCATTGAAGGGGATGCCGGAGAGTACCAGTGCAGCAGAAGCACCAATCATGGCCGGTATATCCGCATCGATTTCGGGATCAGACGACATCACGGTCGCAACAACTTGCACCTCATTATAAAAGCCGTCTGGAAAAAGTGGGCGTATCGGACGATCAATCAAGCGAGAAGTTAATGTTTCTTTTTCTGATGGACGACCTTCACGTTTGAAAAAACTACCCGGAATACGACCTGCAGAATAAAACTTCTCCTGATAATCGACAGTTAGAGGGAAAAAATCCTGATCTGGCTTAGCTTGTTTTTTTCCGACCACAGTAACCAGTACGACCGTATCATCCATGGAAACCATAACCGCGCCATGCGCTTGTTTAGCAATTTCACCAGTTTCTAGCGTAAGGGTATGATTGCCATAAGCTATGCTTTTTTTTATCGGTTCCAATTAATCATCCTTCTTTTTGATAAATATATGCTTAAGATTTGTAACAAAATACTTCGTCAAGCAATAATCCGACGGAATATCATCAACATAATCTGATGATATTCCGGTTATTTACTGCCAGCAAAGAAGTTTTGACGACTGCTCGACACGTACTATCGTGAGTTGCCGCCAGGAATCGGAGAGATTGATGTTTATTTTCTTAATCCAAGTCTTTCGATCAAAGTTTGATAGCTGCTATTATTTTTTGATTTCAAGTAATCAAGCAACCTACGCCGCTGGCTAACCATGCGCAGCAACCCACGGCGGGAATGATGGTCTTTGACATGCTTCTTGAAATGGTCAATCAGGCCATTGATGCGATTTGTCAAAAGTGCCACCTGCACCTCCGGCGAGCCCGTATCGCCGGCGACTCGTTGATACTCATGCACAACTTGTGCTTTTTGTTCAGTTGTTACTGCCATCAAATTTCTCCTACTTAATTCTTAAAATGGTTTTATGGGTTCTATACAATTCATCGCTTGCGGATTTTACTCTTTAATAAAAAGCTTGTCCAAATCAAATCAAGACATTGGGCGGAATAAAATTTATACTATTCCTTGAAGAAAGCAGGCGTTGTCAAACAATCAGATAAAGATGTGGCGCCATTGGATTAGCTTTCCCGAGCCTTAGTTTGTACCAGCAGCCAACAATAATACTTGTTAATAAATCATACATTTTTACTTGAACGGTATAATACATTGCATGACCGATTCAGCGACGCAAGTTTACTTTGACCATAACGCCACCACCGCTGTGGATGAGGCTGCCGTGGCTGCCATGCTACCTTATTTCCAAGGAAATTATGGTAACCCGTCCAGCAGTCATGCCTATGGTCTGCGAGCTCATCGCGCAATTGAAAAGGCGCGCGAACAAGTAGCATTAGCTGTAGGCGCCACGCCTTCACAGGTGATTTTTACCAGCGGAGGATCGGAAGCAAACAACCTCTTTATTCGCGGCGTAGCAGATAGCATCACACCCGCTACGCTCCTCGTCAGCGCTGTGGAACACCCTTGCGTTCTCCGTCCTTCGCAGGCGTTAGCCTGGAGAACCAGCGAAAAATGGCAGCTGCATGAACTTGCTGTCAAAGAAACTGGAGATGTGGATGCAAATGCAGCCATTGCAGCATTGTCACGAATCAAACCCGCAATGGTATCCATGATGCTGGCCAACAATGAAACTGGCGTAATTCAGCCGGTTGCAGCTGTTGCTGAAGCGGCCGCCGCACTAGGTATATGGATACATACCGATGCGGTACAGGCATTTGCCAAAATCCCAGTAAACTTCGCAGAATTGGGTGTGCACGCTATGACCGTATCTTCACACAAGATTTATGGGCCAAAAGGTGTGGCAGCACTGATTATTGACCAGGGATTACCGCTCAAGCCGCTGATTTATGGTGGTGGACATGAGAATGGATTGCGCTCCGGTACGGAAAATGTACCTGCCATTGTTGGGTTCGGTGTCGCCTGCGAACTGGCCGCATCCAGAATGACGAAACTAGCTACCCACACTCGCATCTTGCGTGATCAGATGGAACAGGGTCTGCTCTCAATGGGAGCCATCATTTTTGGTGAGGGCGCACAACGCCTGCCCAATACGACCTACTTTGCGCTGCCTGATATTGAAGGCGATACTTTAGTTGTCCAACTGAACAAGGCTGGATTTGCAGTTGCAAGTGGAGCGGCCTGTTCCAGTGCGACACCAGGGAAAAGCCACGTACTGGAATCGATGCAAATTGATCCCATGTTAGCGCGCTGTGCAGTACGGATAAGTTTTGGTATCACCAATACCAGTCAGCAAGTAACCGATTTTTTATCATCGATCAAACAGATTGTCGACCAGCTGAAACGTCTGAGTGCGATATTCGGAGCAGAATCAACGCAGACAATTACACCCGATCAATCATTAACCAGATAAATCATCCAATGCTTCGTAAAGCTATTATTCTCAGCGCAGGACAGGGCAGACGCCTATTACCATTGACAGAAAGCACCCCCAAATGCCTGCTATCGGTATCGGGAAAACCCGTAGTCGCATGGCAGGTTGATGCCCTGCTTGCGGCTGGGTTTGATGAGATTGTAGTAGTGAGTGGCTTTCAGATCGACCAAGTTGAGAGGCTCTTGTCTGAGCGGTATCAGGATATTCCGGGCGTGAAAGCAAAATTTAATCCTTTTTACGAAGTAGCGGATAATCTTGCCAGCTGCTGGATAGCCCGTGAGGAAATGAACACCGATTTTTTACTCCTGAATGGAGATACATTAATCGACAGCGCCTTACTGGCTGGTGTATTGAATAACGAGGCATCACCCATTACACTTTGCATTGATTTCAAGGAAGAATTTGACGAAGATGATATGAAAGTCCAGCTTGATACCCAAGGGGGGGTCAGGCAGGTCAGCAAAAAACTATCCGCACCTGAAACTGATGCGGAATCAATTGGGATGATTTGTTTTCGCGGGGAAGGCGCTCGAGTCTTCCGCACAACAATTGAGCAAGCGTTGCGCGACCCAGCCAATCTCAGATCGTGGTATCTGGCAATTATAGACCAGCTAGCCAAAACAGGCATAGTCGGCAGTCATTCAGTGGCAGGCTGTCGCTGGTGTGAAATTGATTATTTGCACGATCTACAGAAAGCAAGAAAATATTTTCCGACTGAAAAACAATCTTCGGAAGGACATGATGCTTTGGATCCTGATATGCGTCATCAAGCGGCCCCGTTATGAGATTGAGCGGTTTGTATATATGAAAACTCTTAATACCACCATGCAGAAATTCGGCGCACCGGATAGCATTATCCAACAGTTTTCATACTGGAGCGTATTGCTGCGCCCAGCGCAGACAACACTGGGCGCATTGGTATTGATCGCGCACGAGCCTGTTCAGACTTTCTCGGCACTAAGCGCCACAAGTTTTGCAGAATTGCAACTTGTAACAGGTCAAATCGAATCAGCGCTGAAAAAGGCATTTCAGTACGACAAACTTAATTACCTTATGTTAATGATGATTGACCCTGACGTACACTTTCATGTTATTCCCCGTTACGCACAAAACCAGCAATTCAACGGGTTGGTATTTGTTGATACCGGCTGGCCAGGGCAACCAACACTTGATAGGATCAATCCAACTGACGCCGCTACCAATCAACTGCTCAGGGAAAGACTCCTGTCCTGCTGGGGATGACCTATAAGCCATGACCGACCCTAACTTACTACCTGGTTTCCCTCTATATGAAGCGCGCGCACTGGTGCGTGATCTGATGAAACCCAATCCATTCATCTACTGGTCAGATTTTTTATTAAATAATATTACAGGCTGGATAGCGCTCGTCACAGCATTGCAGTCGCCCACGTGGTCAATCTGGCAGATCGGAGCTTATCTCATCGCAGTATTTGCTTTCTATCGTGCCGCTATTTTTGTGCATGAGCTTACTCATCTCGAACGAGGTACGTTCCGGTTCTTTCGGCTGGTATGGAATCTTACCTGCGGAATACCTTTCATGATTCCATCGTTTACTTATGATGGCGTCCACTATGAGCATCATAAACCAGGAGTCTATGGCACCAGCAAAGATGGGGAGTATCTGCCCTTTGCCACACAACGCCCACTAATGATGGTTGGTTATGTATGGCTGTCCTTGCTGCTACCCTTGTTACTGGTAATACGTTTTTTAGTACTAACACCCATATCGTATATGAGTCCGGCAATTCGCAAAATTGTCTGGGAACGCGCATCTTCACTAACCATCAACCCCGCTTATCAGCGCGGTCAAGACACGGTTCGTAACGATCAGAATTGGCGCTTGCAGGAATTCGCAACCTTTCTGTTTGCTGTTACCGTCATCACCAGTGTATTGCTGGGTTTTTTACCCTATCAGCTACTGGTGCTTTGGTACGCAATTGCTGCCATGGTTTTCATTTTTAACTCCCTTCGTACACTCGCCGCTCATGCCTATCGACATAATGATGATCTCCCTCTAACCCTGGTTGAACAATACAAAGATTCCATCAACGTGCCCGGAGGTTGGTTAACTGCGCTATGGGCACCGGTAGGATTACGCTATCACGCTACTCACCATCTTTTCATGAGCATGCCTTACCATAATCTGGGTGAAGCACAAAGACGCTTATCCCAGGCATTCCAGGACAACCCGGAGATTCAGCAAACCAGTCGTCGTGGTTTGTGGAGCGCTCTTGGCCATATTTGGCAGGAAGCTTCACGCTCGTCGCTCAACAAGAAAACCGTCAAGCAGGAATAACATCGAGATGCCAGGAAATCAGGTCTTAACTCGCCTGGTGCTGTTGCGTCATGGTCA
>Ga0138256_10007313_pt1 | contig 11666 bp, 5 predicted proteins | sample KNB2016incub_MG_FD_105486 | JGI IMG/M metagenome (GOLD analysis project Ga0138256, IMG submission 105486) | Active sludge microbial communities from wastewater in Klosterneuburg, Austria - KNB2014incub_MG | ecosystem: Engineered > WWTP > Activated sludge > Unclassified | place: Austria...
ATTTTGGCAAACCCCCTGTTGTACGTTCGCCCTTCTCCTCGGTCATCTACAATGTGGGTCTGTGTCCAACCGCAGAGTGTTGCCTGTGCGTTGGCACAAGGCAGGCTCTTTTGCAAGGTTGGCCTTTGTGTGTCGGCTTCGTGAGCCTTGCAAATGTGCCTGACTTGGTGCGTTGGCTAATTCTCATTCTTTCTTTCAAGTTTAATATCTGTCAACTCTGTTCCTAAAAATTCAAATTTCTTTCTGAATAAAAAAGCAAGGTCGTCATTTGCCGTTGCAAAGAAAACCTGCCGTTTGGATTTTATTACTAACTCTCGTAAATAATCAAAGAAGGAGAGAACGTTCATGTCATCAACATAAGTAACTGGGTCGTCAAACATTAAGATGTTTGGACCCTTTGAAAGTTTTTTGTTTAAACTCAAAAAGATGCAAAGTGCAAGTGCTGAACGCTGTCCAGTGCTTATCTCACTCAGTGTTCTTTCGGTGTCCTCATTTGTGATGAGTGTTATTTTATTGTCAGTAAAATTTATGTCCTTAAATTCCCTTGGTGTGTGTATGAGTTTGAAGATTGAAACTATTTCTTTTTTATTCTTAGTAATGTAGTCACTTAAAAAATCGTTTTTACTTTGTTCACTTAAAAGTTTACTCAATTCATTACTTGCAAATTGAGCCCGACTTTGTTTTGGCTTTATTACTTCAATCTCTGCAAGAATTTTATCAATTTCCTTTTTCGTTAATTCTGCAACCTGGTTTTGCTGCTTCAATTCCAAAGCTGCTTTTTTGTAAGTTTCAAAAACGCTTTTCACCGAACTTGCTTTTTCAAGAATACTTATCAGAGAAGTATTGGAAGGAAAACTTAGATAGATTTCCAACTGCTTAAAGTTGCTTTCAACTTCTTGAAGCATATTCAATCGTTTTAAAAGTTGTTCTTCGTTTTGAATATCTGCGGTGAAACTGTTGTTTAAAGAAGATTGTCTTTCAGATACTTCTTTTTCAAGTTGAATGTTTGCAGATGTTAATTCGTTCTGCTTGTCAAGCAAGCTTTGTTTCTGTAAATCCAGTTCTGCACTTGATTTAATCTTGATTGAAAAGAATTCTTCAACCCGATTTATTAGAGTGTGAAATTTATCCTCTGTCAAACCTGAATTATTCAATTGAGATAGAACCGTGTTCAACTGAATTAGAGATTCAGTTAGTGCGGTTAGCCTTTTTGTGTTTTCAATGCTGCTTGTTCGGATTTCACTTAGTGTTTTTTCCAAACCAGTTGATGCAAAAATTGAGAATGCAAGTTTCTTTAATTTGTTTACTGTTTCTATCTGCTTGTCTATTTCGTCTAACCTTTTTTTAGTAAATACCAACTCCTCTTTTAAGGATGTAAGCACAATGGAATTTGAAAATGATTCTTGTGTTCGTTCTATTGCTTCGGCTAAATCTTTATTATCAAAGTGAGTATTACAAAGCGGACAATCCTCTGCTTTAGGATTTAGGTTTAAGTAAGATTGTCCTGCACTTTTAATATTGCTTACAATGATTGATAATTCTTCAATGCCTTCCTCAATCTGACTAATCTTTAATTCTGTTTCCTCAAGCTTTTTGTTATGCGATTCTTCACTTATTCTAATTTCTTCTTCTATCTCCTTTACAGTTTTTGTTTTTCCTGATTCTTTGGCGAATAATTCGTTTGATAAAATTGCATCTGAAAATTGCTTTATCTCTTTTGCCTTAATCAGTTCACTGTTTTTCTCTTTAATATTTTTTTCAAGACCAACCAATAAATTGAATTGCTCATGTTTATAGAATGATGTAAGGTCTTCTATTACTGGTAAAATATTCTTGTTCCTCTCAACTTCTTTTATGTATGTTTGACTTTGCTGTTGGCTTTTTAATATCTCATTCCGAATATTTGTTATTGAAAGTTTCCTAAGATTTAATTCTTTCAATTCCTTATCAATGCTTTCAATTGAAAGTTTTTCTACTTCTATATTTCTTGCTTGAATGTTAGCAAGGATATTGTTGACTGCTTGAATTTCATTGTCAAGTTTTGCAATTGAATCCTCACCCTCTGAAATAATTGCTTTCCAAAAATTATTTTTAAGTGATTCAAGCAATGCTTTCTTGTAACCCTGTGGATTCTTTTGTTGCTTGTTTAGCTCTTTTATTATTTCATTTTTCTCGCTAAGGTCTTTGTTAAGCCGTGATGATTCTGTTAGGAAATTGTCTGTCCAATTTGTAAACCTTTCGTAAAACGCCTTAATTCTTTCTTCAAGTTTATTTACCTCTCTCCCTAAGGCAATGTCTGCAATGATTTCTTGCAAATTATTTTGCTTATTAGTGTCGTCTTGCTTTAACTGGAAAGCCGCATCGCTTGTGTAATAATTAAACTTATTGAAATGTTCGTTAAGTTCATTACCTCTGTTTGAGCCACTACTATACCATTGAGCATCTCTCTTTTTATATGGTGCTGGTCTTGTTGGAAACTTCAATACAGTATTGGCATCTGTTGTAAGTTGAATTTTGTATTCACCGTTGGTGTCTTTGTAAAATAGTTTCCCTGTAATTATTAGTTCAATTGCATCAAAAAATGAGGTCTTTCCAACAGCATTTGCTCCATGAATAAGGTTCACATTCCCTAAGTCAAAATTCTTAATTAAAGGATATTCACGAAATTGATTTGATAAATCAAGTTTCTTGATTTTGTGTAGAGTTGGTTCTAAAGAGTCAGTAGATTCACTTTGCTCTGTTTCTTCAATGTCGTCAGATGAAACGCCATTTATGAAATCGTCAATTGGCTGTTTGTAGTTGGGGTATTTTTCTGAATTAAAAACAAAGTATAGTTTTTTATCTCTTAAAAAATTTACCCAATTACTATAAAGGTCGTTTGAAATTGCATCTTCTGAAATTTTACTTATGCTGTCAAAGGAGTTTACCCAATCAGTAAATTCCACTTCTGTCAAAACAGATTTACGGGTATAAGTTTCATCACTTTCAATGTCTTTTTTCCTTGAAATATTTTCGTTGATTTTTTCTTTTGTCGTGATGAAGTAGTAATAAAAGTTCCATTGAAGAAAACTTGCTGTTTGGTAATATCTATCAATGACTACACTCTCTAAGTATTGAGAATAATTTTCTTCACACCAGTTGTCAGTGGTATCAACGAAAATAACTTGATAGGTTTCATTATCACCTGTTTTTTTCTCGCATAGAAAAACACCTTGGTTTTTTTCTATTGGAACTACATTTTCTTTTCCAAAATGGGAATGAAGCGTATCTAAAAGTGTAGCCATTATTTTGCCTTTTTATATGATACTGGTGATTGAGAAACATTCTCGTTTATTTCAGGTTTATTATTCTCATCAAAAATTCTTTCAAGGTCAGGATTATTATACCATACAATTACTTGCTTACCTTGCTGGTCTTCTTTAAATAAACTTTCAATCTTAACTTTAAATGCTTTCGCTTCGGCAAAAGATTTGTCGCCAAGATAGATGGCAGTTCCTTTTCGTGTGTTATCAAGAGAGTGTAGATTTAGCAAGTAAATATTTTTTAGACTGCCTCCCGTTTCAAATTTCAAAATGGCATTTAAGAATGTAGCAGGAACTTGCAGTGGGTTGGTCAAAATTTTATTTTTCAATGAATGGTATCTATTTAGTTTTCCCTTTCTGTTTGCCTTAGCTGCTGTATCTGGGTCATGTGTAAATGTGTTTCTGTTGTTAATCTCTGTATCGCCAATCTGAAAAGAAAGTAGGTTAATAATTTTACTCCAATCTTCTTTTGACGAATCATCAATATCGCCAGAACTTAATTGAATTATTCTTTCTACTTCCATAAAATTTTCATTGCCAGTTAGACAATTTAAATTTCCAGGAACCTCCTCCACTTCTGAACATACTTGTGAAAATCCGTCTCTAACAGTTACTACCTCATTCCATTTATTGTCCCAACCAAATGTCTTAATTACTTTTGGTCCAGTTCTGTTTCGTAGTGCAGGCAATGAAGCTATTTGAGAAGGTTTTGTGTTTTCAATGAGAAAGACATATTCTTCGTAATTAAGAAATGAAACATGGCTTTTCATATTCTTCCACGAAGTATAATACAAACCCTTTTTATGATTTTCATTTATTCTGTTATCGCCTAATTCAATTTTATTTGTTTGGCAATAAAATGAAGAACCACCATATTTATTAAATTCAACTTCATGTCCATTTTCATCATCAAAGGTTACTCCTCTTGCCCAGTTTAAGCATATAACTTCCTTGTTGTAGTCATCCTTATTTCCGTAGGAATAAATATTGTTTCTATATTTTTTGTAAGAAGAATCAAATGGCTTTTGGTTTAGTTGGATATGAACCATTAAAAGAGGTTGTCCTAAAAAATAACCTTCATTGACAGTATTAAAATCTATGTTCTGCAAGGTGTCTGAACATATTAAGGTCATTAACCGTGTTGAATTGACTCTGTTATCAACCACATAGAAAATGTTTCCGTGAATAAAATTATCCCTTTCCCAAATTTCAGCGGAGTTGCATGTTTTGAATTGAACAATAACTACATCTTTGATTTCATCGTCTGTGTTTCTTGTTTTAAGCAGAAAGCAAACAGGGTCAAAGAATTTGTTCTCATTAAGTTTTTGTTCAACAAGTGGCTCGTCATAAATCCAAACAACATTTGCATGACGGTTAATAAGGTCTTTAAATTCCTGTGGCTTGATAGATTGGCAACCAACTATCCAAATATTGTTTTCAGATGGAAGTTTATTTTCAGAAATGAATTGTTCTATACTTGACCAAGGACAAGAATACTCTGGAGTAATAGCTAAATCCACTTTTTCCTCAATAGCCTTTTCAATGAACAAATTAAACTTGGCGGTAGCCAAATCTTTATCTGCTAATTGAATCCCGTTATTGTCGTATTCAATTTTACCAACCAATTGCAGCAATATGGTTTTATAAAGTTCGTGGTCTTGCGTCAAACATTTTAAGTCGGGCTTGCGAAGTGTCCTTCCGTTTTCGTCCCAAAAATTGCTTTTAATTTCGAACATTGTTTGATTAAAGATTATTTTATTTAATTGATGGACTGGAAGTTTTGTTTTGAAATGTGCTTACACCTGATGGCTGGTTTTTCATCTTGATACAATTTCTTCGTTTGTCGAATCGTATTTATATTTTACTATGTCGCCTGAAATAATTAAATGAATTGCTTGGTCAATAATTCCTACTGGTGCAATAAACCATTCTCTTGGAGTATATCTGTTGCCGTCTTTGTCAAACACATCAATGTTTAAGCATGACTTACCAAAGAAATTATGAATTAGTTGCTCAAACTTTTGCGGATTCATGTTGTAGCATTTGTATGTCATTACAATTCTAATGTCAGCCATTAAATATGTCGGCTCTTGAATTGCATTTTTTACTCTTTCCTCAACATTTGTCGTTGAAAAGCCAATCTTGAATAAGTTTTGGATTTCCTTTATTTCCTGCTTGTCGCTTTTTGATTTTAGAATGTAGATGTAACCTGCTTCTTCGTCATGCTCGGTTATGTTACTGAATGTTTCTAAAAAACTCTCATTGACATCATCAGCATTTTCAGAAACTGCTTTGCCGTTAGCTAAAAGTGATTTGTAAAGAGAACGGAACAACATATTTGATTCAGTTCCATTTTCAAAAAGAACTCTTGTCCTGCCGTCTTTTCTTTCTCTGCTGCCACTTTTATATTCTTGAACTTCTTTTTTGTCATCCACTTTTTCTAAATACAATAGAACACCATTGTGAACATAGAAATCACCTGCTCTCAAATTCTCCTCTTTGAATGTAATTAATTTGCGTTTACCGCTTTTCAAATCCCGCTGCACATCTTTAAACTGCTGCTCGTATTTATCAAAGTCTTTACAAGGTTTGCGTCTTGCTACAAAGTCGGCACTTGCTCTTTCATCTACTTTTTTAATGTGTTTAAAATCAAATAAGCCTTCAGAATCGTCTTTCAGTATTCCTAAATCATCATCATTAAAAATGTCGTCAAAAGAGTGAATGATTTTTATTTCAAAATTGAGTAAGCCGAATTTGTCATGCGGTTTAAGTATCTCAATTTTAGCAGGATTTTCTCTTAGTGATTTTAGCCTTGCATATAATTGATGTTCTTGTATGCCTCCGCCTTGCTCGGGTTCTTTGTTATTCTTTTCGTAGAAGTCGTTTATTTCATTAAAGGATGCAACAAGCCTTTCATCTTCATTCCGTGCAGGTGAAGTTGAAGGCTTGGTATTCAATAAGCCCAACGGGTCATTGTCAAAAATTTCTTTTAATATTTTATCTCTATCCATTGTTTGCAGTTCGTTTTCTGTTTTCTTGTTTCAAATAGATAACTGCTTCTGCCATTCTTCTTTCCAATGGGTCGGTTGAATTCAGATTTGGTTCTTTTTTAAATGTGTTTGCAAAGTCTTTTATTTTAGGCCAAAGCAATGAGGCTTCTTCCAAGGTCATTGTAATTCGTGTTGCTTCAATTACATCTTGAATTACTTTTAAGACTTTTGGCGTCACATCTTTTGATAAAATTTCAAATGCTTTCTGAAAAGGATTTATGCGGTCTATCAAATCAATGTGTAAATCATCAATGTTTACAAACTGTCCAGCCATTCTTATAAACCGTTTGTCGGCTTGTGTGCCGTCATTGTTTGCTGTTGGCAGCGTTACATTTAATTTGCTGAAAGAACTTGCTTCGTCTGCGGTTAAATCAGGATAAACTGTTTGAACAATTTTCGGTATTAGTTCCTTTTCAATTATTTGGTTTGGATTGGCTTCTGCAATTGCTTTTTTAATTCCTTCATCTTCTCGAATAGCTTTTTTGATTGTAGCTACATCAATCATCAAATTATTTTTCACTACTGAATCTAATACTACATATTGCCTTACTTCTTCAATCTGTTCTTCGGAGAGTTCGGGATATTTTTTAGCAATTATTTTTGGAATCAAAACTTTGTTGATTACCTCGGGGTCAATTGTTCCGGGCAGGGCTTTCAACATTGTATCGTTTTGCAGAATAGTTGCTTTCAAATCGTTCAAGTCCGATTCTATGATTTCTTTTGTTCTTTGTGAACTTGGTTTTTTCAAACCATGAACTTTGATTTCTCCTTCTTCTGCTTTGTCATCATCGCTAAGTTTTGGTTTGAATTTAAAATTTGGTGCAAGTACTTGCTCCATCAGCAACGATGCTGTAATTGCTTTCAACATATTGTTTACCGATAATCTTACTAATTCGTCTGCTGCATCGGGTTGAGCTATTAAGTTTGTAAACTGTGCATGGCTTTTATTACTGCTGTCTCGGGTGCAGCGTCCAATGATTTGAATAATTTCAGTAAGCGAACCTCTGTATCCTATTGTTAAGGCATGTTCACAAAAAGGCCAGTCAAAACCCTCCTTCGCCATTCCTAAAGCAATAATCAAATCCATATCGTCAACGGTTTTGATGTCTCTTAGGTAAGCAACTACTTTATCTCGGTCTCTCGGATTATCATTTACCAAATCAGCAATTTTCAAAATCTTGCCGTCTGTTTTTCTTTTCAAATGAATGATTCCTGTTGCACTGTCAACTTTTTGAATGTCGCCAATAGAATCTAAAATCATTCCTACTTCATTGTGTTTGTCTTTGGTTGATTCGCCTGAATTTACATTGGGTATGTGAAGAATTGTTTTCTTGTCAGTATCTAAAATTTCAAGAATGGCAGATGTGTATTTGCCTTGATAAAAATGGTAGCCAATGCCTAAAGATTTTAAATAAGTGTATCCGTTTAGCTGCTGATAATAGTTGTAAGTTACCTTGGTAAACTTCGCTTCGTCTTGTGGCACTAATACAGGAACGGTATCGCCACGGAAATATGAACCCGTCATGGCCATAATGTGAACCGTTGACTTTTCCATTAAGCTACGCAATAATTCACCCAAACGACTGTCGCCGTCTGCACTCACATGGTGAAACTCGTCAATTGCTAATAGAATGTTATTGAATTTAGAATCGTCTAATTCTTCAAAGGCAAACCGAAGTGTGGCATGTGTGCAAATCAATATCTTTTCATCGTTGTCTAAAAAGTTTTTGAATGCTTGTACTTTGCTTTTACTTCCGTCCATTCCTGGAGTGCAAAGATTGTATTCATCATTTGGCTCCCAATCAGCAAAAAAGCCAAACTGTTTTAATTTGGTTGTACCAAACGAACCGCCAATAGATTTTTCGGGAACGGCTACAATTACTTTTTTCAAACCTTGATGCACCAGTTTATCTAAAGCAATAAACATTAATGCTCTGCTCTTGCCCGATGCAGGTGGAGCTTTCAATAAAAGATATTGGGCATCCCTTGCCTGATAAACTTTCTCTTGCATTTCTCTCATACCAAGAGAATTTAGTTTGGAGCTTTGCCCTGTTTGGCCATAGGTTACATTTACTATATCAGGCATATTTCTTTTTTTTCGTTTTTTGGGTTACTTGGTCAAAATCTATCTCTCCGCTTCGTTCTTTTTCTTCGCTTATCATTTGCTCATATAGTTTGAACAAATATTCTAATCGTTCTTCATCGTTAGTAAAATGCTTGCTGCGGTAGCAGCGTTCTACGGCAAGGTCAAGTTGATAATGTGCCTCTCTTAAACCTTGTGGCATTTTATCAGGGTCATACATTTGTGACAATGTTTTTTCTGAATGTTTTTCTCTTTCGGTTAAAACTTGATAAACATTTCTTTCTAATTCTTGCTTTTGTTCTTGATTTATAGTTGGAAAAGGAAATGTATTGTAGGTAAGATTAACAGAGTAGCTGTAGTCATGTCGCATTTTTCCGCTTGTTATCTCCATCCATATGCAATGAAGTCTGGATGATAGAATTCCAAATAAGTAAGTTGCCTGTTCATATATTACAAATGCTTGATTACTTATAATATTTCCTTCCCCAATAAATCCGCAAGGTAAATATTTCCTTCTGCCTGAACTTGTTCTCGGTATAAGAATAGAATCGCTTTGTTTGTATTTCCTATAATAAAATCGGTGAGGAACATTAGCTGCTTTTTTTGCATCTCTTCCAGCAGTTAACCTATATTCTTTGCATTTGTCAATTCTTTCAGAAATATCCTTTATCATCAATGCTTCAGGCAAATCAATATCATCAATCCACAAACAATATCTTTCAATACCATTAAGAAAATCTCCTCCACTTAAAAATGGTTTAATGAATTTCTCTGAAATAGGGTTTGAACTAATGAATTGTCTTTTTTCTTCAGTTGATATCATTAAATAGCCACCATCAATGCCGCTACTACCTAAAGCCATTTCAGGAAACTTTGAAATCGGGGTTGTCCTTTGTTCCATTATCGTAGAACTGCCCGGTATTAGGTAAGGTCCAATGCTATCTGCATTCAGTCTTCTGTTTTCAGAAAATAAATATTTTTTGTTGTTTTGTTTATTTTGAATACCAACTATTACACAAGTAACGCCTGCTTTGTCTCTGGCGTTATTTTCCCAATCAAATGGTTGATAAGCGAAGGATATTTCCAAACCTTTTGAAAAAATATATGGCCAAATTAAACTCACCTGTTCGCCTTGACAAATAGAACTTGTAGATACGAATGAAAATTTAGAATTATAATTCATTATAAAGTCGGATGCCTTTTTAAACCAGCAAGCTATATAGTCGAGTCGTAATACATTGCCGATACTTTTAAGAACGAAATCCATATCTGCCTTTTGCGAATCATCCCAACCTCGAAAACCTAAATATGGCGGATTTCCCAAAACATAAATTTCATCGTCAACTTTTATTGGGCAAACATTTTTCCAATCAACTCTTGTAGCATTGCCGTGAATAATGTTGCCGCCTTCTTTCAAAGGTAGCGTTGGGTTGCCTGTTCCAAATGCTTCTTTAAATTTCATATTCATTTGGTGCTGTGCTAACCAAAGCGAAAGTATGGCAACCTCATGGGCAAAATCATCTAACTCAATACCGTAAAAATTAGATAAATCCACTCTTGTAAACATGGTTGGTTGGTATGCAGCAGCCAATGTCAATTGGGCTTTTGGTATCAACTCCAACTGTTTTGGTTCAAAACCTGTTGCCACTTTTTGCAAAGTTTGGAGTTGTTGCAAAATTTTAATTTCCAACAACCGCAACTCTTTGTAAGCAATGATTAAAAAATTGCCGCTGCCGCAGGCAGGGTCAAAAATTTTAATTTTTCCAATTCTTTCTAAGAGTTTGTTTAATCTTCTTGGGTCGTATTTAGCGGCTTCAAATTCTTCGAGCAGTTCAGTTAAAAAAAGCGGCTCAATTACTTTCATAATGTTTGGCACACTTGTATAGTGCATACCCAAACCGCCACGGTGTTCAGGCGTAATTACAGCCTGAATCATCGAACCAAAAATGTCTGGATTAATGGCACTCCAATCTAATTCGCCACTTTCAATTACAACTTGTCGGCTTCGTCTTGTAAAAATTGGTGCAGTGTGTGGTTTGCTAAACAAGCCACCATTTACATAAGGAAAAGCATTAAGATAAGCAGGTAAATTCTTTCTTTGTGGGTAATCTGTATTCATTACCACAAATAATTTATCAAAATAGCTGTTCAAGTCGCTGCCGTCTTGCTGTGTATGGCTGCTTATGCCTGTTGTAAATTGTCCTTTATTAAAAATGTCCGTGTCCTCGGCAAAAAAACAAAACAACAAACGGCTCAAAAAAACATTGAGATTGTGAACTTGCTCTTGTGTTTTTGTTGGGTTGTCTTTCTTTATTTCATCATACAAGTTCGCCATCCGTTCTGCCGCTTTTACATCGGCAGGGTTTTCAACTTGGTGCTGTGCTTTTTCCATGCCAGCCCAAGGCAAAAAGAAATCAAAGTGTTTTGTTATTTCAAGAATTGGAATATCTAAAGTGTCTTGTATTTTGGTGTCAAACGCTAAAAGGGTTTTGTAATCGGTAACAATTATAAAACGAGGGTTGTGCTTGATGGCTTTGTCGTTCTTCTTTACAAGGTCAAAAAGGCTTTGAGGGTTTTCGCCAATAGCAGGTTTAAAGAAAAGTTTTTTCTTCCATGCAATTTCGCCTTCCACTTTAGAAAGATTCAATCCACCTTTTTGTAATCGGGTAATGGTACTCTTAGGTGTGTCATACGCCAAAAGCAAATCGTATATGAAAGTCTCTTTTTTTAAAGACTTTATTAGCTGCTGTAAATTATTTTCTATCTGTGCTATGTTCATTCTAACTTTTTCTCATAATAATATCCGTGAAGATAATTTTAAAATGTCTATTAATCGCAATGTAGATGTCTCATTGACAGCCTGCAATATGTCGGGTGGTGGGTGGGCTTTGGTGTCCAGTAATGATATGTTGCTGAAGAGTCGAACAAATAATGATAGATATTCGTCAGCCGGGGTGGGTGGGCTGTGCGTTGGCATTTTTAGCTCTTTGCAAGGTTGGCTTTGTGTCAGGGTTTTGTGTGCCTTGCAATGTGCTAAAAATAGCGTGGGGTCGTGTCGGCAAAGTCATGGATGATTGTATATGTGTAGGATGTTCAAAAGGGTGACGTACAACACCTAAATTTATGATATAAGACGTACTACTCAAAATAAAATTGGTATTGAACGCCAATGCTTTGGTGTTATACTTTTTGTATTGTCGTTAGGACAATCCAATCTTTTTTCAAAAAGGA
>Ga0138256_10007314_pt1 | contig 11666 bp, 8 predicted proteins | sample KNB2016incub_MG_FD_105486 | JGI IMG/M metagenome (GOLD analysis project Ga0138256, IMG submission 105486) | Active sludge microbial communities from wastewater in Klosterneuburg, Austria - KNB2014incub_MG | ecosystem: Engineered > WWTP > Activated sludge > Unclassified | place: Austria...
AATGGTTATTTTTTTCATCCTCTTTATTTTATTTTTCGTGTCTCACGAAAAGCAAGGTGCAGCGAAAACTGAATGAAATTATTCGAGATGTAATAATTTTATGAATTTTCGCGAGCACTTATTTTTCAATTTTAATTTTTCTCCCCTTTTTTTTAAGGGAAATCGTTATTTCATTTTTGTTACCGATAATATTGCCAATAGGTTCGAATGGGTTATTAAATATCTTATCGTCAATGTAGACTCCTTCTGATATTTTTCTCTTGGCATCAGAATTTGATTCTGCGATTGCTGTTCCGGCTATGACACTAGATAGTGTGGCATTAACAGAAGCGTCTGGAAATTTGGCTGAAAGTGATATTTTTTGACTAACAAAATCTTGTAAGTTGCCTGGTTCTAGGTCTGGATAGATTTTGGAAATATAGTATTCAGCGAGTTCTGTATAGTTGGGATTATTTTGAAATTGATTTATTTTCTCTTTTTCCCAATCTGTTGCACCTTCTGCGTAAGCAATCAGTAGTTTATTTGGAATCTTGCTTACTTTGTCTCGAATGTCTGCTGGGGTATCAGAAATTGCAATCATGTTGCCTGTGGTTTTGCCGGCTTTTTCGCCTTTTTCATCAACTAATAATCGATTTGTTAAAACGAATTTTTCTTTGTTGTTTTTTTTGCGCATTAGTTCTTTGCCGATTAGCATGTTGAAGGTTTGGTCTGCACCGCCTAGTTCGAGGTCGATATTAAGTTTGTCGCTATCGATTGCTTGCATGATCGGATACATAAGCTCAGACATAGCCAGAGACGAACCTTTTTTAAGTCTTTCTTGAAATAAGTCTCTTTCAATGATTTGGGCGTGGGTGAAAAAACTTAAATACTCAAGCATTTCGGACAAGTCCATTTTGTCTAACCACTCAGAGTTGTATTTGATGTGTTCATCATCTACTTCTGGAAAGAAAAGTCTGATTTGTCTGACGTAGTCGGAGGCATTTTCTTTGACTTGGTCTATTGTTAGTTTGGTGCGGGTTTCGGCTTTATCAGGATCGCCGATGCGGGCAGTAAATGTACCAATCACCACAAAAACATCGTGTCCAAGCTGGTGAAATGCGCGAAGTTTGAGAAGATTGACAACGTGACCAAGGTGCAGGGTGTTGCCAGTTGGGTCGAAGCCGCAGTAAATGCGAAGTTTTTTAGCATTGAGTGCGGTTTTGAGTGAGTCGTTATCAGGATATATTTTGTCGACCCCACGGGTTAAGACTTCGTCTAGGCTTTGCATGATTTTTATTTTTACATAAATTCAGGCTAATTCCAAATACATTAGTTCTTGTCGATTTGTTTACGACGAACTGGATTGTTAGAATAATAAGGATGTTAAAGGTTCCACAGTCTTCTGGCCATAAAAGACCAGTCTATTTTTCCGGCACAACTAAAAGATTACTTTTTTCGCGTAAAAGCAAAAAGGCAAAACTTGTAGCGTTTGCAACTACTGCTTTAATTGCAGGTTTGGTTGTAATGATTGTTTTTATTGGAATACTTTTTGCAATTGTTTCAAGGAGTTTGCCATCGCCGACAAAACTTACCGAAAGAGATCAAGAGTTGTCGACCAAGATTTTGGATAGAAACGGCAAGCTTCTTTATGACGTTTACGGGAACGAAAACAGGTCACTTGTTGAGCTAAAAAGTCTTCCGCCTTATGTTCCACAAGCTTCGATTGCAATTGAGGACCAGAATTTTTATAAACATGGAGGTTTTAGTCCGGTTGGTTTTATTCGTGGTTTTGTAAAAACTGTATTTTTTGGAGACACGCAGGGTGGTTCGACAATTACCCAGCAGTTGGTAAAAAAAGCCTTGTTAACTGATGAGCAGACTTTGACACGTAAGTTTAAGGAATTTATTTTGGCTGTCCAAATCGAGGGAAAATATTCCAAAGATGAAATATTGCAGATTTATCTTAATGAGATTCCGTATGGTGGTACTGCTTCGGGAATTGAAGCTGCTTCGCAGTTATATTTTGGTAAAACTTCAAAAGATTTAACACTTACAGAAGCTGTAATTTTGGCTGGACTTCCACAGAGGCCGACATATCTGTCGCCTTTTGGTCAGAATCCAACTGCATATATTGACAGATCAAAAGATGTAGCAAGAAGGATGCGAGAGGATAATTACATTACCAAAGAACAAGAAGAGCAGATTGTATCGGAACTACCGAGTGTGGTTTTTGCGAAATCTAACGAAACTTTCAAAGCTCCGCATTTTGTTTTTTATATTCGTGAACAGTTAGAACAAGAGTATGGTGAATCAGTTGTGCAATCTGGGGGCTTAAAAGTTACGACAAGTTTGGATTTGGATTTGCAGGAAGAAGCTCAAAAAATTGTATATGACGAGGTAACCAAACTTGCCGACCTTAATGCTACAAATGGTGCTGCGGTAGTGACTGACCCAAAAAATGGTGAGATTTTGGCAATGATTGGTTCGAAAGATTATTTTGATGAGGAGTATGACGGTAAATATAATGTTGCGACAGCTTTAAGGCAGCCTGGATCATCAATTAAACCTGTGACTTATGCAACTGCCATTGAGGAAGGTGTGCCCTCGAGTACGGTAATTATGGATACGCCGACAGAGTTTCCTGGTGGAGCCGGACAGCCACCATATAAGCCTGTGAACTACGATAGTAAATTCCATGGTCCAACTCAGCTTAGATACGCTTTAGCTAACTCTTACAATATTCCCGCGGTTAAGTTGCTAGCTATGGTTGGAGTAAAGAGCATGTTGCAGACAGCGTACAATATGGGGCTTTCCACTTTGGAGCCGACGAATGAGAATATGAAACGATTTGGATTGTCAGTTACCTTAGGCGGTGGTGAAGTTAAGTTAATTGATATGACCACGGCTTTTGGGGTATTTGCCAATGGGGGGCGCAGACAAGAACCTGTTTCGATATTAAAAATTGAAGACCGTAAAGGTAAAACACTCAAAGAAAATAAACCCAAAGAAGGCCCAAAAGTTTTAAGTGAAGAAACCTCATTTATTATTTCTCATTTCTTGTTGGATAACTCCGCAAGATCCTCGGCTTTTGGTACAGGGTCAAGTTTAATGGTGTCTGGAAAGACTGTTTCGGTCAAAACCGGTACAACGGATGACAAGCGTGATAACTGGACGATTGGATATACGCCATCGGTTGTGGTTGGTGTTTGGGTTGGTAATAATGACAATAGTGCGATGAATCCTAAAATTTCTTCAGGGCTTACTGGAGCTTCACCTATTTGGAACAAAATCATGAGTTATGCATTAAAAGACAAGAAAAGTGAGGATTTTAAGGTACCTTCAAATGTTACCTCGGAAGTAATTGATGCAATTGGTGGCGGTAAGCCGTGTCGGGATTTTGCCACCAGAGCTGAATATTTTGTAAAAGGTACAGAGCCTTCGGAAGATTGTTTGAAGTTTAAGAAAGTAAAGGTAAGTAAATCTACAGGCAAACTTGCTAACGATCTTGAAATTGCCAAAGGTGAATATGATGAAAAAGAGTATTTTGTTTTCAACGAAGAAGATCCTATTTCGACTGACGGTAAGAACCGTTGGCAAGAAGGAATTAATGCTTGGGCTGCGACTCAAACCGATGAAAGATATCGCCCTCCAACTGAGAATTCTGATGGCAAATCATCTGTTTCTGATACGGATGTGATTTTGGATATGGACAGGCCAAGAGACAAAGACCAGGTTGATCTGAAGGTGACAATTAAGGCTAAGGTTACGGTTAAAGACGATAGTAATGTTGAAAAGTGTGAGTTGTATATCGATGACAATAAGGTCAAAACAAATCAAGGCTTAAGTCCAGAGTTTGAATATCTATTTACAGATGGTCAAAAAGGTAAGCACAAGATTAGGGTGGCGTGTAATCTCAAAAATGGCGGTGTTGGCAGCAAAGAGATAAATGTTTCGGTTGGTCAGCCTTGGGTTGATTAGTTTTTCCTAATAATAATTAAACAAAGTATTTTGGCAAGAAAAAAGGCCGGAGCTTTGCGGGCTCCGGCCTTGACGGCGGAAATTGACGAATTTGTTTTCTGTCGCTTCGTCGGCTACGACTTTTTTAAGTCCCTGTTACGCTGGGCAGCGATGAGGCGTTATGCCGTGTCGCGGCTTATGGCCTGGCGTTCAGGCCAGCGCTGCATGACTACTCTCCTCTCTTAACCCTTTACCGTGCTTATGGAATTGCCTTTAAGGTTGTTTCCTAAAATACGAAAGAAAACAACATTTTGGGCTGCACGGAAGGTGAATCCGAGTCGGCGACGTTTCTTGACTGACGGTCGCCTACGCTTGCCCTCATTTTGGTCGAGGGCTTTTTGAAGGGGCTGATCCACTTCTTGTTGCAGATTGTCCTATAGGGGGCAAGCAGCAAGGTTGAAGCTAAACAGCCTGACAGAATCAGACATCCATATGTGGTCGTGCTCCTTAACTGCCCTAGGTTTTTGTGCCGCGTATTTGCTCTGCGGGATTAACCTTGGACGATTGGCGATTTGGTCACGATAAAAATGGAGTCCTCGGCCACCTTCTATTGGCTTGTTACAGACCAGAAGGATTTGGCGGCCTCACGTCTATTACCTCCACATAATATGAAAGAACCATGAACAGCAATTAAGCTATTCATTGTGATAATTATACCCTATAGTTATATATATGTCAAGGGTGTGTAGTCGAGAGATTATTGAATAAATAAGACCCTAGAACTATTTAAAGTTATTTGTGATTTTTGTTTTTATTTCTGTCGCCTCTTCTTTGGTAATGGTTTTTTTGTTATCTCTGAGTTCAAGTTTGAAGGTATGAGCGATTTTGGTTTTTTTGGTAAAACCTTCAATGTAGCTAATGTTTGTTATTTTTGGACTTATCTTTAATATTTTTGAAACTATTTGGCCCACCTTGGTATCGATTGGCGTTTCGAGTGTAATGTCTTCAAAAGTTGGGGGATAAGTTGGAATCGGTGTAAATGAGACTTTGGGCTTGGCTATTTTGATGATGTTTACGGTATCGATTATGGCAAAAAAACCAAGGTTATGAGATTTTTTAACCACTCCAAGTGTTACGAGTTCTAATTTATTAGATAGGTATTTTACGGACTGATCAGTATCAAACTCGCTATTTTGGTTGTCGAAAGAGATAGTAAATTTGATACCAAGTCTAGTTAGAATTTGTTCAATTAGACCTTTAAATTCTGAGACTGAAAATGTGTTTGTAAACAAACAAAATTGCATTTTTTCTAAAGGTAGTGGAGATAATTTTTGAGGAATATAAATATTTGCCAGCTCAAATAAGCTGAATCGGGGTGTGTATTTGAGATTAAGTTCGACGGTTTGTGACATTGATGGCAGTAAACTGGGTCGCATATACATGTTTTCACTTATGGGGTTGGTGATTTTGACTGTTTTATTCTCTTGCGTTTCTGTTTGTTCAAGAAGCTCTTTGGAGATAATCGGACTGTTATACACTTCATTAAATTCGTGCTTTATAAGGATTTTTTTGATTATTTCTTCGATTACAAATTGAGATTGTTTGGGAGTGATTTTTTCTAATTGAGGAGGAAGTGTCGAGGGCAGCTTGTGATAGCCATAGATGCGTGCGATTTCCTCTATTAAATCTTGTTCTATCTCCATATCGGCTAATCTATGTGATGGAATTGTACTTAGGTATTTTTTGGTGGTTTTTTGGTAGCTGGTGTTGATTTGAAGGCCGTTTAAAATCCTAACGACGGTCTTTGGGCTGATTTCGATACCCAGGTATTTTTCCAAAAGCTCATGACTAAGGCTAACTGTTTTGGCTTTGCTTGGTGTGGGATAAATGTCGATTAAATCGCTGGCGATGCGACTTTTGGGAGAGAGTTTTGATAAAAGTTTAACTGACCTATCGAGCACCTTGATTGATTGTTCGGGGTCGATTCCTTTTTCAAAAAGTGTGGCCGCTTGAGTACGGTGAGCAAGTTTGAGTGAAGTTGATCTAATTCTTTTGGGGCTATAAACGGCTGAGGTTAATAAAATTCTGGTGGTTTGCGAGGTAATTTGAGAATTTTCTCCTCCCATGATGCCAGCTAAATCAATTATTCTTTTAGTATCACGAATGATGATTGAACCTTGTGGTAGTGAGTGTTCCTTACCGTCGAGAGTGGTCATTTTTTCTCCAACGCGACTTAGTTCGACGCTGGCAGTTTGGCCAACAATAGAATCGTAATCGAAAGCGTGCATTGGTTGACCTGTTTCAGTCATGATGTAATTTGTCAGATCTACAAGATTGTTTATTGGCCTTATGCCAACATTCTCAAGACGTTTAGCTATTTTGAGCGGAGATTTTTTGATTTCTACGTTATCAATAACAATTGCTGAAAACCTCAAGACTGTGTCTTTTGAGGCTTTGATTTTGATTGGAAGAGTTGATGATTTTTGTACCGAAAAAGATGGTTTGGTGTTAAAAGGGTCCACAAATTTGGCCCTGATTCCGAACTCTGGCAGGATGGTGGCAGTCTCTCTGGCAATACCAATCACTGAGGCGGTATCTGGTCGATTCGTGGTTATCTCGATGTCGTAGATTGTTTCTTTGCCTTTTTTGTGTAACCTTTCGAATGAAGGCCCACACAATGAAACGGTTTGAGCAAGTTTGTCGGGAGTTACATTGGTTTTAATAAAATCCAAAAGCCAAGAGTGTGGTACTAAAATATTCATTTTTTTAACCTACCTTAAACTTTTACAAATAATCATATGGTTGAAAAAAGAAGACGTAGCCGAAACTGAGACAAAATTTGTTATTAACGGAATTTTGGCGAATTTTGGCGAGCACTTATAAGTTATTTTCATCTTAAAATTGTCTTAAAAATCTTAAATCAGGTTCGTATAGTTTGCGAACATCGTCAATATTAAGGTTGTCTTTCATCATCATTGTTCGTTCTACTCCCCATCCAAAAGCAAAACCAGAATATTTTTTATGGTCAATGTTGCCGGCTTTTAAGACATTTGGGTGTACCATTCCGGCACCACCAAGTTCTAACCAGCCTTCTTTACAGACTTTACAGCCACGACCATTACACACTCCACAAGTAATATCGATTTCGAACGAGGGTTCTGTAAATTGAAAATGATAAGGTCTTAGTCTGGTTTGTCTTTCGGGGCCGAAGAAGTTTTTGACGAAGTAGTCTAAAGTTCCTTTGAGATGTGAGATAGAAATATCTTTGCCAACCAAAAGCCCTTCGAATTGATAAAAGAATGGGTTGTGTGAAACATCAGATTGTCTACGATAACATTTGGCAATATTAAGCATTCTGATTGGCGGGGTTTTGACTCTTTGCATTTCTCTGACTTGGCCGTTTGAGGTGTGAGGAGTGAGTACGATGGTTTGTGGTTTTTTGAGTTTGGAGTTTTCTGGGTTGTGAATAAAAAAAGTTTCCCACTCGTCACGAGCTGGATGGTCGGCGTTCATATTCAGAGCTTCGAAAGCGTACCAATCTGTTTCTACCTCTGGATATCTGACTCTGGTAAAGCCAAGGCGCTCAAAAATTTCGGTTATTTCGTCAATGGCTTGAGTGATTAAGTGAAGTGAGCCTGTGGTTGGGGTTGCCGAGGGAACGGTAAAATCTATTTTTTGTTCGTTTTTGGCAGTAAGACTATTTTTTTGTTTTTCGATTAAATCACTGCAGAGGTTTTTGAGTTCGTTGAATTTTTTGCCTGCTTCCCCACGTTTTTCTGGTGGAAAGTTTTTTATGGAGGATATTGCATTACCTAATTCAAGCTTGACGGTTTTCTCAACTACCGTAAGCTCTTGTTCGGTCTTGGCAGAATTAATTCGGTTAGCTAGATCGTCATATAGGCGATCAATCTCTTCAATCATTAATTACAAGGATAACTTATTTTCGATATTTTTTAAGAAACAAGATATCGTAGATAGTTTATTTTTGAACAGTTTTGACTAATTCTTCAAAAAATGGTCGATCAGTCAGAATCATATCAGACAAGACTTTGCGGTCTAATTTGATTTCTTTTTTAATAAGGAGTGCGATGAATTTGCTGTAGTTGAGCTCGGTTCCAGTTAGAGCGGCGTTAATTGTGACAATCCATTCACGGCGGGCATCTCTTCGGCGCAGGCGTCTACCAGCGTAGGCGTGTTGACCAGCTTTGAGGGTTGATTGGATAGCTTGACGGGTAAGTTTTCCACGAGGACCACGAAAACCTTCTGCGGCTTTTAGGACTTTTTTGTGTTTGGCGCGGGAGATAACTCCCCTTTTGACTCTTGGCATATTAGTTTAGTGTTAGGCGGCGAACTCGGCGTGCGTCGTCATTTTCGGTCTTGCCGACACTTGCCTGCCTTCTTTTTTGGCTTTTACTTTTTGCTAGTTTAAGGTGAGATCCCATTTGGCGACCACGCAAAACTTTTCCGTTCTTGGTCACCTTGAATCTTTTTACTGCTGATTTTTTTGTTTTTAGTTTTGACATATATAAAAAATACTAGCGAACTAGCCGCAATATGATAGTAGAAAATACTATTTACTGCAATAAGTGAATCAGAAATTATTTTTTTGTACTTTTTGCAGGTTTGATAACCCCTGTAAATTGAAGTCCCATTTGTCTAAAATCTCGTTCTTTTTCACCAACACCTTCTAAGGCGACGAGAATTTTTTCCATTAGTTTTGGGCCAAATTCTTGATGAGCCATTTGTCGGCCTTTGAATTTGACTGTGACTTTGACTAAATCGCCACGCTTAAGGAACTCCTTGGCGCGCTTGATTCTGGTGTCGAAGTCCCCTTCTCCAATAAACGGACTAAATCTGACTTCTTTTAGTTCTGTCTCGCGGGTTTTTTTCTTCGCTAAAGCTTCTTTTTTGGCCTCCATGTATTTGAATTTGGCAAAATCAATCATTTTGACTACAGGAGGAAGTGCTTTTGGAGCAATTTCGACAAGGTCGAGTTCAGCCTCAGCGCTTTGTGCTTGAGCTTCTGCGATTGGTACAACGCCGATTAGCTTGCCATCTTCGTCTATAAGCCTAACTTCGGGAGCTGTAATTTGGTGGTTGAGTTTAAAGTAACGCAAGGCTTTAGAGGATTTGTGTTTTGGTTGACGTGTGTGGTGTGAACATTTTCGGAGCTATTCTAACAGTATTTTGTTGGACGAGCAATATCATTTATTAAATAATGTTTCTAGAAAAACATCGAGTTTAACCAGATTGGATTGAGCACCCTCTCGCGATCTAACTGAAACAAGGCGGGCTTCTTCTTCTTTTTGTCCGAGAATAATCATGAATGGGATTTTGGATTCTGTGGCGTTTCTGATTGATTCTCCCATGGTTTGGTCACTTGTAGCTATATTTACACGGTAATGTTGCTCACTAAGTGTTCTTGCGACTTCGTCAGCGTAACTGCTGAATTTTTCAGAAATGGGGATAATCTGAAATTGAATTGGGCTTAAGAAGAATGGGAATGCGCCCGCGTAGTGCTCGATTAAAAAAGCAAAAAATCTTTCAAAGCTGCCAATAATGGCGCGGTGAATAATAACTGGACGCTCCTTTTGGCCCTGTGAATTAATAAAATTAAGGTCAAAAGCTTTGGGCATATGGTAGTCAACTTGTGAGGTAGAAATTGCGAATTCTCGACCAAGTACGTCTTTTGCAAAAACATCAATTTTTGGTCCGTAAAAAGCGGCTCCGCCAACTTCCTCTCGGAATTTGACGTTTCTCTCTTGAAGAACCTCTCTAAGAACATTTTCGGCTTTTTCCCACATTTCTTCGTCTTTGATGTATTTTTTGTCGTTTTTGTCGTGGAGTGCTAGCTCGAAGGAGTCAGGAGTAAGGCCGACTATTTCAAGAAACTGAATAATTTGGTCTAGTGTTTTTTGGATTTCGAGTTTGAGGGTGTCTTCAGAGGTAAAAATATGACTATCGTTAATAGTAAATTCTCTGACTCTGGAAAGTCCGGTTAGTTCGCCTGATTTTTCATAACGATGTACTTGTCCAGCCTCGGAAAGTTTAAGTGGCAAATCGCGATATGAGCGAGGTTTGTGGTTGTAAACAGCAATATGGCTAGGACAGTTCATGGGTCTAAGTAGATATGTTTCCTTTTCGACCTTTATTTCGGGAAACATTGTATCGGCGTAATGTGGATAGTGACCCGAGGTTTTGTAGAGGTCGATATTGCCAAGTGTTGGAGTATAAACGTGTTGATAGCCATTTTTTACCTCAAGATCAAAGACCAAGTTGTCGAGTAGTCGTCTGACGGTTGCGCCATTTGGTAACCAAATAGGTAAACCGAGTCCGATATCAGTTGTGAGATCAAAGAGTTCGAGTTTTTGGCTGATTACTCTGTGATCACGAAGTTTGGCTTGTTCTTTGAGTTCTAGATAGTCCTCTAATTCTTTGTCGGTATGAAATGCGGTGCCGTAGATACGTGTAAGCATTTGGTTTTTTTCATCACCGCGCCAATAAGCACCAGCAATTGAAAGCAGCTTGAAACCTTTAATTTGACTAGAATTATCAACATGTGGTCCTTCACAGAGGTCAACAAAATCGCCTGAAGTATAAAAAGAAACTGAAGTTTTACCTTTTTCTGCAAGCTCATCAACTATTTCTAGTTTGAAGGGTTGGTCTGAAAGTAGTTTTTTGGCAGTTTCGATATTCGCTTCGCTTCTGACAAAGTCGATGTTTTGGCCTATTAGTTTTTGTGCCTCTTTCTCAATAATTTCGATATCTGCTTCTTTGATTGGCTCTTTTGTAAGCAAATCATAATAAAATCCCTCGTCAATAGTTGGCCCAATTGCCAGCTTGGTTTCTGGGTACAGCCTAAGAACCGCAGCGGCGGTTAGGTGTGCGGCTGAGTGACGAATTTGGTGAATAGTTAGTTTATTTTTGTATTGGTCGGACATTAGCTGGAATATTTTCTAATTCTTCGGGGATGACACTTTTTTGCGAATTTTCAATGACATCTGAAAACCAAGTACTTAGTTTGGATAACACGCCCGTTTGGCCGATAATCATGACAGAAATAATGCTAATTATCAAAAAACCGACAATTGTGCCTAGTGCCCAAGAGATTCCACCAAGGAAATTATTAACTAAAATATGTTTTTTGCTATCAATAACCCTGAGATATTTCTCGGCGGTATCAATTGTTTTGTCAGCCATATTTGTCATTTTAGCAGAACCTACCATAAGAGTGGAGTAGGTATGAAAAAGACCCGCTCCTTTTATTCAAAAAAACGGGTCTGTTTGGTGGTTATTTGGTTTTGACTCGGCTGATACCGAAGTCGAACCAGATTCGGGCGGACATAGTGTCGCAGGTGTGGCAGAATGCCGCAAGTTCGCTCATAATCCGCTTGTTTGCAGAGTATTTTTCGTTTTCGCCCTCAACGTGGTCAAGGGCAAGTGTTTCTTCGAGACTAAGCGGAATATTCCACTTAACGACGAATTGGTGTCGGAACTGCCGGCGCTGGAGTTTGGTTTCCAGGTCGGGTTGATTTCTGACATACTTGAACGGTTTTTCGACGTCGTGAAGGTACAGAACAGCCAGAGCCGAGCTAAGGCTGAATGGAAGTGGTCTGGTGAGGCTGAGATGCTGGTAGAGCGTGACAGCCAGTACCATGCAGTCCTGTATGTGGTCGAGATAACCGAAAGGGTGCCATGCGTGGTGATTGTGTCTGGCTCCTTGCGAAGCT
>Ga0138256_10007315_pt1 | contig 11666 bp, 11 predicted proteins | sample KNB2016incub_MG_FD_105486 | JGI IMG/M metagenome (GOLD analysis project Ga0138256, IMG submission 105486) | Active sludge microbial communities from wastewater in Klosterneuburg, Austria - KNB2014incub_MG | ecosystem: Engineered > WWTP > Activated sludge > Unclassified | place: Austria...
AACCCTTAGAGGTGAAGTTACAAATGGAGATAACGTGTACGTTTGGTTTGTTATAGACGATAACGACTCAACCCCTTCTTGTTCTGATGACGATTTAGAATATACTGTTTCTGGAAACTACGATGACGGAGATGATTTCTCAAGAACGGTCTCAGGTCTTCAATCAGATAGATATTACTATTTCCGAGCTTGTTCAGATGACAGTTCTGGAAGTATTCGATCATTTCAAACAGACGACGACAATAGTTCAAACAACAATAATAATAACAACAACAATTCAAATAATAATAACTCGAACAACAATAGTTCAAACAGTGGAGTTGGAATAGTTGCACTTACAACAAATGCAACAGCCGTTACAACAAACTCTGCGGTGTTAAATGGATTGTCTGTTATAAACGAAGGTGGTTCTGGAAATGCTTGGTTTGAGTACGGTTCAACAACTGCACTTGGACTTAGAACTCCTAACCAATCTATTGGAACAGGTTCTAGTAACATTTCAAGACAGATTTTAAGTTTGTCACAAAGAACTCCTTATTACTTTAGATTAGTTATTCAAAATAGTGAAGGAACAGATTTTGGAGATATTGTTTCTCTTGTAACAGAAGGTGTTGTATCAACTGGAAGTGGGTCTGGGTCAACTGGCTCTACTTCTGGAAACACTACAACTACATCTGGGTCAAGTACGACTTCTACTCCATCTGTAAAATTACCAGACGGAATAACTGTTGAGATTAATTCAAACTTAGACAAAGCTAGTGTCGGAGATACTGTAACTTATACAGTTTCTTATGACAACAAAACTGGTAAAGATTTGAAAAATGTAATTTTTAAAGTTGAACTTTCAAAAGAAATTGAATTCAGAAAGACAACTCTAGGTTCTTATTCAAATTCAGACCACTCAGTTCTTGTAACTGTGGAAACTTTACCAAAAGGTGCAAAAGGAGAGTTTACAATTCTTGCTGATGTTCTAAAAACTGCGAAAGGAGAATCAATCCTTGTAACATCTCTTTTAGGAATCAACGACAATCCAAATATTTCTGGAGCGCAAGTCAGTTCTACAAGTTACTCAATTATTGAAGTTGTTGGTGGAGGATCTGTTAATTCAGATCAATCTGCAAACTCTATTTTTGCAGGGAAATTCTTTCCAACTTCTATCATAGGATGGTTACTAATAATTCTAATAATCTTTCTAATAATTCTAATAGCTAGAAAAATATCTAAAGACAAAGAAGAAGAGGAGGAAGAAAAAGAAGAAATAAAAATAGCTAAATAAATTCAAAAGACCGCGGGCGAAAGCCCGCGGTCTTTTGAATTTAAATTTGCAAGGAATGTTGTTTGAAGGAGAAGAAATAAATGCCCCGCCAGCTTCGCTGGCGGGGCATTTATTTCACAACCAATCCGAAAAAACACCAAAATCAAAATACCTGTTTTGTGCTAAAATGGGTTTATGGAATACAAATCTACAAGTGAAAAAGAGACGTCAGAAATAGCCGGAAAAATACTCGAACAAATAATTTTAAAACAAAACCAAGGACCTGTTTTTGTTGGACTCGTTGGCGACTTAGGTGCAGGGAAAACAGCTTTTGTAAAAGGCGTCGCTAAATTTTTTGCTATAGAAAAAACAATCAACAGTCCAACATTTGTCATACAAAAAAATTACGAAATTACCGAAGAAAATCGCTCTGAAAAAAAACATAATTTCAAACAACTTCTCCACTTAGACATGTATAGGCTCGAAGATGAAAAAGAGCTCGCGAATATAAAATGGGAAGACTATAAAAAAGATCCAAGCAACATAATTTTTGTCGAATGGCCAAACCAAATCTGGAGCAAATTCCCAGAAGAAATGATAGAGATAAAAATAGAAAATCCCGCAGAAAAAGGAGAAGAAAATAAGAGAATTATTCTTACTAAAAACTTAGATTAAATTATGAAAAAAGATAAAAATAAAAAGAGAATAGTTCTGCTCGACACTCATGCAATTATTCATCGCGCATACCACGCTTTGCCAGACTTCGCGACTTCAAGCGGCGAGCCGACAGGTGCGCTCTACGGAGTCTCAACCATGATACTTTCTATTGTTGGAACGCTCGACCCAGACTACATTATCGCTTGTTACGACATGCCTGGTGGAACTTTTAGAAGTGAGGCAGATGCGACCTACAAAGCAAACAGAAAGAAAAACGATGACGAGCTAAACGACCAAATAAAAAAGTCACGCGCCTTGATGGACGCTTTTGGGATTCCTTATTATGAGAAAAAAGGCTACGAAGCTGACGACCTTTTGGGGACTTTGGCAGAATTTTTAAAAAAGGATAAAGACAATGAAGTGATAATTTCTTCTGGTGACATGGACACACTTCAACTGGTGGACGCTAAAAAGGTTCAGGTTTTTACTTTGAAAAGAGGTCTAACAGATACTGTTTTATATGATGAAAAAGCTGTGAAACTGCGGTTTGGTTTTGGTCCGAAACTTCTGCCAGATTACAAAGGGCTTCGCGGTGATCCCTCAGACAACATTATTGGCATTGCGGGTATTGGTGAAAAGACTGCCACGACTTTGATAACAACTTTCGGAACGATAGAAGATATTTATAAAAAGTTAAAAAAAGACAAAACCGCTTTTAAAAAAGCAGGTGTAACAGACAGGATAGTTAAGTTGCTTGAAGAAGGAGAAGAAGACGCGCTGTTCTCTAAAACACTGGCAACAATAATGCGTGACGTGCCCATCGAATTTTCTTTTCCAGAAAAACCTTGGCGAGAATCTGTTGAACTAGAAAACGTAGAAAAGTTTTGCCAACGTTTTGAATTTAAAAATTTACCTAACCGTTTCCGTAAAATTATAACGGGCGAAGAGTTTATCAAGGAAGAGACCGAACCAGAAGGAACAAAAGAAGAAGACATTTCCAAAGAAGATTTACGAAAAGTTTCTGTTGCTTTGTGGGTCATAGATTCAGAAAAAAACAATCCAAAATTAGAAGACATTTACACTTTTGCTAAGACGCGAGATTTCGACGAAGCGAAGAAAACAATCTGGAAAGAAGTTAAGAAAAAAGGATTAGAAAAAGTCTATGAAGAAATAGAAGCTCCCATTATGCCGGTCATAAAAAAGATGGAAGATCGGGGTGTTTTGATTGACGTAAAATATCTAAAAAATTTAGGAAAAGACTATCATAAAAAGTTAGAAAAAATAGAAAAAGAAATCTACAATTTAGCTGGAGAAGAGTTCAACATAAAGTCACCAAAACAGCTCGGAGAAATTCTTTTTACAAAGATGAATTTACCGACAAAAGGAATCAAAAAATCTGCGAGTGGTGGATACTCGACAGACATTTCAACACTCGAAAAATTAGAAGATGAAAATAAAATAATTAAAGAAATAATCAGCTTTAGAGAGTTGCAAAAACTTCTCTCAACTTACATCGACGTGCTTCCAGATATGGTCGCAGAAGACGGTAGACTTCATGCGGAATTTATTCAACACGGATCTTCTACGGGCAGGTTTTCTTCGAACAATCCAAACTTGCAAAACATACCAACTCGAAGTGATTTGGGTCGAGCGATACGTGACGCTTTTGTCGCGACTCCAGGTTATAAACTTGTCTCTTTTGACTACTCTCAGGTCGAGCTTCGTATCGCTGCTATGTTCTCTGGTGACGACTATTTGATAAAAACTTTTAACGAAGGAAAAGATGTTCACGCAGCTGTTGCCGCAAAAGTTTTCGGTGTGTCAGAAGAAAAAGTCGACAAGGAAATGCGACGAATGGCAAAAATTATAAACTTCGGAATTTTGTACGGAATGGGAGTTTTGGCTTTGAAGAAAAATATTGGAACAAGTAAAGAAGAGGCACAAAAGTTCTACGATGAATATTTTGAAAACTTCTCTTCAATAAAAAATTATTTAGATGAAACGAAAAATTTTGTTCGCGCTCATGGATACACAGAAACTCTGTTTAAGCGCCGAAGATATTTTGGTGGGATAAATTCTAAAGTTCCTTTCATTCGAGCGATGGCGGAGCGAATGGCTATCAATGCTCCGATACAAGGAACGTCTGCCGATATTATAAAACTCGCAATGAAGATGATTGATGATAGAATGCAAAAAGAAGGGTTTGATAAAAAAGTTTTTCTTATTTTGCAAATTCATGACGAACTTATTTTTGAGATAGAAGATTCTATTGTTAGAAAAGTTACGCCAATAATAGAAGAAGTGATGGAACATGTACTAGAAAATTCTTTCATAAAATATAAACCAGAAGTTCCGCTCGATGTGAACTTTGCAGTCGGAGGGAATTGGGGAGAGTTGAAATAAAGTTAAAGCCCCGCCAGCGAAGCTGGCGGGGCTTTAACTTTACCACCTGTTTTAATTTGCCAAGACAAATAATTTGCTATAATAAAGCTATGGAAAAAAACAGTGTATCAAATTTAAGTTCTTATTCTATTTCAGTTTTTGCTGTCGGTCTTTTTATTGGTGTTCTTCTAGATATTTTCTTCCCAATGAGATTAATAATGGAACCTGTAAACCAAATAATCGGACTTGTTCTTGTTGTCTTGGCGACAGTCGTTATCTATTCTTCAGAAAAGCACGGCGCAGAATACTCAAACAAAAGAAAGCAAAATGCTGTATGTAGCGTAGATCAAATGGCTAGCGGACCTTACAGATATACAAGAAATCCTAAATACCTAGGCCTCAGTCTTCTTTTAATCGGCCTCGGTGTTATTTTAAATACTCCATTTATTATCGCAACATCTATTATTTCAGGTCTTATTGTTAATTTTTACTTTATAAAAAAAGAAGAAGCACTACTAGAAGAAAGACACGGAGAAATATACAAAGAATACAAAAACAAGGTTAAAAAGTGGCTATAGTCAAAAAACACAATGATTTACATATATTCCGGTAAAGATTTTGAAAATAGAAAAAAAGCGTTTGAGTTAGACCTCAAACGCTTTTCTGAATATGACAAGGTTTTTATTGATGAAAATAGTGTTAAAATCTCGGAGATTGAGAATTATATAGAAAGTCGAAGTCTTTTTGGTGTTAAATCTGCCATAGTTCTAGATTCTGTCTTAGAAAACGAAGAGGTCAGGTCTTTTGTATTTAAAAAGATTAAAGAAATAGATAATTCTGAAAATGTCTTCTTTTTCTTAGAATCCAATCTAAAAAAGACAGATTTAAAATCTGTTATAAAAAAAGTTGAAAATATAAAGTTTTTTGATCTAACAGCCAAAAAAGAAGAAAAGTTTAACGTTTTCTCTCTCACAGACAGTTTTAATGGTCGCGATAAGAAAAACACTTGGGTTTTAATGCAAAAGGCTCTAAAAAACGACGTTCCAGTTATGGATATCGCCAATATTCTGACTTGGTCTATAAAAAGCCTAATTTTAGCCAAAGATAAAAAGGGAACAGACTTCGATATTAAAAAAACAGGACTAAATCCGTTTGTTTTTAAGAAAGCCCTTTCCTTTTCTAAAAAATGGGAGATGAAAGATTTGCAAAAAGCGTTACAAAATATAGTTTTTCTGTATCATGATGATCGACGAGGTGAAGATTTGTCTCGAGATCTAGAGCTTTTTGTGCTAAAAACACTTTAATAATTTCTTTTTTTAACACAACGTTGCTAAGTTGTGTTTTTTGTATTAAAAATAAAAAAAACCTTATAAAATAAGGTAAAAGTGGCCCTAAAATGCGAAAGACCCAAACTAAATAAAAAATACGTTCAGGTCTTTGCTTCATCTATTTGTCGCCTATTTCGGCGAATAATTTAACGCATGTTGCGTTGAGGAAAGAACAAGGTCTCTTCAAATTGGTCTAATGTACAAATTTACGTTTATTAGTCCGTCGACTAGATTATATTTTTAACTCCCCTGAGTTATTTTTCTTTTTTAGCACCCCTGTGCCCATCTACTCTACATCTTGAATCAGGCTTCTGTCTATTAAACATTTTTTGAATCCATTGCGATTGCTTTTTTGTTTTTGTGGGCCAAGTAAGGTGGCCAAACCTTGCAACGCAGTATTTCAACCTAAATATCTAACACACTTAGTATAGCCATAAAGGACAAAAACAACAAGATGTCCTTTATGATTTTTGTGGATAACTGGCTGTTTATAAAAGACAAAATCCCCTTACGGGGATTTTGTCTTTTATAATTTACTTAAATCTGTTTCAACTAAACAAATCTTTTTCTGTTTATAATTAAAAGAATTATAAACACTAAAGCTGAAAGCGACATTACCGGAATATCTATATATCCAAACTTTGTGAAAAGTTCTTGTAGACAAGAAGGCCCAGAAGCAGAGCAGTCAAAGATTTCACTATTTGTGAATCTGGATAATACGTGAACTAATGCGACAATAGCACCAACAACAGAAAGAGTACCTACGTAACCCCAAACCTCTTTTGAGTGTTTTTTTATTATTGCCACGAAAGAAATAACAGCGATGCCGTATATTGCTATTCTTTGATACCAACACATAAGACAAGGTGTGTAGCCAATGATTTCTGAATAAACAAGACTTGCTAGCATTGATCCTCCTGAAATTATAAAAATCAAAACTAAAGACTTTTCATAAAACCATTTAGCTAGAGGGCCTTTGTCTTTTGTTAAAATCATGACTAAAAGCAAAACAGAAACAGCTTCTATCGCTATGGTTCCTAAAGCTAAAACAGTGTTTGTTGTGTTTGTTAAATCCATATTAGTTTGTTAACGCATTAGAGCTTTCACCCTCTGATACATTAGTTTCTGTGTCTCCTTCTTCAAAAGCGCTTGTGTTATTTGGAAGATTTGCTTCACAGCTTGTTTTTGCAGCCAAATCCTCAAGACTTACTTCGCCTGTTAGGATTGTACCGTCAGCAAATTTCCAAGTCGGATAACTTTGGATGCCCGCGTCTATACAAACTTGTGTTTGTCCGCTTCCGTCTGGAGTTGAACATTCTACGTAATTTAGAAGTTTGTCAGACCCTTGGAATAATTTCTTTTGGTTGTTGCAATGTGGACACCAGAATGCTCCGTAAAATGTTGCACCACTTTCTTTGATACAGCTTGCAAGTTCGTCGTATTGTCCTGGTTTTCCAGCTTTTTTATTACTACTTACTTGAAGCGCCACAAGTCCTGCAACGAGAGCGACAACGATAATTATGATTGATGTTAATGTTTGTTTGTTCATGAAATGTTATTTTAGTTTATTTATAATAGTAGGTTAATTCTATGTTTTTTAATAGGTTATGGCAAGTTCGGTAAATAGTAGAGCGCGGACCCCTTCAGGGTCCGCGCTCAAATGAGTGCCCACAGCAGGTTCCGTTCAAATGGACGGTTTCCATAAGTTTTAAGGACCACAGCATTTGAAGGATACTTAATTTGGATTTAGAGCTGGCTCGTCTCTTGTTTGTTCTTATGGGTAAACACCAACCAATTTTATCCAGTGTGGTCTGGATCAAAGTTTTAAATGGCTTGTTAATTGGTAAATTCAGCCACCATCCCCAATAATTAACTCTAGTTGGAGAACCATAGATTGCCTGTTCCAAGCTTTCTCTTTTGTGGGCGAAAGAAGAACATCTCACTTATAATATGTTTTTTGGCGAGTTTTTGCAAGAAAAAAAGACTGTTTTATAAATGTAAAATATATTTACATTTATATTGACAATATAAATTACATAATATATACTACTCATTATGAAAAAAGCTGAAAAGCTGATGAAAAAACTAAGATTATCTTCAGGTCTTTCCCAGTCTGAGGTGTCTGAAAGGTTGGGTGTGTCTCGCCCAACCTACATTTTAATAGAAAAAGAGCTAAAAGATATAACGCTAAAACAGGCAAATATTTTATCTGATCTTTATAATGTTTCAGTTGAGACAATAAGGACAGGTAAAATAGAAGGACAAGATATTTTTAATGATGAGATTGTTACTACACAAATTCCAACAAAGGAGGGTTTTTTTGTTTTTGGTGTTTGGAATCAGTCTAAGGGTGACGAGATTATTTTTTTACATACTCCAAATTTAAATCCAGAAAAGCCGGTCCTAGTACGGGTTCATAGTGAGTGTCTTACAGGCGACACTTTCCATAGTTATAGATGTGATTGTGGAGAGCAAAAAGATAAATCTCTTTCAATGATTTCTGAAAATGGAAATGGTATTTTTATATACCTAAGACAAGAAGGCAGAGGTATTGGTTTATATGAAAAAATAAAAACTTATATATTACAAGATAAAGGTTACGATACTCACGAGGCAAATATTTTACTTGGACACAAACCAGATTATAGAGAATATTCATGGGTTAAAAAAATATTAAAAAAGTTTAAAATAGAGGAAATTCGCCTAATAACAAATAATCCATCAAAAGTTTCTGAAATATCTAGGCTTGGGATAAAAATAATTGATAGGGTTCCGCTGATAATTAGTAGTAATGTACACAATCGAAGATACTTCGAAACTAAAAAGCAAAAGTTTAAACATTTTTTTGGCAAAGAAGAAAGTAATTATTTTTATCAATTTTCTTACGTTGAATCACCAGAGCAAGTAGATGAAATTGGTGAATTTATGTCAAACCAGAAAAAAGACCCGTTTTTAAAAATTTGTGTTGGGGTTTACGCAGATTCACATACATTAGAAGATGTTAACGCCTTGGGTAAAATCGAGACAATATTTAAGGCGGTCGGTAACTATGAAGGCTTTGTTCCGATCTTACATTTCACATTTAAGTTTTCAGCCGACCCTGTAAAAGATATAAATAAAATAAGAGAAAAAATACCTTTTGTTAGATATATTCAATTAAACGATGTTGAATTTGATCATTTAAAAATACTAAAACAGGCGAATAAGTTTTTCTTGGTAGATATGCCCTTGTCTGACAAACATTTTTCCCTAATCGAAGATGATGATTTTATTAGTGAAATTTTAAAATACAAAGCCTTCGTTCTTTTAGACAACAGTCATGGTTCTGGCAAGCAAGACACTAAGACAAATCTTATAAAAAAAATTAATAAACTTCTTTCTGTGGGTGTAAATGATATTGCCATTTACGGTGGTTTTGGGCCAGACTCAATGTCCCTATATTTTGACTTAAAAGAACATTATAAAATAAATTTTTCCATAGACGCAGAGAGTAAATTAAAAACAAATGAAAAAATAGATTTAGAGAAGGTAAAAAATTATTTATCAGAGTTAATCAATTATAAAGATGAAAATAAATCCAAAAAATAATTTTGTTAATTCTACAAGAGATTTAATAAATGAATCAAAAAAAGAAGAGCAAATTGAAATTCTAGATATTAAAATAATAACAAATCCTGAAGTTTTTAATCCATCAATTTTCTTTTCTTCGGAGTGGTTTGCAAGGGAAGTTTCTAAATTAGTGAAAGAAGATCATGTTTTTATTGAGGTTGGGTGTGGGACAGGCATTGTTTCTATTAAATGTGCAAAAGAAAATAACAATTTAACAGTTTATTCAACAGATATAAATATTCAAGCTAAAATTCAAACAGAAATAAACTCTGGATTAAACGATGTCTCGGATAGGGTTTTTGCTTTTAGTGGGGATGTATTAGATTCTATTCCGGAAGAGGTAAAAGCCGACAGTATCTTTTGGGCAATGCCTTTTGGGTATTTAGACCCAGAAGACAGCTTAGAGGGAAGAGATTCTCAGGTTTTTGATCCTGGTTACAGAGCTATAAAAAAATTCTTCGAGGATTCTAGGGGAAACCTGAAAGACAAAGGGCGGCTTCTAATCGGTTTTTCAGAGGATATCGGACATCTGGATCTTCTTAAAGATATTGCAAGAGAAAATAACTTTAATTTAAAACTTATTAAAAACACACAGGGTGTAGAAAAAGATTCAGTTTCCATGGAAATATATGAAGCAAGGTATAAATAATTATGATTATTTTAAAAGAAAAGCTCGGCTTCGGCCGAGTTTTTCTTTTATTGTCCCCTCGGTTGGAATTGAACCAACGACCGTCTCCTTAAAAGGGAGCTGCTCTACCAACTGAGCTACGAGAGGATTTTTGTATTTAAAAATACTATACGAATATACACAACTTTTATCTTTAGGTCAATTGGTGTAAGATACTTTTTATGAAATCAGAAAATATCTTAGTTTTACATGACATTCGAAGTGCTCAAAACGTAGGCGCTATTTTTCGCACAGCAGACGCGTGCGGGATCTCTAAAATAATTCTTTCTGGTTATTCACCGTCTCCAATTGACCGTTTTGGTCGAAAAAGAAGTGATATTTCAAAATCTGCGCTCGGTGCAGAAGATTCAGTAAAATGGGAATTTTCAGAGGATATTTTGCAAACTGTAAAATCTTTAAAAGACGAAGGTTTCCAAATCGTCTCTTTGGAGCAATCAGAAAAATCTGTGGACTACAAAGATGTGAAGATAAAAGATAAAAATGTTTTCATTGTTGGAAACGAAGTTTCTGGTGTTAACCCTGAATTACTAGAAGCTTCAGACATAATCACTGAAATTAAAATGCTAGGAGAAAAAGAATCTTTAAACGTGTCAGTCGCGACAGGCGTCGCGCTTTTTCGGATTCTAAATATTTAGTTTGCAGGTGAACCTTGGACAGACGGCCCTATTGCAGGTGAACCGACTCCGCTAGGCCCAGAGATTATTGGTCTTAAGTCTTTTTGCTCTGCTCTTTCTGGTCCGCCAGTTAAAACCCAAAGGAAAAAAACCCCGACAAATATTCCCAAAAACCATTTTAAAACTTCTACCATATTATTTTCTTATTTTTTAACTCTATCTCCTAAAAGTTTTTGGTGAACAGGACAGAAATGAGCCGACCTTCCACCTACGACTTGTCTTATTATAACACCAGAACAGTTTCTCTTTATACATTTCTCACCAGCTTTTTGATATACGTTGTGTTTGTTTTGAAATTTCCCTTTCTCGCCGTAAACATTTCTGTAGTCAGACATAGAGTCTCCGCCAAAGTCTATTCCTTTTAAGAGAAGTGGTGTCATCACACGGAACATGTCTTTTAGAGATTTGTCTTTTATATTTTTCACAGATTCCTCTGGATGAACACCTGTTTCCCACAACATTTCATCTGAATAAATATTTCCAATTCCCGTTATTAAACTTTGATCCATTAAGACGTTTTTTATTCGCCCATTTGGTTTTTTAAGCAACTTCTCTTTGAAAATGTCGAAGGTTAGGGAAGGGTCTAGTGCGTCTACACCCAAGTCGCGAATATGTTTCGCAGTCGCGTCGCCTGTTTGTACAAGTGTGACTTTGCCGAACTTTCTTGAATCACAAAAAGCTAAATGCTTGCCGTTCGTGAATGTAATCATAAAATGTATGAACCTGTTGTATGGATCTTGAAGTGAGGTTTGCTTTTCTGGCCACCAAGACCAGTTGTGGTGCGCTTCACCGTCTTCTTGTTTTCCAATTCTATATTTACCAAAGAGTAAGTGTCCGGTCATTTTCATGTGGATCAGGATTGTGTAACCGTTGTTTAAAATTATGAAGATATTTTTCCCTCGTCGTTCAGATTTTAAGATTTTCGCTCCGACAACTTTGTCCTTAAAGACATTCCAAAAGGACAAATTCTTAATTTCGTCTTTTCGAACATGTCCTTTAGCGGGTAAATCAGACCAGACTTCTTTTATAGTGAAGCCTTTGACTGTCTTATTTAAACCATCGACGGTTGTTTG
>Ga0138256_10007316_pt1 | contig 11664 bp, 7 predicted proteins | sample KNB2016incub_MG_FD_105486 | JGI IMG/M metagenome (GOLD analysis project Ga0138256, IMG submission 105486) | Active sludge microbial communities from wastewater in Klosterneuburg, Austria - KNB2014incub_MG | ecosystem: Engineered > WWTP > Activated sludge > Unclassified | place: Austria...
CCCTGCCGGCCGCGTGTTTCGTATCGGGGAGCGGCTCTTTCGCCCCGCGCAGGATGGGTCGAACAGCTACGGTTCGTCGCTTCGCATCCAGGAGATCACCGCGCTGACCGAGCAGCGCTACGCTGAGCATACGGTCGCGCACCTCGTCCCCGCATTGGCCCCTCACCTCGTGGGGACGCACACTTTCAATCGTATTCCGGGCTTCACGATCATCGATGCGCGGCGAGAAGCGCGTCGCCGTCGTGCGTGACCGTCGTGCGTGACCGTCGCGCGATCGCGGATGACGAGACGGACGCTGGCCCCGGCGAGCGTCCGACTGCTCCCGTTCGCTGCCGTCTGCCGCGTGCTCGACACGTCGGCGCGTGCGCCGCAGCATGACGACCGTCAGCCCGTCAGCCCGTCAGCTGCTCCAGTCGCTCGAGCAGCACCCGGGCCTGCGCGTCCCGGTCAAACTGGCCGGTGGCATTGATGGCCACCGGACGCGTCCCCCGCGTCCATTCGGCATAACGAGTCGAGAGCCGCGCGGCGATCTCCTCGACGTCGTCGGGGACGACAACGTCCGCCGAGGTCGAGGCCAGCAGCTGCGACGCCGCATCCGTCGGCTGCGAGAGCACCAGCAACCAGGCATCGAACTGGATGTACTCGAAGATCTTGGCCGGTACGGAATGCGACCAGGCCTGCGGCAGCACGACCAATACCGCGGCCTGCCCCATGAATCGCAGCGCGTCGGCGCGGGGCATGGCGGGGCGGCTCGAGAAAACCTCAGAGAGCCCCTCCTCTCGAGCGATCGTCTCGAGCGGGATCCCGTCGTACGTGCGCCCGCCGACAAACTCCACCTGCACGTCCGACGGTACGGCGCCCGTCATGTCCAGGAAACGCCGGATACCCCGGAAGAGGAACCGCGGATCGCGACCGCCATAGAGATTGCCGGCGTGCGCGATGAGGAATCGGTCGCCGCGACCGGCAAGCGCCCGCACGTCGGGGTCGGCACCGTTCATCACGACCAGCACGCGCGCCGCCAACTCGGGATATCGGGCGCGCAGGAGCGCCGCCGAGGCATCGGTGTTGGCGATCACGAGTTGCGCGGCGTGGCAGCCGCGCGACTCGAACTGCGCGGTGCGGCGCTGCCACGTCGCACCCCGCAGGTCTGCGGGCTCGGCGTGATCGACGAACCACGGGTCTCGCAGGTCCAGGGCGAGCGGCACGCCCAGCGTGCCCGCCGCCAGGCGCGCTGCCTCGTGGGCCAGGTGGGGCGGCCCCGAACTGACGACGACGTTCGGCGTCCGCTCCCTCGCGATCGCACTCGACAGGGCCTCGACATCGCGGCACCAGCGCCGCCACGACGCGAAGTGGTCACGGGCGCGATGGTTCCGCACCATTGAGGCGAAGAACGAATCCGACTCGGCGCCTACAGACGCCGGGCGTCGTCCCTCGGTCGTCGACTCCGCGTGCGCCGCCGCGTGTGCACTGGCGTGCGGCCCTGCGCTCGAAGCGGCGCGCGAGGTCAGCCCTGCGGCGACGCGCGCGGTCGCCTTGATTGCCCCCCACACGTGCCGGCGGAAACGCTCGGAGAGCACCGGCTGCAACGCTATGCTCCAGACCCGGACGCCGGCGGGCAGCTGCTGCAGCGTCGTCGGATCGGCTCGTTCGCCGGGCATGGCCGCGCCGGTGATGACATCGAGGGTCCAGCCGCGTGCCGCCGCCACATGGGCGAACTTCTGCCAGCGCAGCGCGCCCACCTCGGCGCAGGGCGGAAACGCCGGCGAGATGAGCAGCATGCGTCGACGATCGACGGTCGCGGTCGGCGACGAGTACAGCGGAGCAGGAAGGGACACGCAGCGGCTGGATGAATTGGGAAGTGCGGGAGCCGGGATCGCCGAATCGTTCACGTCGCGGCGCGTGACGCGTGTGAGCGCGACGTCATCGCCGCAGCGCCGAGCGCACGCGCTGCACGAGCGCCATGATCGAGTCCCGGTGAAAGAGGAAGAGGGAGCTCGCATACGACAGCGCCCCGACAGCGACGTCCAGCATGAGCGCCGCGAGGCGTCCGGCGTCGACCGGTTGCAACTGGCGCGCCGCGAGGACTGCCCCCGTCATCACCGCGATCCCCGTCCCCGAGGCGGAAAAGGCGCGCAGGTACGTCAGCGCCGGCAGGGACATGCTGCGCAGCGCGAGCCAGGCCATGGGGAGGGCGACGCACAGCGGGTACGCCGTGAGCCATCCAATGGCGATGCCGGTCGTCCCCCAGCGGCTGCCGAACAGGAACGCGAGCGGCATGACGATGGCGCCGACCAGGTTCACCCGCATCATGTCGCGATTGCGGCCGATCACCACGAGAATCTGCGGGAGGATCGGCGTCACGGATCGCAGCGCGGCCGCCAGCCCCAGGATCTGCAGTGGCGCGACCATCTCCAGCCATTTTTCCCCGAGCACGAGCGGCACGAGGTTGTTGGCGACCAGCGCCAACCCGATGCACGCCGGCAGGGTGATCAGCGAGAGGGCCTCGGTCACCCGCAGGGCGATGCGGCGCAGCGCCGACGGGTCGTGCTGCGCGGCCGACAGGACACCGGGGGTCACGCCGCCCACGAGGCTGGTGACCTTCTCGCCCGGCGCGTTGGCCAGGTCCCAGGCGAATCGGTAGGCGCCCAGCGCGTCCTTCCCCAGCAGCTTGCCGGCGACGAAGAAGTCGGCATTCGAATAGACGTACCAGGACAGTCGTCCAACGATCGTCTGCCGGCTGAACCGCACCGCCGGTGCCAGGGCCTCCCACCGCGGCCAGCGATATCGCACCGGCACCAGGCGACGGGCGGCCACCGCGGCAAACGTGGTCCCGAGCACTGCGCTGAGCACCAGCGTCCAGTAGCGGAACCCGAGCATGGCAAACGCCACAGAGCCGACGGCGAGTGTGAGGGCCTGCAGGCCGTCGTTGAGCGCCAGGTCGCGGAACCGCAGCTCCCGCTGTAGCATCGCCCGTGGCACCACCCCCGTGGAGCTGATGATGAAGTTGCTGGCCATGGCGATGACCACCAACGTCAGGTTCGGCGCGTCGAAGTAGCGGGCAAGCAGCGGTGCCGCGGCACACGACAGCGCGAAGCCTGCGAGCCCCAGCAGCAGCGCCAGCGTGTTCACCTCCGCCAGCTGCTCGTCGGACAGGTCGCGCAGCGTCACCACCGTCGTCCCGATGCCGAACTCGCTGAACAGCGTCACCACGCCGAGAAAGAGCATGGCCAGGCCGACCAGCCCGTAGTCTTCGGGCGTCAGCAGCCGCGCCACCACGATGGTGCTCACCCAGGTGAACAGCTGGGACATCCACTTGGCGGAGCCCATCCACGCCACGCCATGCGTCAACGACCGCCCCAGATGTGCGCGGTGGGCGTCGGCCCGCGCGTCGGCCACCGGCGTCTGCGGCAGCGCCTGCTGGAGCTGCTCGCTGGGCGTCTCGGACCCCGCCGCGTCGCCCGCCGCGTCACCCGAAGCGGTCGCGTCGCTGTCCCGTGGGTCGCGTTCGTGAGACCCGGACGCGGTCTTGTCCGTCTCTGTCATGCCACGCGCGCCATCAGCACCACACCCGTCGCGTCGCCGCGCCATTCACGATCCGCTAGCTTGCGCATCCCTTCGTCCATCTCATCACTGACGGCATGAAAGTTCTCGTAGTTGCAGGCGCCCGGCCGAACTTCATGAAGGTCGCTCCCGTGCTGCAGGCGCTCGAACGCGCCGGTCACGAGCGGGTCTTCGTGCACACCGGACAGCACTACGACGCGTCCATGTCGGACGCGTTCTTCGATGACCTGGGCCTCCCGGTCCCCGATCGTCACCTCGGAGTGGGCTCCGGCTCTCATGCGAGCCAGACGGCGCGCGTGATGGAGGCCTTCGAGCCGGTCGTCGAGGAGACGCGCCCCGACTGGGTGGTCGTGGTCGGCGACGTCAACTCGACGCTCGCCTGTGCGCTGGTCGCCTCCAAGCTGCGGCGGTCGCACGGCTGCCGCATCGCCCATGTCGAGGCGGGGCTGCGCAGCAACGACTGGGACATGCCCGAAGAAGTGAATCGCGTGGTCACGGACCGCTTGTCGCACCTGCTGCTCACGCCGTCGCGCGATGCCGAGCCGAATCTCGTACGCGAAGGGATCGATCCGTCGCGCATCGTCTTCGTGGGCAACGTCATGATCGACTCGCTCCTGCGGATCCTTCCGCGCGCTCGTGCCTTGGACATGCCGGGGCGACTGGGCGTGACGGAGGGAAAGTACGTGCTCTCCACGCTGCATCGCCCCTCGAACGTGGACGACCGGCAGCAGCTGGCGGTCATCCTCACTGCGCTCGGCGAGTTGTCGCGCGAGCTGCCCATCCTCCTGCCGTTGCACCCGCGGACGCGGGACCGGGTGCACGGCTTCGGCCTCGAGTCGATGCTCGAGCCGCTGCGCACCCTGGACCCGCTGGGATACACGGAGATGCTCGGCTTGCAGTCGCATGCGACCGTTGTCCTCACCGATTCCGGGGGCATTCAGGAGGAGACCACGGTGCTCGGCATTCCGTGCGTCACGCTGCGCGAATCGACCGAACGACCCGTGACGGTCACCGAGGGGACCAATCGACTGGCGCCCTGGCCGCTCACGACGGACGGCATTCTCGCGACGGCCCGGTCCGCCGCACTGCAGGGCACGGTCCCGGTAGGTGAGCGGGCCCCCGAAGGCTGGGATGGGCGTGCGGGAGAACGCATTGTGGCCGCCCTGAGCCGCAGCTGAGCAGTCGGCCGCGCCGCGAGGTGCGGCGCTTCATGCGGTGCGGGCCGGCTCGGCGGCCAGCAATCCCTCGGGATGCGCCTGCAGCCAGTTCCAAAGACTGGCGATGCCCTCGCGAAGCGGCACTACGGGCTCGTAGCCGAGCACGGCTCGGGCCCGCTCCAGCGAGGCCAGCGAGTCGCGAACGTCACCTTCGCGGGGTGGACGATGCGTCACCGCGATCTCGTGACCCGTGACCGTGCTGACCAGGTCGACGAGCTCCAGCAGCGAGGTGCGCTGACCGGCCCCCACGTTCACCATCGCCCCGTTGACCTGCTCGGCCGGCAGGGTAGCCGCCAGGAGGTTTGCGGCGAGTACGTTCTCCACCGAGGTGAAGTCGCGCGTCTGGAGTCCGTCGCCGAATAGACCCATCGAAACCCCTCGGACTGCCGCGCTGAACAGTGCCGGGACCACTGCCGCGTACGGCCCATGCGGATCCTGACGCGGGCCGAAGACATTGAAGTACCGGAGCGCCACTCCTTCGATCAGCCCGGCGCGCGCGTACGCGAGGGTGTAGAGCTCCCCGGCCAGCTTGGCTGCCGCGTACGGGGATCGCGGGAGCGGCTCCATGCTCTCCACCTTCGGCAGCGTTGGTGTGTCACCGTACGCGGAGGACGAGGCGGAGAAGACCATGCGCCGCACCCCGGACTTGCGGGCCGACTCCAGCAGGTTGAGCGTGGCCGTCACGTTGTTCTCGTGACAGCCTACGGGGTCGGCCAGGGAGCGGGGAACGCTTGGCAGCGCCGCGACGTGAAAGATCACCTCGACGCCCGTGGTGGCGCGGTCGCACGCCGACACATCGCGCAGGTCGCCTTCCAGAAACTCGATGTCGCCGGCGATTTCGTCGAGATTGCGCCTGAAGCCGGTGGACAGATTGTCGATGACCCTCACCCGATGTCCCAGGGAGAGCAGGTGGCGGGCGAGGTTGCAGCCGATGAAGCCCGCCCCTCCGGTGACCAACGCGTGAAATTTTGACGACATGCGGATTGAGAGGGGAACCAAGAGAGTGGACGCGCGGGACTCCCCAAGCGCAAACCACGCACCACTTTGCTGCTGAGGAATGGTCAGGTCGTGCGAACGCGGTGCGTGAAGGCTTCGAAGGTACGATTCCGGCTGCCGCGTCGGCGCCACGACGACCTGCGGCGCTCGACACCCTGTCGAGGGCGCGCAACAGTCATGGCACCATCACCAGCGCGGGACACAGCAACGTAGCACGGCGTCTGCCGAGTCGGTGCCGCGATGGTGGCCCATGGGTCGTCGGACGGTAAAGATCGTGCGAGGAACCAGCGGAACTCGCGGATGGTCGGCCGATTGGCAACCGCAACTGCGGCAAGTCGTTACATCGTCGAACCCTCGTCCGTCACCCCACGCGGCACGCAGGATGCCAGTGCGGTGCCTACTCATGGAGAATACGACCGAAACGTGCTGATGCTTGCGGTGGGAAGTGCGATGGCGGTGGGGATCATCTGGTTCGGCTACCCCTTGGCGGTCGCCGCACTTGCCATGGTCTTTGGGCGCCGCGCCGCGCCACGCGTGATGGCGCCGCGCCGCGTCACCGTGGTGATTGCGACGCTGGATTCGCTCGCGACGGTGCGTGCGCGCGTCGACGACGTGTTCGCGGCCGACTACCCGGCTGAGCTGCTCGACGTCGTGGTGGGCGTCGATCATCAGGGGGGGGTCGACGCGTACGAACTGCTTCGCTCATCGCGCGTCCAGATCGTTGCCGGCGATGCGCCGGGCGGAAAGGCCGCGACGCTCAACGCGGCAGTGCGTGCTGCCCCGGGCGAGTTGCTGGTCTTCACCGATGCCGCCCAGCGCTTTGAGCGCTCGACCATTCGCCGCCTCGTCGACGCCCTCACGGACCCGGCCCTCGGCGCCGTGTCCGGGGCGCTGCACATTGGACGAGCCGGGGCTCCGGCATCGCTGACCGAGCGCTATTGGCGCTTCGAGAAGTGGCTGCGCCTGCAGGAGGCGCGGTTGCACTCCACCGTGGGGGTGACCGGCGCCGTCTACGCCATGCGGCGCGAGTGCTGGCGACCCCTTCCGGCCGGCGTGATTCTCGATGACGTCTACGGTCCCATGGACCTCGTGCTGCGCGGCTTTCGCGTGGGCTTCGAGCCGACGGCGATCGCCTACGACGAGCGGCACTTTCCTCCATCGCAGGAGCTTCGGCGCAAGGCACGAACGCTCACCGGCGTCCTGCAGCTCTGCCTGTGGCTCCCGCAGGTCCTCGTCCCGTGGCGCAATCCGCTCTGGGTGCAGTTCCTCTTCCACAAGCTGTTGCGGCTGGCCACGCCGTATCTCCTGGTGGTCACGATCGCCGCCGGCGGTGCGTGGCTGGCGACGGGGGCGGGCACCGGTCGTCCCATGGTCGGGACTGCGATCCTCCTGACGCTGCTCGCGGTGGCAGGACTCGTCGTGGTCGCCGTGCCCCGTGCGCGACACGCCGTGGCGATGGCGGCCGCCATGCAAGTGGCGATGGTGCGCGCGACCGTCAACGGCCTGCGTGGTCACTGGGACGTGTGGAGTCGTTAGGTTTGCTGGCATGGGCAACTCCGCGATCCCCGGCCGGCTTGGGGCGTCGACGCACGACGTGGCACCGATGACCCGTGCAGTGTCGGCGCCGACCGCGCACGTGGGCGAGCCCGCGTCCGTGCCCGGACCCGTCGCCGGACGCACCCCGCTGCGCGTCTGCCTCGTCGGTCCCTCCCTGGATATCGTCGGCGGACAGTCGATCGTGCTCGATCGGCTGCGGACCCGGTTCGGGGAGACGGATGGCGTGCAGGTTTCCTTCGTCCCGGTGAATCCGCGACTCCCCGGCGTCCTCGGCGCGCTGCAGCGCATCAAGTACGTCCGCACGATCGTGACCTCCGCAGCCTATGTCGCCTCGCTCGTGCGGCACCTGCGAGAGGTCGACGTCGTCCACGCCTTTTCGGCGTCGTATTGGTCATACCTGCTGGCGCCGGTCCCGGCCATGCTGGTCGGTCGGCTGTACGGCAAGACCGTGGTGCTGAACTATCACAGCGGCGAAGCGGACGATCACCTCGCGAACTGGCCGACCGCCGCGCGCTTCGCGCGCCACGCAGACGCCATCGCCGTGCCGTCCGGATACCTCGTCGAGGTCTTCCACCGGCACGGCCTGGCGGCCACGTCGATTTACAACTTCGTCGAGATCGAGCGCATCCCGTTCCGGTCGCGCGCGTTGTTGCGGCCACGCTTCCTGTCGAACCGCAACCTCGAGGCGCTGTACGACGTCGCATGCACGATTCGCGCGTTCGCCCGCGTGCAGGCCGAGTTCCCCGACGCGGAGCTGGTCGTGGCGGGGGAGGGACGTGAGCGCGCCGCGCTCGAGGCGCTCGTCGCCGAACTCGGCGTGCGCCAGGTGCGTTTCCTCGGCCGAGTGGCACCGGACGACATGCCGAGCCTGTATGCCGACGCCGACGTCTACCTGAATGCGTCGCGCATCGACAACATGCCCAGCTCGATCATCGAGGCGTATGCCGCCGGGCTTCCCGTGGTCACGACCGATGCGGGGGGGATTCCGTTCATCCTGCAGCACGAGTCCACCGGGCTCATGGTGCACACGGGCGACGATGTCGGCCTGGCCACCCAGGCGTTGCGCCTGCTCCGCGATCCCGCGCTGGTGGAACGACTCACCTCACGCGCGCGCAGCGAGTGCCTGGAGCGCTACGTCTGGCCCGCCGTGCGCGACGCCTGGTTGCAGCTGTACCGCGACGCGTCGCGAACCCCGGCGTCCCAGCCGGCCACGTCGCCCGCGCCCTGATGCGACCCGTCGCGATGCTCAGCAAGTTGCGCGGCCGTTCGTTCGCTGAGCTGCGCGAGCGGTTGGCACAGCGCGCGGCGAGCCTGGCCGAGCGCGCCCGCTGGCGCGATGACGGCGAGCCGGACAATGCGGCCTTTCAGCGGCGCCTCGCACCGACGCTTCGGCACGGCGCGACGCCGGAGCAGGCGCTGGAGCGCGCGGTCCGCGCGCTGCGCCACGAACCGCGCCCGCTCTTCTTTCCGGGGATCGACGAGCTCCCGGAAACGCTCGCGCTGATTCGCGATCGCTGGCCAACACGCGTGGTGGAAAGCGCGCGCGCCGCTGACGAGATCGTGGCCGGCCGCTTCGCGCTGCTCGGCCACCCGCCGTTCCAACTCGACGATCCCGTCACCTGGACGCGCGACTACCTCCGAAAGGTGACGGCCCCCGACGCACACTGGAGCACGATCGACTACCTGGATCCCGCCGTCGCCGGCGACCACAAGCTCGTGTGGGAACTGAATCGGCACCAGTTCCTGGTCACGCTCGGTTTGGGGTATGCCCACACCGGGCGCGAGGTGTATGCCGAGCGGGCCGCGCAGTTGCTGGCGGCCTGGCTGGATGCCAATCCGCCGAAGCGCGGCGTGAACTGGGCGAGCAGTCTCGAGGTGGCCTACCGGGCGATTGCCTGGCTGTGGGCCATGCGCTTGATGGCGGGGTCCCCCGCCTTCACAAACGCGCTGGTCGCGCGCTGGCTGAAAGCGCTCGAGGTGAGCGCGAGGCACCTCGATCGGTACCTGTCCACCTGGTTCAGCCCCAACACGCACCTCACGGGCGAAGCGCTGGGGCTGTTGTACCTCGGCACGCAACTGCCCGAGCTGGCCGCGGCGTCGGGCTGGCGGGATCGTGGCTGGGCCATTCTCCTGGGGCAGTTACCGCGCCATGTGCGACCGGATGGTTCGTACTTCGAGCAGGCCACGTACTACCATCGCTACACGATCGACATCTACCTGCACGCCCGAACGCTTGCCACGGCGCACGGGTTGGCCGGCGTTGCCGCTGCCGACGATGCGCTCCAGCGCCTGGCCCAGTTCGCGGCGTGGACCGCGCGCGCCGACGGCACGATACCGCTCTTCGGCGACGAGGATGGGGGGCGCCTGCTCTTCCTCGACGCGCGCGACTGCGACGACGTGCGCTCGCCCGTGGCGTGCGTCGCGGCGATCACCGGCGACGCGGCGCTCGCGCACGCCGGTGCTCCCGCGACCGACGAACTGGCCTGGCTGCTGGGTCCGGAAGGGGTGGCGCGATTCGACCGAATCGTATCGCAGCCGCCGGCCGACACCGCCCGCGCCTTTCGGGACGGCGGATTCTACGTGATGCGCGACGGATGGGAGGGCGATTCGGCGACGCTGACGGTCGACTGCGGACCACTAGGGGTCGACAACGGTGGCCACGCACACGCCGATACGCTGGCTTTCGACCTCGCGATCGGTGGGCGCCCGGTCTTCGTCGACGCCGGCACCGTCAGCTACACGACGTCGCCGGCCGAGCGCGACCTGATGCGGTCGTCGCTCGTGCACAACACCGTCTCGCTGGACGGGGAATCGTCTTCCGTGCCCGGCGGGGCGTTTCGATGGGCGCACATGACCGCCGGCGTGCTCGACGCCTGGCATGCCACCGCGGCCGGTGCGCTCTTCGAGGGACATCACGACGGCTACCACCGTCTGTCGCCGCCCGCGCGCCACCGCCGCGTGATCCTTGCCGCACGCCACGGTTGGTGGATTGTCCGCGACGTGATCGAGCAGGCGGATGGAACACGCGGGGGACACGAGGCCGTGGCCACGTTCCAGTGTGCGAGCGGGCTCGACCTCGCGATCGAGGGGGCGGAGCTCCACGTGCGCGACCATGATCGGCGGATCGTCTCCGTCTGCGCACTGGGAGCAGACGGACAGTGGACCCTGGATGACGCGATCGCCTCCCGGCGCTATGGCGCACGCGACGTGGCGCGCCGCGCCCGGTTCAGCTTTCGCACCGACGCCTGCTCCTCCGTTACCTTCGCAATGACCCGCGCCGAGCCAGGGCCGTGGCTCGTGACGCTCGAGCGTGATGACAGCGGCGAGCTGGTGCGCCTGTCCTCGGATGCGTGGGAAGACGTGGTCACCTTCGGTGCGCATGCGGCCGAGCGGGGGGTGCGGACCGATGCCCGGGTGGCGTGGGTGCGGCGGCGCGCGTCTGATGGATCGGTCGACTCCCTGCTGGCGATCGGCGGCACCGTACTGGAAGTCGACGGTGCGCGCGTGGCCGACGCGCGCGGCGGGGGCGTGAGCGCCGTGCGCGTGAGCGCCGTGCGCGGGCCGGATGGCTGGCGGGTGGAGCACTCGGATGATCCGGCGCTGTACCCGCGCCGCGCTAGCGGCTTACCCTAACGAGCGAGACGTCCTGGCATGTGCGGGATCTGCGGAATCGTCACCGGGCCACGCGGCTCGCGAATCGTCCGGCGCGAGCAGGTCGAGCGGATGTGCAATGCCATCCGCCATCGCGGCCCCGACGGCGAGGGCATGTTCCTCGACACCGGCGTCGCGCTCGGCCATCGTCGCCTGAGCATCGTCGACGTCGCCCACGGCGCGCAGCCGATGGCCTCCGATGATGGACGCTACCAGGTGGTCTATAACGGCGAGGTGTACAACCACCCCGTGCTCATGCCGCAGCTGCAAGCCGAGGGGGTGCGCTACGCCACGCATTGCGACACCGAGACGGTGTTGCACCTGTACGAACGGGTCGGGAAGGCCCTGCCGTTGCAACTGCGCGGGATGTTCGCCATCGCGCTGTGGGACCGGACCGAGCGTGAGCTGTTCCTCGTCCGCGACCGCCTCGGGGTCAAGCCGCTCTACTACGCGCACCTGGACGACGGGACGCTGCTGTTCGGGTCGGAGATCAAGGCGATCCTCGCCTCTGGTGAGATTCGCGCCGAGCTGAACGCGGGTGCCCTCCCCGACTTCCTCGCCAACTATGCCCCGTCGGGCGACGAGACGATGTACGCCGGGATCCGGCGCCTCCCCGCGGGCCACAGCCTCACGTGGAAGGACGGGGCGATCACGATCGCCGAGTACTGGGACCTCGCCTTCG
>Ga0138256_10007318_pt1 | contig 11659 bp, 8 predicted proteins | sample KNB2016incub_MG_FD_105486 | JGI IMG/M metagenome (GOLD analysis project Ga0138256, IMG submission 105486) | Active sludge microbial communities from wastewater in Klosterneuburg, Austria - KNB2014incub_MG | ecosystem: Engineered > WWTP > Activated sludge > Unclassified | place: Austria...
CGAAGGAGAGCAGGGCATGCGCGACACCGGTTTCATTCGGCGCGGCGCGCGCCCTGCCTTTTCGAATGAGACATCAGGCTTCAATCTGATTCCGTTCGCCAGTATGGCTGGCGGGTGGCTGAGCCCGCTTCTGATGTTTTGGCTCTACGTGTGGGGGCCGCTCCGGCCGTTTCACTATCCGGATGGCGAGTTGTTGCCGCCGCTGCCGCTGCTGCTCGCGGGTTTCGGTCTTGGCCTCGCGGTATGGTGGCTTCCGGCGTCTTACTATCAGGTTCGCGCGTTTGAGCGGAACGGCCGCCTCTACGAGAACCTCGGCGTGCGATACTTTCGTTGGTTCGTTCCGGATGGAGACGCGGCCAATCGTTGGCGCCGTCGGAGCGATCCGGCCTTTCGCATCATCCGCAACCGGCACTATGCACAGGCGTTCCGCTACAGAACGGAATTGAGTGAAAAGAGCCATCTCGTCATGCTGGTGTTTGGCGCCATGTCAGCCAGCTTCGCAATGGCGATCGGCTGGTCCGGCTGGGCTATTTACCTGACCGTCGGCAATGTGCTCGTCAATCTCTACCCAATCCTTCTGCAGCGTTATACTCGCGCCCGCCTCAGTGCACTGCTGAGCCGTCACCATCTGGCATCAAGAGACCACCATGCCCGCCCCCAAAACTGACAAGAGTTCCAAGTCCGTCGACCGGAAGCGGGCCAAGCGCACGGCGGCACAAGGTAAATCTGCCTCGATGTTGCCGGAGAGCATGATCACCGGCAAAGCAAGCCCCGCGAGGGTGGCGGAAGGCGACAAGCCGGTCTTTGCCTACATCGCCGGTACGGCCCTCAAACCGGTTCCGCCGGTGGCGATGGGCAAGTCTACGCGGGGCGTGGAACTCACATCCGTGGAAGACCTCGACGAACGCCAGGTCGCGAAGTGGATGAAACAAGTGGCGGCCGTGCCCGGTGTCGGGGGGAAGAAGGGGCAGGCACAGTGATTGCCCGACCCTTCCTTCCGGCGAAAGACTTTGATCTATCCAAACGTTTCTATGAAGCCCTCGGCTTCACCAAGGTGCTGGATGGCGAAGTGGCCATCTTCCGGGTTGGGGCAAGCAGTTTTCTCCTCCAAAACTATTTCCAGAAGGAATGGGCGGAGAACTTCATGATGCAACTCATGGTGGACGACCTGGATTCCTGGTGGGCGCATGTATCGTCACTCGCACTGCCCGAAAGATTCGGCGTGCCTGCACCAAAGCCACCGGCGATGCAGCCCTGGGGCCTGCGGATCGCCTACGTGGTCGATCCGTCCGGAGTGCTGTGGCATGTTGCGCAACGACGCCCGGGCATCTCGCATGACGAATAGTTGTGGTACCGTTTGGCGCGCATCTATCTGAAGGAGACACACGTGGGCGAGCGACACCAGTTCTTGCTGGATGAGAGCAAGCTTCCCAAAGCCTGGTACAACATCAACGCGGACATGCCGGTGCCGCTGCCGCCATTCCTGCACCCCGGCACCATGGAGCCGCTCACGCCCGATTTCCTGAGCGTCCTGTTCCCGATGAGCCTGATCCTTCAGGAGGTCAGCGCCGAGCGATACATCGAGATCCCCGAGCCAGTGCGTGAGATCTATAAGCTCTGGCGGCCGACGCCGCTGCTCCGTGCCGTGCGGCTTGAACGCATGCTCGATACGCCCGCACACATCTACTACAAGTACGAAGGTGTGTCGCCGGTGGGGTCGCACAAACCCAACACCGCCGTGCCGCAGGCGTTCTTTAACAAAGAAGCCGGCACGAAGGCCATGACCACCGAGACCGGCGCCGGCCAGTGGGGCGCGGCCATGGCGATGGCCTGCAACTTCTTCAACATGGACCTGGAAGTGTTCATGGTGAAGCTCAGCTACGGCCAGAAGCCGTATCGCCGCATCATCATGGAAAACTTCGGCGCCCAGGTGTACGGCAGCCCGAGTGACCGCACTCATGCCGGCCGTGCCGTGCTGGCCCAGGAACCCGATAGCCCGGGCACGCTTGGCCTCGCGTTGTCCGAGGCGGTGGAAGCAGCCGCCACAAGCGGAGGCGCCAAGAAGTACTCTCCGGGCTCAGTGCTCGGCCACGTGCTGATGCACCAGACGGTGATTGGCCTGGAAGCCCTCCAGCAAATGGAAATGGCCGGCGAGTATCCGGACATCGTCATCGGATGCGCAGGTGGCGGCTCCAACTTCGCGGGCTTTGCCTATCCGTTCCTGCATCAGAACCTGACGGCAGGAAAGACGAGCCGGATCATCGCTGCCGAACCGGCGTCGTGCCCGAGTATGACCCGCGGCCGGTACACCTACGACTGGAGCGACATGGCAGCCTCTGCCCCCATCGTCAAAATGCATACGCTGGGACATACCTTCGTCCCTCCGAGCATTCATGCCGGAGGCCTGCGGTATCACGGCATGTCTCCCAGTGTGAGCGCGCTGGTGGAGCACGGCGACATCGAAGCGCGCGCGGTGGGGCAACTCGACACGTTTGCTGCAGCCGTGCAGTTTTCCAAGGCCGAGGGCATCATCCCGGCTCCCGAAAGCGCGCACGCCATTCGGGCCGCCATCGACGAGGCGCTTGTCTGCAAACAGACCGGCCAGAAGAAGGTCATCGCCTTCAACCTGTCAGGACATGGGCACTTCGACATGATGGCTTACGAGGCCTACCACCGCGGCCAGTTGCAGGACTACGAGTACCCGGAAGCAAAAGTGGCCGAGGCGATGGCGCACCTGCCGAACGTGTCCGGACGCTGAAGGGCCTGCCATGGCCAAGCCTGCAACCTTCCTGCCCAAACGGATCCTCGTGCATCTGGACACGACGTCCGACCGGCGGCCTGCGCTCACGCGGGCGCTTCACCTGGCGCAGCACTCGGGTGGATCGCTGCGGCTCGTTGATGTGCTCGCGCCGTTGCCCCGGCATACGCCAAACCTGTCGGGCCTTGAACGTCTGCTGCGCACCACCATGAAGGGGCGATTGTCGGAGGCCGCAGCCTTCGCCAGGCGCATGGGGGTGTCGGCCACGGTGACACTCCTTGAAGGCGACGTTGCGGCGATGCTCGTGGAAGCGTCTGTCGCGTGGCGCGCAGACGTCGTGTTGCGGTCGCACGGCGTCCGCCACGAAAAGCCGGGTCCCATCGGCCCCATTGACAGCCAGTTGCTGCGCGCCAGCCCGAGCCCGGTGTGGTTCGTGACGCCTCGACAGGCTGACGGAGAGACCATGGTGGTGGCTGCGGTTGATCCCGACCCGGGCGATTCGCCGCGCCACGACCTGAGCGTTCGCGTGGCACGCACCGCACTGGCGGTTTCGGCGGACACAGGCGCCACGCTGCACATCGTGCACGCCTGGACGGCCTACGGCCATCAGGTGCTGGCCTCGCACACCAGCAGAGCTGGGCTCGTGGAATATGTCGACGCCTGCCGGAAGGGCGCCCGTCAGCGGTTCGATGCACTGATCCAGGACGCACAGGTGCCGTCTTCTGTCCGTACTCACCTGATCGAAGGTGAAAGCGATGGTGTCTTGACGCAGTTCATTGAGCGCCGCCGAACGTCGCTCGTCGTGATCGGCACGGTGGGCCGGACCGGGCTGGCCGGCCTCGTGGTGGGTAACACGGCCGAGCGCGTGCTTCGAGGCGTTCGGTGTTCGGTCTTGGCCCTGAAGCCGGCTGCGGCGCGCACGGCGTCCCGTTAAGTCGCTACAGCGCGAGCCACGTGGCCGTCAGGTAGATCGCCGTTAACCCAACCAGCGTCCACGACACGCGCCCGAAGAGTCGCGGCGGGCGTGCCGTCAGTCCGACAATGACAATCGCCGACATGGTGGCCGCTGCGATCGCGGTGATGGCATGGCCCTGTGACACCGCAGCGAAAATCGGTCCGTCCGTGAAAAACACGTCGTCAACAGCGAAGATGGCGACGTTGAACATGTTGCTGCCCAGCACGTTGGCCACGGCCATGTCCCACGCGCCAAGACGCATTGCGGCGAGAGACACCACCACCTCCGGCAGCGACGTCGACAATGCCACGAAGGCGGTTCCCACAAATCCCTGAGCCAGTCCCGTGGCCTCGGCGAATCGGACCGCCAGGCCAGGCAAGTTGGCGGCAGCGCCGACCAGCACCACCGCCGTGCCGGCATAACGCCAGAGGGCACTCTTGAGCGAGAGGTGGGCGTATCGTTCGCCGAGTCCTTCGCTCTCGGCCACCTGATCATGCGTGTGTTCGTAGTTGTAGATCGAACGCACGGCCATCATGTAGCCGCCGAACAAGACGATGCTCGGTGCGCCGACCCAGCCGATCGAGGGCCAGCGGGACGCGGTCAGGATTGAGGCGGCCAGCGCCAGCAGGAGTATCGCGCCCAGCGCCGCCGACAGAGTGTGCACGGGACGGAGCCGATGGAACAGAGGCTTTGGTGACAGCAGATCGAGCACGCCGAGGATCAGCAGATTGAACAGGCAACTGCCGACCACATCTCCGGCAGCAATCTCGGGAGCGCCAATGATCGATGCGCTGACGCCCGTCACCAGTTCCGGCAATGACGTCACCGACGCCATCGCGATCACGCCGACCCATGCCTGGCCCAGGCCGGATCGTTCGGCAATGACGTCGCCGTAGTACGACAACCGCGCGCCGCTCACGACAATCACCAGTGCGCAGAGCGCGAACAGCGTGACGATCATCAGCATTGACACATCAGGACTCCTGTCGCGAATGCAGGTGGCGCAGGCCTTGCCCAATCACCGCGGGAATGGCCGCCAGGCCGGTCACCGTCATCCAGTCGCGCCATGACATCGGCGTGGTGTGAAGAATATCGCGCAGCGGCTCCACGCTGACCGCCAGCACCTGCAGCCCAACCACGAGCGCCACGGCCGCCAGCGCCCATGGATTCGCGATTATTCGTCGTGGCGCGGTGACCGGAGCATGACTTCGTGCGGTACCCAGGTGAAAGAGTTGCGCCAGCGCCAGCGTCATAAACGCCATCGTCTTGGCCCCCGCAGGCGTTGAAGGCTCAGTCCACCAGAAGGCGACCAGCGTGACTGCGGCAATGGTGGTGCCGTGGAACGTGATAGCCCGCAGGAACGGCGCCGACAGCATTGCAGCGCGTGGATCGCGGGGCGGTCGCGACATCACGCCGGGCTCGGCGGGTTCCATGGCGAGCGCCAGCGCCGGGAACGTGTCTGTCACCAGGTTCAGCCACAGGATTTGAATCGGCAAAAGAGGCAGGGGGCCGCCGGCAAGTCCAGCCACCAACAGCACGATGATCTCGGCGAGGTTGCAGGAGAAGAGATAAAAGACGAATTTCCGGATGTTGTCGTAGATCACCCGGCCTTCCTCGATGGCCGCACCGATGGTGGGGAACCAGTCGTCCTGCAACACCACGTCGGCCGCTTCGCGCGCCACATCGGTGCCCCGGCGTCCCATCGCCACGCCCACATCCGACTGCTTGAGCGCTGCGGCGTCGTTGACGCCGTCGCCCAGGAACGCCACGATCTCGCCTCGGCCCTGCAGCGCGGCTACGATGCGAAGCTTGGCCTCGGGACTGACGCGTGAAAAGGCGCCGATGCCGGGCAGCGCCTCGCCCAGCGCGTCGTCGCTCCAGTCGTCAACCGTCTGGCCCGCAACCACATCGTCTTGCTCTTCCAGCAGGCCCAGGTCACGCCCGACCGCCCGAGCCGTCAATCGCTGGTCTCCCGTGATCATCACCGTACGAATGCCGGCGCTCTTGAACCGTTCGATCGTCTCGCTGACGCCGCTGGCCGGAGGATCGATCAGGCCGACGAGTCCCAGAAACGTCAACTCGGTGAGCGCCTCGACGTTGTGTGCGGTCACTGTGGCCGATGCGAGTGCGATGACCCGCAGGCCATCGGCGGCGAGCCGGCTATTGACGGCTTCGATCGCTGAGCGCGCCGGTGCGTCAAGCGGCTGCTCTTGACCGTCCGCGTCGAGCCAGCGGCGAGACCGATCGAGGAGCGCTGCCGGCGCGCCCTTCACGCAGGCGATCAAGGTGGCGTCGGGCCGGCGATGGAACGTGGCCATCAAGCGGAGGTCACTTGAGAACGGCACCTCACCAACCTCAGGCCATTCCGTCAGCAGGCTCTCACGAACGTGGCCGGTCTTCTGCCCAAGGACGATCAGCGCGACGTCGGTGGGGTCGCCCTTGGCGACCCACGCATCGCCTTCGCGTACGGCCGCGCCCCGCCCAGCAAGCACGGCCACGCGAATCGCCAGGTCGAACGGTGGGTCAATCGATGGGCTGACGTCGCCCTCGGGCGCGTAGCCACTGCCGCTGACCACGTGATCGTGCCCGGCGATCCACACGTGAGTGGCGGTCATCTCGCCTGCAGTCAATGTGCCGGTCTTGTCGGTGCAGACCACGGTCACTGAACCCAGCGACTCGACGGACGGCAGGCGCCGAACGAGCGCGTGCCGACGCGACATGCGGCGCACGCCCACCGCCAATGCGATGGTGGCCACAGCCGGAAGTCCCTCGGGCACCGCTGCCACCGCCAGCGCGATGGCCGTGGTGATGATGTCGGGCCATGCCATGCCCTGGAGCCATCCGAGCGCGGCCACGACGGCGGCCACGGCCAGCGCCAGCCAGACCAGTCGGCCACCGAGCGCATCCAGGCGAAGTTCGAGCGGCGTGCGGCCTTCCTTCACGGCAGACACCATCACGCCAATGCGACCGATCTCTGTCTGCATGCCGGTGGCCGTCACGACGGCGGTTGCGCGCCCGTCCACCACCACCGTGCCGCTGTAAAGCATGCAGGAACGCTCGGCGAGGGGAGCCGCCGCAGGCGCCACACCGATCGTCTTGCCCACCGGCAGTGACTCACCGGTGAGCGCGGCCTCGTTCAGCCGTAGTCCGGTCGCGATGATCACCCTCGCATCGGCGGGCACGGCGCCGCCGGCTTCGACGACGATGATGTCGCCGGGGACGAGAGCGGCCGCCTCGATCTCTGCGAGCCCGTCTGCCTGCCCAGGCCCGGGGGGCTGGCGCCTCACCATGGCGCGCCTGGGCGTGAGCGATGAAAGTGCCTCAATCGCGCGGCGAGCGCGGAGCTCTGTCACGAATCCCAGTGCCGCGTTGAGCACCAGGACAGCGCCAATGGCAGCCGCGTCCATGGCATCGGCGGTGAACCAGGCCACGACCGCCGCGCCGGCGAGCAAGCCCACGACCACGCCACGGAACTGTTCGATGAGGATCTTGAATGCGGACTTCGGTGGCGCCAGTGTCAGCACGTTGCGGCCGTGCCTGGCACGCCGCTGCTCAACGTCAGCAGCGGTCAGTCCCTGAGGCGTGGCCTCCAGTGCCGCTAAAACGGATTCCACTGGTTGGGCGTGCCAGACTGGAACAGTGGACGCCATCCGCCCACTGTAGCAATCTACGAGATTCGCCGCTCGTTTCGGGTCTCAAGGTAGGATCTCGCTCAGCATGCGCGCGACGCCACGGGCCCCAAAGCGAGGCGCCAGACAATCAGCACCATCTCAGTCGTCCAACCGGACGTGGCTTGTGTTCGTCGTGCTCGTCGCCATCACCGTGCTGGCCTACGCGCCGGTCTGGAACGGCGGGATGTTGTGGGATGACGATGCGCATGTGACACGGAGTGCGCTGCGATCGGTCGAAGGGTTATGGCGCATCTGGTTTGAGGTGGGCGCCACCCAGCAGTACTACCCCGTGCTGCACTCCACATTCTGGGCCCTGCATCGCGTCTTCGGAGACCAGACGCTTGGCTATCACCTGGTGAATGCCACGCTTCACGGGTTGTCCGCAGGTCTCTTCGTCGTGCTCCTGCGCCGGCTTCAGGTGCCAGGCGCCATTCTGGCGGGCGTGGTCTTCGCCCTGCACCCGGTGCATGTGGAATCAGTCGCGTGGATCTCCGAACTGAAGAACACGCTGTCGGGATTCTGGTATCTCGGCGCGACACTCGTGTATCTGCGTTTCGATACGGAACGCCGAGGGGCGCTGTACGCCGGTGCGCTGTTGCTGTTTGTGCTCGCGGTGCTGACGAAGTCGGTGACGGTGACGCTGCCGGCTGCGCTCCTTGTGGTGTTGTGGTGGCAGCGCGGGTCACTCCGGTGGCGGGAGGATGTCGCCCCGCTCGTGCCTTTCTTTGTGATCGGCATGGCCGCAGGCCTTGGGACGATCTGGGTCGAGCGCGAGTACATCGGGGCTTCGGGTCCTGCCTTCGATTTCAGTTTCATTGAACGTGGTTTGATCGCGGGTCGCGCCCTTGTGTTTTATGTCGCGACGCTGCTGTGGCCAGTGAACCTGACGTTTGTATACCCGCGCTGGGATGTCAGCCAGTCTGTGTGGTGGCAGTACCTCTTTCCGTTGGCTGTGCTGATTGTGCTGGCGTGGTGCTGGAGTGTGCGAACGCGCACACGGGCGCCGCTCGTCGTCGCGCTCCTGTTCGCGGGCACCTTGTTTCCGGCGCTGGGCTTCTTCAACGTCTACCCGTTCATCTTTTCGTTTGTGGCCGATCACTTTCAGTACCTCGCCAGCCTGAGCCTGATCGCCGGCGCGGCCGCGGGACTGGCCACGTTGTCTGGAGGGTGGAGGTCCGGCCAGCCATGGCGAGGGCCCGCCTGCATCGTGGCAATCGCAGCAGTGCTCGCGACAATGACGTGGCGTCAGAGCCGCGAGTACGTCGGCGCCGAGGTTCTGTATGCCGCAACCATCGAGAAGAATCCCGATGCCTGGATGGCGCACCTGAACCTGGGATGGTTGCGGCTTCAGCGAGGGGAACTTGAGGCCGCTGTCCGCGACACCGAGACCGCGCTTCGCCTCGAGCCGAACCTTCCGCAGGGCCACAACAATCTTGGCAGTGCGCTTCGAAGCCTCGCGCGGTTTGATGCGGCTGAGCGTGCGTACCGCGAGGCGCTGCGCCTGAAGCCCGACGACCTGGACACGCGCTATAACCTCGGCCTGGTCCTGATCGATCTCGGCCGGCCCGGTGAGGCCACCGGTCACATCCAGGCCTATCTTCTTCAGCATCCCGAAGATGCCGCGGCCTATGGCCAGCTTGGAGACGCCCATCAGTCGATGAATCGTCTCGGTGATGCGATTGTGGCGTATCGCGCATCGATCAAGATCAATCCGCGCGACGCCCGCGTGCGCACCAACCTTGGAAGCGCACTGGGCCGGGAGGGGCGCCTGCCCGAAGCGATCGCTGAATTCACCGAAGCGTTGAGGCTGGATCCGACCTACGAGCCCGCCGCAAGAAACCTCGCCCTCGCCCGCTCACGCCTTGGCGGGGGATAACGCGTTCCGGAGGGCATGGGCTTCAGCCCGTGCCGCACGCCGCGCGCAGTTCCTCGAGATCCGCATCAGTCAGCGCGGGCGAAAAGTGCCGCACGCGCTCGGTAATGTCCGTGGTCTCGATGTAGCTCTGGACGCATCCCGCGTGGATGTACCCCGACGGCACAAACCGCCCATCGTCGTAGAAGACCAGAGCGATGCGCCATGTGTCTTTCGCGATCAGCTCCTTGCAGGCGCGGCACGTCGCACGGCCTGACGACGCGCGGCCGGCGGTGCTGACGCGGGGGAGCCGCCGATGGGTGACGCCCAACTGCGCCTGATCGCGCAGGTGGTCGGCGCCCGCGATGGGGTCCGTGGCCGCGGCCAGCGTCTCGAGAAACGCCTCGGGCCGCCGGTAGGCGGCGCACACCAGATGGAACCAGTGCGTCATCTCACCTTCGCCCTCGGCAAACGGGTTGGGAAGGCGCTCCCCGAAGCGAAGCTCGCCCTTGGGGATCTTCACGCCGCAGCCGCGACAGGCGGCACGGCCACTTGGGGACAGCTCAAAAACGTGCGGCATGGGTACTGTGGCGCAGTGTATCGCGAGGGTGCCCTCAGCCATCCTGATTCGCACACATTCCGGTAAACTGTCGCCCGAGGTTCCCCATGTCTGCTCGATCCAGCCGTCTTCTTCTTACTCTTTGCGCACTGGTGACCATGTCCGTCGCCATGTTCGCGATCCCGATCACGTCGTCATTCGATACGGCCCCGGCTGTGAATGCCGCCGCACCTGAAGACGGTGAGATGTTTCAAGGCCGCGGTGGCGGAGGCGGCGGCGCGCAGATTCAGGCGGTGGACCCGCTGAAGTTCCGCTACATGGGACCGGCGCCGGCAGGCCGCATTGCCTCAGTCGTGGGTGTGCCGGGTGACCCCACCACGTACTATCTTGGCAACGCGTCAGGTGGCATCTGGAAGTCCACAGACAGCGGCGCCACCTTCGTGCCTGTGTTCGACGACATGCCGGTGCAGGCCATCGGCGCACTGGCACTGTCATCCTCCGATCACAATCAGGTGTGGGCCGGCACGGGCGAAGGCTGGGTGATTCGTCCCAGTGACGTCATGGGCGACGGCGTCTACAAGTCGATTGACGCGGGTGCGACGTGGACGCACATGGGACTGAAAGACACGGGGCGCATTGGCCGTGTCATCGTGCACCCCACGGATCCCAACATCGTGTACGTCTGCGCGGTGGGGCGCGCGACCGGCCCACAGCAGGAGCGGGGCGTCTTCAAGACGGTTGATGGCGGCAAGTCCTGGACGCATTCATTGTTCGTGAACCAGGACACGGGATGCTCCGGCCTGTCCATGGATGCGAAGAACCCGAACATCCTCATTGCGGGAAGCTGGCAGCTGGTGCAGCGCACCTGGCAGCAGTACAGCGGCGGGCCCGGCAGCGCGGTCTACATCACCAAAGATGCTGGCGCCACCTGGAAGAAGGTTGAGAACGGCATGCCGCGCTCGCCGGTGGGCAAGATCGACGTCGCGATTGCGCCGTCGGATTCCAATCGCATGTATGCCCTGATCCAGACGGCCGACCAGGGTTCGCTCTGGCGGTCTGACGACGGAGGCACGTCGTTCAAGGTGGTGAGCTGGGACCGGTCGCTCATCGGCCGCGCGGGCTATTACATCCGCCTTGGCGTGAATCCACAGAATCCAGACGATGTCATCGTCATGAACAGCGGGTTTCACCGGTCGAGTGACGGTGGAAAGCTGTTCCCCGGCAGCGGGGGCTGCGGCGACTGCCACGATGTCTGGTTCGATCCCACTGACGGCACACGCTATGTGCTGACCGACGATGGCGGGGCCACGATCTTCACGTCCGCCGGCTCTCGCGGCGTGCGATTGCCAAATGGCCAGATGTATCACGTGGCCGTAGACAACCGCGTGCCCTACTGGATCTACAGCAACCGGCAGGACGACGGCACCATGCGTGGGCCGAGCACGAGTCCGGAGCAGACGGGCAATGGCCGACTCGGCGGTCCGGAGCCTGTGGCACCGGCAGCGGCACCGGGTCGCGGCGGTGGTGGTGGCGGGGGGCGTGGCGGTCGCGCGGGAGGACCGGCGTGGGACACGTATCTGGGTGGATGCGAGTCTGGCTTCACGCAACCGCAGCCCGACAACGCCGACATCGTCTGGGGTTCCTGCTACGGCAACAAGCTGACGCGGTTTGATGCGCGTCAGGGCACGGCGCGATCGGTCTCGCCGAGCATGATCACGTTCGACTCGGCGCCGAACCTCTCGAAGCATCGGTGCCACTGGACGGCCCCGGTCGCGTTCGACCAGTTTGAGCCGACCACGGTGTACTACGGGTGCGAAGTCATCTTCAAGACCAGCAACGAAGGGCAGAGCTGGGTGGAAATCAG
>Ga0138256_10007319_pt1 | contig 11658 bp, 6 predicted proteins | sample KNB2016incub_MG_FD_105486 | JGI IMG/M metagenome (GOLD analysis project Ga0138256, IMG submission 105486) | Active sludge microbial communities from wastewater in Klosterneuburg, Austria - KNB2014incub_MG | ecosystem: Engineered > WWTP > Activated sludge > Unclassified | place: Austria...
CCCATTATCTCCTATAATTAGAATGATAATAGTATTTTTCATTTTGCCAATTTGTTCAATATAATCGATCACACGGCCGATTTCGTGGTCCGTTTCTGATAGAAATCCTGCATGAGCCTCCATCGATCTGGCCATAATCCATTGCTCTTTTTGAGTCAGATCATCCCAGGCTTTGATCCCTTGATATCGTGGTGGGAGGATTACTTCTTCAGGTACTATTCCCAATTTTTTTTGATGAACCAACACGGTATCTCTATATCTATCCCAACCCATATCAAATCTGCCCTTGTATAAGTCTATCCAATAGGGATCTACCTGCATGGGTGAATGGACTGCACCGGGTGTGTAAAACAAAAAAAATGGTTTGTCGGGACTGGCATTATTTTGAATCCTTATGTATTCAATGGCTTGATCTGCCAAATAAGTATTGAGATGAAACCCCAGTGAGGTATCGATGGGAGCACGTGTATTTCCGATCCATAATACCGGGTAATATTGGTCCGTCGCAGACTCGTGAAACCCATAAAAGTAATCAAACCCCCTACCTGTGGGCCACCTATTAAATGGTCCTGCAGCAGATCTTTCTTTGACAGGAGTCAGATGCCACTTTCCTACTGCAAAAGTATTATAGCCATTTTCACGGAGTACCTCTGCCATCGTCGCTTTTTCAAAAGGCATATAACCATCATAACCAGGAGCATCAAAAGCAGTCTCCGTAAAATGTCCCATGTGGACTGAATGATGATTCCTTCCTGTGAGCAAAGCTGCCCTCGACGGAGCACAGATAGCAGTCGTATGAAAATTAGTATACTTCAATCCGTTGCGAGCCAGCTTGTCAAAAGCAGGGGTCTCGGCAAGACCACCAAAAGTACTCGAAGTACTAAATCCCACATCATCCAACATGATCACCACCACATTGGGAGATCCCGGTTTAGCCAGCTGAGTGTAATCATGCTGGTATGCTTTGGTGATAGAATCAAACTTGAGATAGTCCGGCTGATATTTCTTTTCAGGACTATACTGGCCAGATAAGGAGTATGAAAAAAAAAGCAGCACCCAGCAAAAAGATCGTACGACCAAAAAGGTGTTTTTAAATACTTTGTTATTGGTCATACTCATTTCTTAGGTTAAGATGCAAATCCTCTCAGGTCATCCAGATTCCTTCGCAACCAATTTTCGGATGGATAGTATGAGTGCCTGGAGATGGTGTGGATGGCATAGGCCTGTCTTGATCTGCCACTCGTATTGGGCATACTATAGTGCGGCAATAATCCATGCAAAACAATACAAGTACCTTGTTTTACCTCCAGGGGGATCATACCTTCGGTAGTATAAGGCCGATCATCGAAAATGATAGATTCTGTACCTCCACCTTCCTTTCGTTTAAACCATGATCTCAAGCTAGTACGATGTCCACCAGGCATAGCCCAAAGACATCCATTATCAATAGTGGCATCTTCCAAAGCAAACCAAAATCCGATACATGACTCAGGCTCCGTGTATAAAAATGAAGAATCCTGGTGAATATCTACCACCCCACCAATCCTGGCATGTTTTAGTATAAGCATACTCTGGATGAGCAAATAATCATCGAGATTAAGTGCATCAGCCAAAGCTTGTAACTGTGGTGATCTGGAAAACTGATTGAACACAGGATCAAGATCGTGCATGGCATGCCCGATTTTATTGAGCGAATGAAAAAGGTCATTTTTTAAATTACCTTGAGCATCAAAGGCATCCTTTTCAAAGAAAAAAGAAATATTGCCTCCTGAATTGAGAAAATAATCATCACTAGTTCTGGTTTGCTCTGAAGTCTGGAAAACAGACGGATGACCACTATAATCGAAGCCGGCAGCCAACTCGGCTCCCCGCTGCATTAATGATTCGCATTCGACAGGCGTTTTGAACCGATCCAGTACAAGGTAGCCATCTTTCAGAAATTGTTGTTTCACCGGGGACATAAACAGGCGATTAGAAAGCAATCATTAAAAATTATTTAAGGCAAAAATATAATTTGAATTGTAATTAAAGTCGATTAAATAGGTTGGGTGGATACCTACCTGATAATATGGATTCGAAATAGCTCCCTGAACTTGCAGATCATACGGTCATGGTCTTGATAAAAGCACACTTTCATAATATCTTAGTAGGACCGACAGAAGGAATTTTGAATAAGGGTTTACATGCATAAGGGGGAAGTCCCAAAATAAGATCATGGTCGTTTTGGAACTCCATACCGGATATCGATTCTTTGGCCCTCTAATCGTAACAAATCAATGAGCTGTTTTCCACTGACCAATTACATAGTCTGGTAAGGGCAGTATCAAATTGATAGGGATAGTTCGATCCGATAATAAATATGAATGAAATATTATTCAGGCTTAATTATTTACATAACTTTGTACAAATGAAAAATAAAACTCTCTATACGCTACTTTCGCTCTGCTTGATCAGCAATATAATTTTTGCTCAGCAACCAAGCACTGTCCCTGCTGTTTCCCCCATGCCGATGAAACCCGAAATGACAGAATTTTGGGAGCCAGAGGTGCCTGTGATCACTCCCGGTAAAACCCTGGGCGAAGCACCATCTGATGCCATCGTTCTATTTGACGGCAAGAATCTTGATCAATGGGCTATGACAAAGGACGGCAGCCCTGCCAAGTGGGTCGTGAAAAATGGATATTTCGAGGTATTGCCAGGCACTGGGGACCTTCAGACTAAGATGAAGTTTGGAGATTGCCAACTACATATTGAATTTTCTGCACCAGATGTCGTAGAAGGCAACAGCCAGGGCCGAGGTAACAGCGGTATTTTTTTTCAGAACCGATATGAATTGCAAGTGCTGGACTCCTATCATAACAGGACCTATCGCAATGGCCAGGCTGGAAGTATTTATAAAGATTATGCACCACTCGTCAACGTGATGAGAGGTCCACTCGAGTGGAATGCCTACGATGTAGTCTATACTGCCGTGCGCTATAAAGCTGATGGTCGTGTAGATGCTCCGGCGCGCATCACCGTATTTCACAATGGAGTGCTGATTCAGAACAATGTAACGATATCGGGCATCACCGAATACATCGGATTGCATCTTTATCCTGCGGCTCATGGTGACGATGCCATACGCCTTCAGGATCATCATAATCCTACCCAATTCAGAAATATCTGGATCAGGAAACTTTGATTCCTGGGGGTTAAAAACCCTGAGTGGTAATTCTACCTCGCTATTGATTTGTTTCTTATTTCCCTGGGAAGGTCGTTCCTCCCTAGTGGTCTAAACTGATATTTAATCAGCTTATCAGTTCAATATCGTTTGACCCATATTGCAAATAAATGAAATTTTCCAATGAATGACCTGTCCACTATAGTCATGTAGAGGAAAATCAGATCCCAACAACTTGACCGGCCATCTACAGGGAATACATTGATGTTGTTCCTCTCAATGATCAAAAAGGCTGATCAATACCTGGCGGGTAATTGATAAATAGCATTGGGCTCCATCCATGCAAAAGGTCGTGTTCACATTACTTCATTCCAGCCAAAAACTCCACTACATCCCGCATATCTCTTTTAGACATCTTATCTATCATCACCGGCATGCTGGAGGGAATGTTTTTACGGGAAGCAATACGATCTATCGGTATACGTAAAGGCTCTGCACTGGCCGTGATCAAAATCAGTTCTTTTGGTGTCTCCTTGTCGAGCTTACCAAATGCTTCAGTCCCATCCTTAAGTTTGAGGGTGACTACTCCGTAGCCTGGAGCCAGTCTGGCAGTAGGTTCGACCATGGCCTGCAGTATCTGCTGTCGTGTCAAAGTACTGCCTATATGAGACAAATCAGGACCCACATCGCTCCCGGAACCATTAAAACTATGACATTTGACACATTGTGCGGTAGTATTTTCTGTAAAAAACCGATACCCGGCCCGGCGATTTCCACCTTCCAGAGCGGCTGCATATTCATCCATGATACTGGCATGAGACTCCATAGATTTAAGTTTATCCTTGAGACTGGCACTACCAGATTGTTCTACAGTTTCTGCCAGGTCAAGAGCCAGATGAGCCGGCAGTTTTTTACTTTTTTGATCATCCAGTAATTTGGAAAGAATGGATTCTGTTTTGGTCAGTGGCATTTTGGCCAGTGCCCCAATCAACCGCTGCTGTTCATTTGCATTTCCCTTTTTCATCAGATCAGAGACCATTTGAGCTAGCATCGCCGGAGCAAGATCGATTTTATTCATCAGCCCAATCGCGGATGCGCGCATACGTGGACTTTTATCATTCATACCCATCGATATTGCTTCGGCTAATTTGGGATATTGGAGTTGATTCAAAGCATCCAATGCTGCCATTCGTACATCGACCGAATCATTTTTGGACATCAACTTCAGGAGATCATCATTGTGATCATTGATTTTCAACTCCCCTATCAATTTGGATACCGCAATGAGCATTGATGGATGCCCTGAGCTGATTAAAGATCCCAGCACGGGCTTTACCCTGTTGGCAACTGTCGCTGCATCCCTGGTGATCACACCCCGATACCTGCCATCTACCCTGTCTGTCTCACTCGGATTGGCCCAGGTGCCGATAGTAGCCATCGCTTCTCCGGCCAGCACAGGATCCACATCTTTACGCTGGGAGTACGTAAGTAGTCTTTGGAGAGAAGCATCGTCTCCAACCCGGAGATTGGCATTGATCGCTCTTCTCACGATAGGCTCCGAAGTGAACCGGTTTTGTTCCAATAATTTAGCTAATTCAGGCAAGGCATCCGGAATAGATTCGTCATCGTTAATTGCTCTGGCCGCTTCAGCTACAATGTAATCATCCTGATCGATAAGGAAAATTTTAATCAGAGGGCTCTTCAATCTTCGCAATGCCAGCACAGCACCGATACGGGCTGACCGGGAATTATGAGAAGCCAACGAAGCTAGTTTCTCAGCATCTCCTATCCTGGACAAAGCCAGTGCAGCCGCATGTCTAATATACACATCCTGGTCATTATTATCGATCAATACTTTTACCAAATCATCAAATGCACCACTCTGCTTCAATCTGCCCATGGCCTGGCAGGCAAAAAACTTGATACGTGGATTGGAACTTATCAGCTTCGGTTGTATAAGAACACCTGCATCATTGACCTTTTGATCCCCAAGCACTTTGATACTTTGAGCCACGATCTCTTCGTCGGTATCATCAAGCAGGGCTTTGAGGTCTGTAGCATATTTAGATGATCCTGGCTTATTCTTGTCCATCAATATACCCAAGCCCCAGATACCGTGCACGCGTGCCAATTGATTATCCTTCTGCCCGACTACTTTTTTGAATAAATCATAAGATCGATCTCCGCGATTGGCGAGTTCTATCTCTGCCCTTTGGCGGATACGCATGTCTGCATGATATAGATAGGTAGAAAGCAGATCTTCCTTGAGACCTGAAAACTTTTGTTTCATTATACTTGCTACCTCAGCCCTTTCAGACTTCAAATCATTTTTATCCGGAGCCACATCCAATTTCCACACTCTACCATAATTTTTTGTGTTCCAACCATTGACCCAGTCAGCAGCATACAATGCCCCGTCCGTGCCGAAACGGATGCCTGTAGGTAAAATGCCACTTACAAAATCTATATCAGTATTCAATTCAAACGAAGCCCCTTTTGGCTTCAGATCAAAAGACCAAATATGTGATGAAGAAGGATTTCCTACAAATTCTACGAGGAAAAATCGATTGAGCCAATCTTTTCCAAGGGCGGTGCCGGGATTAAAAACCATACCCGTTGGCCCATTGTGAAAGTTTTGTATAGGTGGTATAATGTAAGCAGCTTGTCCCTCCCATCGGGGTACCGACATTTTTTCATCCATCCACACATGATACCGATTATTTTTTGGATCGGTGTATTTACCATACTGCCAGTTTGATCGCCATCCGGCATCGGCACCTTCGACCACATGCACGAGTCGCTCGCTTTCACCACGGTGATCACCATCATTGTCCGAGGAGATCAGATTGCCATAATTATCGAATACAAATTCATGGGTATTGCGTAACCCTTGGGCATAAACTTCAAAATCGCTACCATCAGGATTGCTTCGTAAGATCATGCCTTCATTGGGATGCGGATAATTATTACCAGCCAGATCGGTGATATTCGCTCCTATATCTCCAATATTCCAGTAGATCTTGCCATCTGGTCCTTCTATAATCCCCGACAGATTATGACCACTAAACCCTATATGTACAGAGTATCCGGTGGAGATAGATGTTTTTTTATCCATGATGCCATCCCCATCGGTATCTTCCATATGCCACACATCTGGACCCACTGTAAGAAACATGTCTTTTTCTCTGACCAGTACTCCTGCCAGGATATCCGTCACTTCGTTATTAAAATCGTTGACTACCCTGGTCGAGATATCAGCCATACCATCACCATTTTGATCACTTAAGCGCCATACTTCTTCTTTTTCTACTGCCAGATCATGCCAGTCATGTAAGCTATCGCCATTGAGATCCGGGAGCCAGCTATTTTCTTTTGATTTTTCCGGAGCAAACTCTCCATGCAGGAAGGTCCTGCGGTCCTCTACACTTTTAAATCCTATGGACCGGGTCATCCACTGTGGATAGCCCCGAATATCGAACTCTGAATTTTTTTGCCTATTGGTCCTGGTCAAATAAATATTATTGTTATGATCGATATCCATGCCTACAGGATCAGGAGCCAGCGAATCGGTAGCCCAAAGGCTGATCTGGATGCCCGGAGCCAGCTTGATGGCTGATTGTGCCATGATCTCTGTCGCCAATTTGAAGGCAGAGACAGAATCCTGGGTAATGGTCAGCAGGTCCGGCTGTGCCTCTTTCGAAGGACCCTCAGAAGTACAACTTATGAATACAAATAGTGTGAGCATAGTGCTGAAATAAAGCGCAAGATTTTTCATGAAAGGAAGTTTGAGTAGAAAGTTGCCAAATGTAGGCAAAAGATTACTAAAAAAGATGCTCAGACTGCTAAATCAAGGAATACGATCAAAAGACCTATTACTATACCATTTTTAATTCGGTTTATTTAATTATTATTACATTCATAAGATGAAAAATTTATTAATTATTACATTTAGCTTATTGGCCTTTTGTTCGCTCTCAGCGCAAAAACTACATAAAATATTTGATGGCAAGACGCTTTCAGGATGGAAAGTGCCTGAAAACAATACTTGTTACTCCGCATCAAAAGGCATCCTTTACATCCAGAGTAATGCCGAGAAAAAAGGCTCTAACCTTTGGACTGAAAAGGAATACAAAAACTTTATATTTCAGACCGACTTCAAAATGGGTGATGGCACTGTCGACTCTGGTGTATTTCTCAGAAGTGAATCTGACCAGATACAAATAGGTATCAGTGGATCGCTCAAACGTGATTTGACAGGATCGCCTTATATACCTGGCCTTCGATATCCGGTAGAAGCTACGGGGGTAGCTCAAATACTTAAACCAAAGGATTGGAACACTATGAAAATACGTGTCGTGGATAAAACCTATACCGTATGGCTCAATGGCAAAATGGTCATGACCTATACCTCAGAAAAAATCCCGGCAATGGGTCCTATCGGCTTACAGTTGCACCCCGGCAATGAGATGAGCATCCAGTACAGAAAAATTAAACTGGCAGAAATTTAATCGCACTTGCCCGCATACTATAGAATCTAAGTCGGTGTAATGAATATAAATGTATCTTGACACGGAGCTGTGATTCATAAAAGCGTAGCTAGTTATAATTGAAGACCTACTAAATTAAATAGCCTGGATCCAATCGATCTTGTTTACCCCGTCACTGCATGAATCCTATTATCAGCAATCTTTTGACTTGTATCGAACTCGAGGAAAAAGAACAGGCCCGGCGGTACAGATTGGATCAAAGCCATACGCTCAAACAATTAAAAGCCGAAGGCCTGGCCATCCAGCCAATAAGAATAGTAAAAAAATATTTCGGTTATGCAGACTACCCTGAACTGAGTTTTAGAATACCATATCCTCAGGAAATAAATATGTTTAAAGATGGGGTAGCTATAGAATGTTTTATAACCGGAGAGGAACCCATCAAAGGAGTACTGATCAACCTGGATGGTAAATCAGGCGAACTGCGATTGTTTGCACCGGATTTCCCAGAATGGATAGAGGACGATGGTTTGGGCATCAAGTTGACTCCGGATACACGCACCACTACCCTTATGACTAAAACTTTAAAGGGTATAGAAGAACGTAAAGACCTCAATCGCCTTTTTTTAAAATTGCATGAAAAAAACATTGAGTCCCCAAAAATATTCCTGAATGAGTCAAACGCACTGCACTTTAAAAATGAAAATCTAAATACGAGTCAAAGACAAGCAGTTAATAAAATAGTCCATAACAAAGACCTGGTCATAGTACATGGTCCACCCGGTACAGGCAAAACCACCACCCTGATAGAAGCTATCCAACAATTAGTATTAGCTGGTGAAAAAGTTTTGGTGACGGCTCCCAGCAATACAGCAGTAGACAATATTTCAAAAGGGCTCATCCTGCAGGGAATAAATCTGCTGAGAGTGGGCAATGCCACCAAGGTCGACCTGGATATATATCTCCATACTCCAGAAGGAAAATTACAGAACAGCGCCCAACAAAAAGAAATCAAAGAATTAAAAAAACGAGCTGAAGAATTCAGGCGAATGGCTTTGAAATATAAACGGAGCTTTGGAAAAGCAGAGCGAGAGCAACGAAATTTATTATTCCTGGAAGTAAAAAATATTCGCCAGGAAATAAAAAGATTACAGCGATATTTTGAGGACAAATTATATGAAGAAGCTTCCGTCGTAGCCGGCACACCGATAGGCATCTATGATTCATCCTCCAAATGGGAAAAATTTAGCACCTTAGTCATGGACGAAGCAGGACAATGTCTCGAACCACTAGCCTGGTGTGTTTTTCCATTTGCGGAAAAAATAGTCCTGGCAGGAGATCACTTTCAGCTTCCACCTACGGTGCTTAGTCAGGAGGCTACCAGGCTTGGATTTGACCGGTCTATCTTAGAAGTGGCGATAAAAAATCATCCTCATGCAGAAATATTAGATACTCAATACAGGATGAAGGCTTCCATAGCCGGATTTAGCAGCGAATATTTTTACAAAGGACTTTTATTGTCTGCTCCCCATCTTCAGGACATTGCTATCCATATTACCTTCATCGACACCGCCGGAGCAGGATATAATGAAAAAGCAGGTATGGACGGCATGAGTTTGCAAAATGAAGGTGAAATAAATATTGTCCACCAATTGTTTGAACAAGAACAATTGGATAAAAAACATACCGCCATAATTTCCCCATATTCAGGCCAGGTATCTTTAGCTAAAGAGCGACTTCAATCTACCGTGAGGATAAGTACTATCGATAGTTTTCAAGGACAGGAAAAAGAAAATATCATTCTGTCCTTGGTACGAAGCAATGAGCAGGGCGAGATAGGATTTCTAAAAGACTATCGTCGCATGAATGTCGCTATCACCAGAGCCAAAGAAAGGCTTTATGTCATAGGTGACAGTGCTACCATAGGTAATGATCCTTTTTACGCATTGTTTCTCGAATATGTGGAGCGCCATGGAGCATATCGGACTGCCTGGGAATTTGAGTTGTGATACCTGCTTTGTATATCAATATTTACATTCATTCTAGAGTAATAGCCCGAAGACTTTATTATCAACGGGGTCATGTAAAAAAATAAATAATGGCCAGACAAGAGATGCCAGAATAAACACTAAATCCAGATAAAGTTTAAAACCAAAAACGAAACTAAAATACAATAAGTCGGGATAATTGATGAACCAGCAGTGATTGTGGGCGAGCATATTCCATCAAATTATTATTTTTATCATTCCTATTCCTGTTTTAGCCAATATGACTTATCAATGCTTACTCCAAAGGATTAAATCTGTCATCAGAATTATTTTTCTGTGGGTGCTCTGCAACGGTATATTTATTCCTTCAGGCTATGGTCAGTCTACAAAGATGATTGATAGTTTGAGGCAGGCATTTCGTCTTGAGCAGGATCCTATAAAAAAATCAGATATCTATTATGACCTTGCCTTTGAACTGGAAAATCAAGATTTAGAGCTTATCCCTGCTTATGCTGATACGCTTGAAGAGATGTCAAAGAAATCCTTATATCTGAAAGGGGCAGCCAGAGCTTATAGTCTTAGGGGGTTTTACCAAAGTGAAAAAGGCAACTATGATTCTGCTATTGCTATCTACCGCCACGAGCTGCCGCTACGGATTCAAATGAAAGATTCGCTTGGAATCGCCAGGGTGTATAATTTTTTTGGTACCAATTTTAAAGAACAATATAAGTCTGACTCAGCTATACATTACCTGATCAAAGCTACTGAAATCAACGAAACCCTTAAAGAATACAAAAATGTAGCCTCGGGTTATGCCAATATCGGCAACCTTTTTGCTGATCTCAAATTACATGACAAATCCATCGAATACTTAAAGAAAGCTTTAAACATAAGACTTACACATGGAGATGAGAAGGGAGCAGTTTTTACTTACAATAATCTTGCAGTCGCCTTTGGCTCAGACGACCAAACAGACTCAGCACTTTTCTATTATCAAAAAGGGATAGACCTGGCACTCAAGTATGACAATTTTTTTGTGGCTGGCGTAATTCAAGGTGGGATGAGTGAGTTGTATAATAATCAAAGTAAATATGCAGAAGCCATACGCTCTTCGGAGAAATCTTTAGAATTACTAACTAAAGTCAATCGCAAAGCCAATATGGTCTATCCATATATCAATCTGGCCAGCTCCTATAATTTATTAAAACAACCAAAGAAAGCGCTCCAATATGCAGAGGCTGGATACAAAATAATGCAAGAACTCAAACTGCTTTCACCCATAGAAGTATATTATGAGCAATTTGCTTTAGCTCACGAGCTCTTGGGCAATGACAAGGAATCCCTAAGCTGGTATAAAAAATTTGTAGCTATAGATGATTCGTTATATAAAGCTGACAATACCAAATCCCTGGCCGAAGCTGAAGCTAAATATCAAAATCAAATCAAGGAAACTTCTATAGCCCTTCAAAAACTCGAACTCAACACCCAAGCAAATAAACTTTTTAAGCAGAAAACTTGGATTACAGGATTGATTTCGGGTTTGTTAGGTCTTGTATTGTTTAGTACTTTATATTTTCACCGATTCAGGTTAAAGAAAAAGACTGAACTGGACGCAGCAATCATTCAGGAACAGAAACAGGGGCTCAATGCCGTCATAGCTGCCCAGGAAGAAGAACGAAAACGCATCGCTAAAGATCTGCATGATGGTATAGCTCAGGAACTCGTAGCTCTCAAATTAGGTGTGAGCCTTGTTGCCCAAAAAATTAAATCCAATGCAACCATCACTCCGGAAAAAATAGACCAGATCTCCCGTCAACTGGACGACACCACCAAAGAAGTAAGAAACCTCGCGCACACGATGGTCCCTCCTACGCTTGAACAGAAAGGATTGGCGCCTACTTTAGAATTATTATTGGACAATACCCTAAAAAATGCAGGGGTAGATTACAAAATTTCAATCGATGGGATCACCACAGGACTAAACGATAAAATCAATATAGGTATCTATCGCATCGCTCAG